>Ga0182021_10006780_pt1 | contig 13598 bp, 12 predicted proteins | sample 612E3MmetaG_FD_120493 | JGI IMG/M metagenome (GOLD analysis project Ga0182021, IMG submission 120493) | Permafrost microbial communities from Stordalen Mire, Sweden - 612E3M metaG (Illumina Assembly) | ecosystem: Environmental > Terrestrial > Soil > Wetlands > Permafrost | place: Sweden...
CCCGGCATACGCCGGGCATGCATCTGCGGAGTGTATCTGGCGAATGCCGGATGCGCTTCCTCATTTCTCATGTCTCGCGCGTCTTGCATCTGAGCATTCGGCGTGCCCCTTAGGGTATTTGAACAGCCCCTCTGTTTCATATTTCCCAAATTTTTATTTTATGCTAGAAAACAAACATTAACCCTTAATATTTTTAAAAGTGATATAAAATGAATTTCAGCGCGGGGATTTAATGAAACTCAAGTTTCAGAAACGTATGGATAAAATGGTAAATGGATGCAATCGTTTTGACAAGTGATGAACAAAAATTATTCGACAGCCTTCCCGGTCCACCAAAGCAAGCGGTAATTAAATCGACGAATATTTGGATTATTGAATGGTTGCCAAAAGATGATAGTCATACAGGTAGGCTTTTGCATGAATGGATGGAAAGACAGCGACCTCGTTGGTCATATTATTGTGAATGTTCACACAAATTGGAAGTATTATCTGCTATCAATCGCGCCACAGACTTAGCAACAAAACATAATATGATTCCTGTGCTGCATTTTGAATCCCACGGTAACAAAACTGGTCTCGTAGGCCCTGCTGATAAAGGCGACATGGAATTACTGACATGGGATGAATTAAACAAACCCCTTCAGATGCTTAATTTGGCAACTCATTGCAATTTGGTTGTTTTCGTTGCCGCTTGTATTGGTTTTGCTGGAATTAAAGCGTTTACGAGAGGACCATTAGCTCCCGCCGTTGCACTTGTTGGCCCTAATGCCCAAATTCAGACTAGGAGCCTATTATATGGCACTAAAGAATTTTATAGGCGTATGATGGATGAAAATCCTCGGCTTGAGGAAATGGCAGTAAACGCATCTCGAGAATCAGGAAATGCATTTTTTGATTGGGAACCATTTGCTGTTCTTGCGTATGATGCCTTTGCAGAGCAAATAATATTTTCAAGGCGAGAATCTCAAAAAAGCGTCCGTATCGAGAGAATTCGTAAGTGGATGTATGAAGAAAATAAATGGTCGAGTGAAGAGATAGAACATCGATTATCGTTCATTTCGCCATCCCTTGAAGCAACTTCAACTCAGAAGATATGGGATACAATGTTTATGATTGACAAATATCCAGAAAACAGAGAAAGGTTCGGCGTCAACTGGTTTGAAGTATTAGAAATGGTGTCAAATAAATAAATTTAAACAAAGAACTAAACAGGAGCTCTTAACAAGAACAATACAGCCGATCGCTACGTTTCGGCTGATTTTTTCGTAGCCCAAAGATATTATTGAGGCAATATACAGATAATGAAGGACTTTAAACCAAATGTATTGTCGGACGTTTTACTATCTGAATATGTATTAAAGAAAGAGGATACTGACCGCTTTAGATTGGAGCACGGGTGGAAGTCTGCCGAACGCTTTGATGATTATGTTGTTTTGTACAAAATTGCGACTGTACTGCTTGCATTATTGAATGCGGAGCAGAAGAATCCAACTTATTATGAAGTGCGGTTAATATTTGAAAAAGCCATATTCACGGACGGCAATATTCAGAAACTCCATTTCTATCGTGAAGTGAAGTTGGCAATGAACAAGTTGGGTGAATTAATTGATGCAACAAATTACAAATTAGGAACGTTAGATGATCAAAATAGCAAGATACCATGGACTATGGCCGGCCTACGAGCAGCCGGGATACTGGGCCACGACCAAGCCATAGAGGAATCTTCAGCTATATGGTTCGGTTGGGCAACGGCCTGGTTAAGAGAAGTCGGAATTATAGAGAAAAATCCAGTGACATTAGATTTGTTTTCAATGATGTGGACCGATAATTATCTGGCGATAAATGCTTGTCTTAATGAGTGGAATCCAATTGTCTAAATAAATGGATGACAAAATCGACAATTACATCGGGGAACTTCAAAAGGGAGTGAACGTCGCTGGTCTCAATTACGAGACGGAAAAGTATTTTTCGGAAAAGGGGACCGATTTATTTTTTGAAAATGTCTAACAAGCAAATACACCGGACGGTTTGCAGCCGCTGTTGATCTGCACGTTACGTTTTTCAAATCTTTATACAGAAATAAACCAAAAAGCCGGAGTTAGTCTCCGGCTTTTTAAATATTTTTCTTAAATTCAAGGTCTCGGCTGTTGAACAGACTTCTATTTAAAGGCTGTTCAAAAATGTTCAGATGCAAGGCGCGCAAAAAGCGAACCGCGAGGCGTATATAGACATACGTCGAGCGGTGCGGTTTGCCGCGCAACGCAGCAGACCATGGTGCCCTTTAGGGTATGAGCGTTTTGTAAAATCCTTCGGATTTTACCGGTAAGGAATATTACCATTATTTTATTGCGCTCCCCTTGCGGAAATGCGCTTCCGGTCAACAGCTCTTTATGCAAGAAATTTTTTCTGAACTCCTTTCAATATATCTTCCGCCTCTTTCACCATGCTCTGTACCAGATCGTTGACCTTGGGCACGTCATTAATTCTCTGCGCCGCTTCGCCGGCAGCCAGGAGAGCATTTTCCTTGTCACCTTCGTAAACGGCCTTAATGGAGTCAATTTCAAACTGAATAAGCGACAGATCCATGGTCATAATATCATCGGGAATACCCAGAAAAACACCAGGCGATTTCTGCAGAGTATTCTTTGCGTGCTCATCACTGCGGGGAGTTTTTATCCAGCGGGCTGGTCCTACAAAACCGCGCGCCACAAGCGTTCCTCTGTCTCCGGCGGCGACAACGCCGTCTTTCCATAGCTGATTAAAATCGCTCTCCTGTGTCGCCAGAAAACGTGTTCCCATCTGCACACCGTCGGCGCCCATAACCAGCGCCGCCGCGATGGTTTTGCCGTCGCAAAAACCGCCGGCTCCCGCCACAAGTGTTTTTTCATCGGACACGGCTTCCACTACTGCGGGAAGGAGTATCATCGAATGAACAGGTTCCCATGATGTATGGAATCCGCCTTCATGACCGGAAGCAACGATTAAATCAACGCCCGCTTTTTTGCAGCGGATGGCTCCCTTGACGGAAGGCACAACATGCATCCACGTGAATCCGGCGCCCTTAATCTTGTCTTTCCATCCGACCGGGTCCCCGGCGGAAGTAAAAATCACTTTGAAATTTTTCTTCATATCCGGATTTTCTTCCCTCACTTTAATAGCCGTATCTATCATCATATTCGCGATTTCTACGAGTTCAGCCGATACCATAACATTTATGCCGAAAATGCCGCCCTTGTCTTTGACCAAACGATACGTTCTTTTCAGCACTTTTTCCATCACGGTGGGAATGTCATCATCAATTTCCGCTTCTCCGCTTTCCACAAACGCCTTGTAAACCCAGGGCTGATCGAATTTGAAAATAAGGCCGCTGGTGGAAAGAAGCCCCAGAACACCTGCATTGGCTGACGCCACACAAAGATTATTGTTGCTGAATGGCCCCATTCCCGCCTGGATGATGGGATATTTTATCCCCACCAGGTCACAAAGTCTTGATTTAATCATAAATTCCTCCTGTAAAAATTTATTCTCTAAGGGACTGTTGAAAAAACACTCATCTGTCCCGATGGAATCGTGATTGCGCTGCAAACCACACCGTTCAATGTTTCCAGAAAAATAAAAATTATAAAATTAATTTCGTTTAAAAAACGATAGATTTATATAATGTATTTGTCAATGAAATCTTTTTGATTACGTCTTAAAGATTATTCTCTGATTCTTTTTTTCAGTTCTTTAATTAAATTGTTGAGGACATCGCTGGCGTCTGCAGTAATGGCGACATCGGCCATTTTCATCATCATGGCCTGCGGATTTTTATTAATGGCGACAATGAAATCAGCTTCGCCAAGTCCTGCAGTATGTTGAATTGCCCCGCTGATGCCGAATGAAAAAAGTATTTTTGGCTTGATGTGTTTGCCCGCCTGCCCCACCAGAGCGCCATGGTCAGCCCATCCGGCGTAAACGACTGGTCTGGTGGCGCCGACATCGCCTCCCAGCAGTTTGGCCAGCTCCTGCAGTTTTTTGAATTTTTCCTTATTGCCCATGCCGCGGCCACCGCATACTATAACGGTTGCGTTTTCAATAGTGTGTTCTTTTTCCACGGAACGTTCATATTCAATAAGACGCACACGTGGTTTGGGCAGATTTTTCATCAGAGACAGGCGTTCGACCAGCGCATTTCTTTCATAATTGTGCGGTATTTCCTTGAATGTTCCAGGCCGCACCGTGGCCATTTGAGGACGATGGCGTTCAGTGACAATCTCCGCCAGCATGTTGCCGCCAAACGATGGCGCCAATTGTAACAAAAGTCCATCTTCAGCAATATTAAGCCCCACGCAGTCGGCGGACAAACCGGTGTGCAGACGTTTGGCCAGCCTGGGGGCGAATTCACGGCCAAAATCAGTCGCGCCAATCAGAATAATTTCCGGATCCCTTTCTTTGGCCAGAGCTTCAATGATTGCCAGATATCTTTCAGTGCTGTAGCTCTTCAACGCGTGGTCATCAATCGCCAGAATTCTATCCGCGCCATGAGCGGTATATTCCATAATCCATTCGTCAATCTCATGGCCGAAAATCAATGCACAAACTTCTGCATTGATTGTTTTGGCAAGATCCACCGCTTTGGAAATCAATTGCAGGGTTACACGGTTTTGATAATAATTGCGGTAATCGCCGAATACCCAGATGCTTTTTTTAATGCCCTTTTTCATCGAGCCTTTTTTCCTCAATAGATTTGCCTATTGCCGTGCCAATTTTACGCTGATACTTATCAAGAAATTCCGCAACCACTAAAGAAGCTGTCCCCTGAATGAGCACGTTTTCCTTCTGAGCTTTTTTCAAAAAGACCTTGCGCACTTTGGTGCGCGAACCTTTCTGTTCCATTGATGAAGCTTTTATGCCCAGAGACTGCGCTTCCAGAACGATAGTTTCCTGTCCGCAAAAAGCATTTTCCAGACCAGCAAGCTGCGCGTAACGAGGTTTATAATTCTCCATGGAAACAGTTACCAGCGCCGGGAATTCCATCTCCAGTGTTTCGCGGAAATTATCCACCATCCGGCGAACCCGTAACGTCCGTCCGGATATGTCCAGCTTTTCAACATAGGCCGCCGCGGGCAAATCCAGTTCTTCCGCCAGTTGTGGACCTACCTGAGCTGTTTCACTATCTGAGGTATAGGCGCCGCAAAGAATTAAATCAAAGTCCGGACATTCCTTTTTTATCGTTTCTTTTAAAACCAGTGATGTGGCGTAGGTATCCGAACCAGCCAGGAGTTTATCGCAAACAAGAATGCCACGGTCTGCACCCATCGCCAGCGCTTCACGCAGGACTTCTTCGGCGGCCGGTGGTCCCATTGTTATTGCCGTAATTTTCGCGGATAATTTTTCTTTGATTTGCAGAGCGGCTTCCAAAGCATGCTTGCAGGCCGGATTCATCATGCCGGCGGCAAGGTCACGCCGTAGCGTGCCGGTTTTTTCGTCCCACGGCAGTTCCGTAACCATGGGTACCTGTTTTAAACAAACGACCAGATTCAACATAATTTTTACAATATCAATTTAGACAGCACTGAGCGTGCGATAACCAGACGCTGAATTTCGCTGGTGCCTTCATAAATTTCCGTAACTTTCGCGTCGCGGAAATATCTTTCCACATCGTATTCCTTGCTGTATCCATAACCGCCGTGAATCTGCACGGCAAGCGAAGTAACTTTGGAAGCCACTGTGCTGCAGTAAAGTTTCGCCATCGCCGCCTCACAGCCGAAGGGAACAGCTTCGTCTTTCAAAGAACAGGCGCGGTACAAAAGCAGGCGCGCAGCGGCAATTTCGGTTGCCATATCGGCAATATAATTTTGAATTGTCTGCAGGGATGCTATGGGCTTTTTAAACTGCTGTCTTTCCTTGGCGTATTTTACCGCCGCTTCAAAAGCTCCCTGGGCGATACCCAATGCCTGCGCGGCAACGCCGATCCGGCCGTTATCCAGAGTGGCCAATCCTATTTTCATTCCATCGCCGATTTTCCCCAGCAGATTTTTTTCCGGCACACAGCAATCTTCCAGAAATAAAGAAGAAACCGGATTGGCGCGCATGCCGCAGAGATCTTCCACCTCACCGCGCAAAAATCCGGCATAATTGCTTTCAACAATAAAAACACTGCTCTGCGGGCGTCCCGGCTCAGAACCGGTCAGCGCGAAAATCAAAGCCAAATCACAAACACCGCCGTTGGTAACAAATATTTTCGTACCGTTTAATACATATTCCTTATTTTTCTTGACTGCTGTTGTCTCCACGCTGGCGGAATCGGAACCGGCATTAGCTTCCGTCAGACTGAAAGCGCCAATAAATTCACCGCTGGCCAGCTTTGGCAGATAATGTTTCTTTTGCTCCGGCGTGGCAAACTGCAAAAAAGGATAAACGGCAACGCCATTATGCACCGTAACGCACAAACCTATCGCGGCACAAACACGGGAGATTTCCTCTACAACTATCGAGGCGCTGACGGAATCAAGGACTGCGCCTCCAAATTCCTTAGGTACCTGAAGGCCGAAATAATTCAGCGCCTTCATTTTCCCGATAACCTCCACCGGAAAAATGGCATTACGATCTATTTCGGCCGCTATAGGCGCGAGCTCCGTTTCCGCGAAATGTCTGACAGAATCACGGATCAGCTTATGCTTTGCGCAGGGATTAAGTTGCAATGTCTTCTCCATTATGAAATGTTTTGCACAAATAACTTAAAATAAAAGTAAAATCAAGAGGACGTTGCAAAATTAAGTCTTATCTCAGTTATTTCTTTCGCCTACGAAGAAACAACTTTTAAAAGTTTTGATGTTGAGGATTAGCATTTGAAAGGTTCAAATTCACTGTCTACACAATTAATTCATATTTGATTATATTTCAGACTGAAACCAACAATCACTCCATTCAGAAGAAGAATTTCCTTCTGATTTGCAAGTGGCAACACATTCTTCAAATAATGCCTCACCTAGTCTCAAATCTGGATTCATATTAAGAAATACTTGCTTTTTGTTGGTGCAACAAACAACGCAGGATTGTATGAGTTTTTTGATTGTTTCTTCAGCAATAGAGGGGGCGTCTGGTTTTTTCTCTTCTTTCTGTGTACCATCAATTGTCTTGTCTTGAGTCTGATTTTGTTTATCCGGCATTGATTTGACGTTTTCTATTCCCGTGGATTCGCATTTTGCACCAAGCGGGGGCTTGTTGGTAAGGAAGGCATTCCCATCCTTGTCTATACAATTTTGAAACTCTGCGGCACTCGCTACAGTTGCCAAAGCGAAAAAGATACACAATTTGAGAATTATTTGTTTCATTGCGTTCTCTCCATACTTCCCTCATACAAGGCTGAATGTTTCGGGATTCTAATCTTTGACGTTATGATTATATTTATATCACGATTCCCGCTTGAAATCTATGATGAGATGGTCGCCGGTTCAACCGGAAGAAGTGCTTGTTGAGTTTATCTAAAAAGTTTCAGTAGTGGGCAGTTGTCAAATCCCGCGTCGTCCCTACCAATCCACGACAAGCCGTGGACTGGCGGGATAATTCGCCTTACGTATCACTATAGTTCTGCTTGGCTCATTACTTTACTCCTGGGATAATTCCCAATCCCGATTTATCGGGATTGGATAGTTCGACTTACTCTTCAAACTTCACCATGCTCGTTTTCAGAGAGTCTCACTACCACTTACGCTTCCTATAGTCAGCGAGTGTCATTATTGAGGGTTACTGGGGGAAAGAGAGTTATCTCTTTGGATGAAAATTAGCCTTTATTATAGAACTTAAAATGACAGAGTTTTAATTTAACATTTGGCACATATTTGGGACGAAAAATTAATTTTATGATGACGGGGAATAATTATTTTGTAAGACGTGAATTTTCAGAGGAAGGTGCAATAAAAAAGCAGAGCCATTGCTGACCCTGCTTTATAAAATTAAACTGAAAAATATTTTTGTTACTTTTTAAGACAATCGCTCTTATCCCCCTGTTGTTTAGGGTTTAATCTTATTTTTTCCCTTTGTGGAAGCGATAAATAACACCTAATAATAACACCATAATTAAAAATCCGAGAAGTATTATCTCATCCAAATTAAACAATGGACCAAATCTGATAAAATCACCTATATCATATAAGAGTTCAAGTATTTTATCCATTTGTTAATATTCTCTTTTTATGAACCACCTTTTATTGTCTAATTAACAGAAAGATGAGTAGAAATCAAGAAAAATACCCCACTACAGAGGAATTTTTGTTTATTACGGATTGAAAGGTTGTATGTTTACGAAGATGGACGATTTAAGGATTAAGGAAGTTATTCTTAATATAAACTTAGAGAAAACGACTAAAAACAGTTAACATGGTTGTGAATAATTTTTTATTGGCGGAAAGCTTAAAATATTGTAAACCCCGTTAGAAGGTTTTTAACCTTATAGTAGGATAGCATTGTGCATGACAAACAGAGGGGCCTTCTAACGGGGTGAAAAGAAGAAACATGAAATTCAAATTGATTTATCCAAAATGGGAAAAACTCGACAGACAGACAAGATTTATTTTGCCGCCGCACGGGCCGGTGGTTTTTGCCGCCGCTCTGCCTGATTACGTGGATGTGGAATTTATTGACGAAAACATCCAGGAAATTGATTTCGATCAGGATGTGGATTTTGTCGGCATTTCCGTAATGCTGACTGCGCAGATAAAACGCGGCTGGGAAATAGCCGATAAGTTCCGTGAAAAAGGAATCAAGGTGATATTCGGCGGGATTGCCACGATGCTGCACGCCGAAGAAACGCAGGAACATGCCGACTGCGTTTTTCTTGGTGAAGCCGAGGGCCGGATGGAACAGGTGTTTGCGGATTTTAAAAACGGTAAATTGCAAAAAGTTTATGACTATATGCAGAATTTCCCGGCCATTGAAAGCATCGGAACGGCAAGGCGCAGTATTTTAAACCGCGAGATGTATAATTACCGCGGCGTGCAGATGGTTGATCTGGTGCACGCATCTCGCGGCTGCCGTTTCAACTGCTATCCTTGCGCCGTGAGATTTTTGGGAGGCCGAAGTTTCCGCCCCCGTCCTTTTGATAAAGTCGTCGAAGAAATGGCCAGCATCAACAACAACAGGCTTTTTATTGTAGATAATTCTCTGGCGCAGGATAAACAATGGGAGATGGATTTGTTCAGGGAAATGATTCCGCTGAAGAAGAAGTGGTGCTGTCACCCCATTGAAGATGACGACAAGGTACTGGATCTGGCCGCGCAGGCCGGCGCCTGGTTTGTTTATCAGGCAATTTTTGATTCTTCTGATTTTATCCGCGACCGCATCAAGCGCTATCATGATTACGGCATCGCCGTGGAAGGCAGTATTTTGCTGGGACTCGATTATCACACTGAAGATTACATCAAGAAGCTGGTTGATTTTCTGCTAGAGATTGATTTGGACATGGCGGAATTCACCGTGCTCACTCCTTTTCCGCACACACGCACTTTTGACGATTTGCAGAACGAGAAAAGAATTTTCTCTTACGACTGGAATGATTATACTTGCGGAAAAGTTGTTTTTCAGCCTAAATTACTGAAACCCGAAGAGTTGCAATCTCTTTATTATTACGCTTGGGACAAATTTTACGAGGAAGAGCCGCAAAATTATAAAATGTTCAAGATGTTGAAGAAAGTTATGGATAAAGAAAAGGCGGATGGCACTTACAAACCGCGCGTGCGCCAACCGGTAAGGCAGGAAAGGGGTTTTTAGCTGATGAAAAAAAATGTGAACAAAAGTGCCGTGGTCATTGACGGCAGCAATGTCAGTTTTAATGATATTATCGCTGTGGCGCGATACGGCGTGCCGGTGCAGATAAGCAAAGACGGCAATTTCATAAAAAAGATGGAGAAAACTCAAAAAATGCTTATGGAGTCTATGCGCAAAGGAATCCCCGTGTATGGAGTAAACACCGGTTACGGCAAATCATGCGGCAAGCGCATGCCGCTGGATATCGCCTTGAAAAACGGTGTCAACATTTTTACTTTTCACGGCTGCGGGACGGGAGAACCAATCGGCATTGAAGAAACAAGGGCGGCAATAATGTGCCGCATTATTTGCCTGGCGCGCGGTTATTCGGGAGTGTCCGTCGCTTTACTTCAGCAGATGGCCGATTTTTTAAATCACGGCATAACACCGATAGTTCCCTGCGAAGGATCGGTTGGAGCGTCCGGCGATTTGACGCCGATGTCTTATATCGGAGCCTGTCTGATGGGCGAGCGTGAAGTTATTTATCAGGACAAAATTATGCCCGCCGCAAAAGCTTTGAAAACAGCGGGGCTCAAGCCTCACCGTTATCTGCCCAAAGAGCCTCTGGCAATGGTCAACGGCACAACTACGATGACGGGAATAGCCGTTTTAGCCGTCGAATCGGCCTGGCGAATTTTATCCGCCGCAATTTATTCTACGGCGCTCTCCATCCACGCGCTTAAGGGAAATGCCCGGCATTATCATCCGGTAATTTCGGAGGCAAAGCCTTTCCCCGGACAAACTTTTGTGGCTGCCCAGATTATCCGGCTGCTAAAAACAAAATTGTCGGCGCGACAGTTGGAGGACGATTCTCTGGAAACTTTGCAGGACCCTTATTCTCTGCGCTGTTCACCGCAGGTAGCCGGTGTTTTATACGATAGCCTCGACTGGATAAAGAAATGGGTGGAAATTGAAGCCAACAGTTCCAACGACAATCCGATTTTCGATCCTTCGACCGGTGAGGTTCTGATGGGCGGTAATTTTTACGGCGGACATATCGCTTTTGCCATGGACGGACTCAAAGCCGCGCTGGCATCTGTTGCCGATATGTGCGACCGCCAGATAATGCTTCTGGTCAGCCCGCATTTAAACAGAGGGCTTCCCGGCGATCTGGTGCGCAAGTCCGGCAAAGAAAAGGGATTGCGTCACGGCTTCAAGGCCATGTCTATTTCTTCCTCCGCCCTGACGGCTGAAGCGCTGAAGGCCACCATGCCGGCAGCTTCCTTTTCGCGCTCCACCGAATCGCATAATCAGGATAAGGTCAGTATGGGAACGATCGCGGCCCGCGACGCCGAAAGAATATGCACCCTGACTGAACGGGTTGTGGCCATTCATCTACTGGCGGCGGCGCAGGCCTGTGATATAAGAAATAATATTGAAGCAAGGCCGCTTCTGGCTGAAGTTATGGAAAAAATCAGATCAGTCAGCGCGCCGGTTATTGATGACAGAGCGATGGACAAAGACATCGAAAATATTTGCACCACAATAAGATACTCCGATTTTTTTAAAATAAAACCATGAAAGAAAAACAAAAAAGCTTTGAAGTAAAAATAAGAATCCCTTTTTTCGATCTCGATCCCATGCAGATAGTCTGGCACGCCAACTATTTGAACTATTTTGAAATCGCGCGGGCGGCGCTTTTCGAAAATAACGGCATTGATTTATATTCCTTCTTTGAAAAGCAGCAGTTAATTTTTCCCATTATCAAAACTTCAACCAAGCATGTTCTTCCCCTGCGTCATCGTGATGAAATTATCTGCAAGGCGACTCTCGTTGATGCATACGTTAAACTGATTGTTGATTTTGAAATACGCAGAGCGGCGGATGGGAAGCTTTGCGCCCGGGGCCGCACGGAACAGGTGGCGGTAAAGGTTCCGGAAATGGAAATGTTGTTCAGTATGCCGGATGAAATCCGCCGCGCTTTTGGTTTCTGAAATGGAAGATGGTTTAAAGAAATCATTTATCGCCGGTCTGGAGCGCCTTATCGCCCGGGCAGATCTGCTTGATTCCATCAATGTTTTTCCAATAGCCGACGGCGACACGGGAAGAAATCTCTCCATTAGTCTTATTCCTCTGCGCAATGTCGGCCAGTCCAAAGAAAAAATTATTCATCAGCTTCTATTGTCGGCGCGCGGTAATTCCGGCAATATAGCCTCGCAGTTTTTTTCCGCATTCTGCACCGCGGAAAATATTTCCGAACTGGCACAGCGCTCAAAAGATGGCGCTGCAAAGGCGTGGCAGGCGGTAAGTAATCCCAGGGCGGGCACAATGCTGAGTGTCTTTGACGCTCTTGCCGAAGCTCTGCTAAATGATTTAAAGCCTGACAGAGAAACCGTGGAGAAAATCATCGGCCGCATGGAAAAGGCAGTCCATGAAACCTGCGAACAACTGCCCAGGTTGCAGGAAGCCGGAGTCGTGGACGCGGGAGCTCTGGGCATTTATATTTTTTTTGAAGGATTCTTTTACGCGATCGCGGGTATTCCCGATAATTGCCGTCCCGTGACGGAAACATTTAAAAATCGCCTGAAGATATCTTCCTCGTTTCAGGAAAACACTGAATCGGGCTATTGCGTTGATTTTGTCGTCAAGGCTCCCCGTTATTCTCCCGATGAAATAAAAATGATTACCAGTGTACAGCAAGAAGTTATTATCATCCCCGAAGGTGATTTTTACAAAGTCCACTTGCACACCCAAGACAAGGAACAAGTACGGTCTCAAATTACCGGACTGGGAAGTTTGGTTAACTGGGAAGATGACAACCTTGCTTCTCAAGTCCAGGAATTCATGGATTCGAAGGACGGGAAGAATTTTCATATAATAACCGACGCTGCCGGTTCCCTGACCATAAATGACGCCAAAATTTACGGCTTCACACTTCTGAACAGCTATTTGACCATCGGCGAACAATGTCTGCCCGAAACTTACTTTAGTCCCGCAGAACTCTACAACGCGATGAAAAAGGAAGTGAAGGTATCTACTTCCCAGTCTTCCGTCTATGAACGGCATCAGTTTTACCAGAGCTCTCTGGAGCGGTTTGAGAAAGTTCTATATCTTTGCGTGGGCTCTGTGTTTACCGGCAATTATCACGCGGCGCTTCAGTGGAAGAAAGTGCATGACAAAGAGGACAGATTCATAATATTGGACACAGGCGCGGCATCGGGAAGACTCGGAACAATCGCGCTGGCAACCGCCCGCTATCTGGACGAAACAAATGACATGAAAGACACGGTCATTTTTGCCCGCAAAGCCATTCGCACCTGCGAGGAATATGTGTTTCTGGATAAACTGCAATATCTGGCGGCAGGCGGACGTCTTTCCAAAACCAGCGCCTTTTTCGGCGATAAGCTAAACATGAAACCGGTAATATCACCTCTTCCCGAAGGAGTAAAAAAAGTCGGCACTCTCAGGAATCAGGAAGATCAGGTGAAGTTTGCTTTAGCAAAACTCGACGCATCTATCGAAGATGATTCCCAAGCGCTTATCATGTTGGAATATTCCGACAACAAAAATTGGGTGAATGGCACAGTTAAGAAAGAGCTGGCAGAATTATATCCGGATGCGGAAATTATTTTGCAGCCGCTGTCGCTGACTTCAGGCGCACATATGGGACCGGGTACGTGGGCGGTGGCGTTTTTGCCTGAAGGGAAAACTTCATAGAGAATCCATCTTTCTAAATTCACTTCCAACGCAATGTCAGATATTTTTTATTGTAGAAATCAAATAGATTGGCACAGTATTGGGCAAAAAAGCTTTTATGAACATAAAAGCTTTCAAAATAAGGAATTTCCTTGATAGGAATGTATCCGTTC
>Ga0182021_10006783_pt1 | contig 13596 bp, 16 predicted proteins | sample 612E3MmetaG_FD_120493 | JGI IMG/M metagenome (GOLD analysis project Ga0182021, IMG submission 120493) | Permafrost microbial communities from Stordalen Mire, Sweden - 612E3M metaG (Illumina Assembly) | ecosystem: Environmental > Terrestrial > Soil > Wetlands > Permafrost | place: Sweden...
ATAAATTCTCTTTCAAACACAGACGTGTAGCGCTAGATTATTCGGAGGATTTGGTTTGAGCGAAGTACAATTACACGTGGGAGATGCACGACAGAGAGGGGTAGGTAGAGGAATCGCCCGCATAGACCAGCGAACGATGCAGAAACTAGGCATAAGCGCTGGAGACGTAATAGAAATTATTAACAAACGCACAACCTCAGCCATAGCTTGGCCAGCTTACAGTGAAGACCAAAACCGCGATATAATCCGCATTGATGGCTTCACACGTAAAAACTCTGGTGTAGCAATAAACGAGTATGTGGTTGTTAGACCGGCAAAAGTTAAGACAGCGCTAAGCATCACACTTGCACCAGTTGATATGCGGCTAAATGTAGATGAGGATTTTACCAATTTTGTTAAAAACCGCCTTATGGAACGCACACTCGTTGAAGGCGATACAACACTAGTAATGATGCTGGGTCATGCCATACCTTTCACTGTTTCAAAAACGCGTCCGCACGGAATCATAAAAGTAACAGCTGAAACACGTTTAACCATACTTAACGAGCCTGCCCCTGAAGGAAAAGGCCTACCCAGAACGACGTATGAAGATATCGGCGGTTTGCACGAAGAAATCCAACGCGTACGAGAAATGGTAGAACTACCATTGCGCCACCCAGAACTTTTCCAACGCTTAGGAATTGAACCACCGAAAGGTGTATTGCTTCATGGTCCACCAGGGTGCGGCAAAACCCTCCTAGCCCGGGCAGTTGCAAACGAGTCAGAAGCCAACTTCTACTCAATCAACGGTCCAGAAATCATGAGTAAATTCTACGGTGAATCAGAAGCGCGCTTACGAGAAATTTTCCAGCAAGCCCAACAGAATGCTCCAAGCATTATCTTTGTTGATGAACTTGACGCCATAGCGCCTAAACGAGAAGAAGTTACTGGCGAAGTTGAAAGACGAGTCGTTGCACAATTGTTGGCATTGATGGATGGTTTAGGTGGGAGGGGAAACGTCATAGTTATCGGCGCAACTAACCGTCCTCAAGCCCTTGACCCTGCACTTCGTAGACCGGGAAGATTTGACCGCGAAATAGAAATTGGGGTACCAGACAAAAAAGGAAGATACGAAGTTATCCAAATTCACACACGAGGCATGCCGCTTGCAGAAGATGTTGACCTCAAAAAACTCGCTGACTTAACTCACGGCTATACAGGAGCTGACTTATCTGCACTGGGCAGAGAAACAGCCATGAAAGCCCTCCGCAGATACCTACCAGATATCAACCTTGAAGAAGAACGCATCCCACCAGCAGTATTGGAGAAGATGGAAGTCAGAATGGACGATTTCTTGGGCGCTTACAAAGAAGTTACGCCAACAGCTATGCGTGAAGTCTACATAGAAGTTTCTACTGTTCACTGGGAAGATGTTGGCGGACTCGACAGCGTAAAAGAGCACTTGAAAGAGTCAGTAGAGTGGCCGATTAAGAACCCTGAAGTATTTACGCGATTAGGAATCAGACCCCCAAAAGGAATATTGCTGTACGGTCCACCAGGATGCGGCAAAACAATGTTAGCACGCGCAGTAGCTACTGAAAGTGAAGCGAACTTTATCTCAATTAAGGGTCCAGAAGTCTTTTCAAAGTGGGTTGGAGAATCAGAAAAAGCAATACGAGAGGTCTTCCGCAAAGCCCGAATGGCAGCACCAGCCGTAGTATTCCTTGACGAAATAGAGTCAATTACGCCTAAACGTGGCATGGGTATGTCTGACAGCGGCGTTTCAGAGAGAGTCATAAGCCAACTGTTAACAGAATTGGATGGCATAACGACATTACAAGACATAGTTGTTATCGCTGCAACCAACCGCCCCGACATGGTAGATTCCGCCGTTCTGCGCCCCGGAAGATTTGACAGATTAATTTATGTGCCTGAACCAGACGAGAAAAGCCGTATGCAAGTTTTCAAAATCTACACCAAAGGTATGCCAATCGCCAAAGACGTTGACTTAAACCAGCTAACAGTGTTAACCAAATACTATTCTGGCGCCGACATAGAATCGTTGTGCAGAGAAGCCGCAATGCACGCGTTAAGAAGGGACGTTAACTCTCAAGAAGTCACGATGCTAGACTTCAATGAAGCCTTGAAAGAAATGGGTCCGTCAATAACGCCTGACATGGAAAAGTGGTACAAGAGCTTCATGCGAGCAATCCGACAAGTACAAAAGCCAGCAACCCCAGTTGCTTAGAAGGAACCAGTTATGCCTCAGGTTAAAATTTGGAAAACGCGACCATCCTATTTCGTTGCGCTGGAAATTCTCAAGAAAAAAGGCGACCTGTCTGACGACGAGTTGTATACTCAACTTAAGGACGAGTTTGAGGATTTAGGTTACAGAGACCTAAACGACCTCCTCCTAAAGTTAGAAGTCAGCGGCAAAATTCGCACTTCTTCGATGGCGCGTGGAAAACGTCGAGTTGAATTAGTCCAATAACTTAATGATGACTACGCATACAGCCAAACCAACGGACACCGTGATTATTGGAGGCGGACCTGTTGGTTCCTATGCAGCACTAAACTTAGCTAAACTAGGCGTTAAAGTCACAGTTTATGAAGAACATCCTGAAATAGGTTTACCGTCGCATTGTGCAGGGCACATAAGTATCCGCAGCCTAAGAAGCATCGGTTTGTACCCACTTCCAAACGGAATTGTTGAAAACATTTTTACTGCGGCCAACTTTTATTCACCCTTCGGAACCAAGTTTTCACTTCACCTGTCACGTCCAGTCACCATTGCTTTGAACAGGGCACGCTTTGACAATTACTTGGCAGATCAAGCTAAGACGGCTGGGGTAGAATTCGTTTTGGGCACCCGTGTTCAATCGCTAATAAGGGCTGAGGGTTTTGTTAAAGGCATAAATATTCAGCGAAACGGGGAAAAAGAAGAAGAGGTTTACTCCAATGTCACGTTGAATGCTGAAGGAATTTCTTCTAGGATTTTGAGGCAATCAGGTTTAACTGCGCTCAACCCGAAAGGACTCGTCTACGCAGTTGAAGCTGAAGTAGAAAACGTAAAAGACATTGAACTTAATGCCGTTGAAGTTTATTTTGGCAAATCTTATGCCCCTGGATTTTACGGGTGGCTAATTCCAAAGCCTGACGGAACTGCAAAAGTTGGTTTAGCAACAAACAGAGGAAACCCCCATGAATTTCTACAAGCACTTATGTCTAAACATCCGGTTGCCTCAAAACAGCTTGGCAAAGCCAAAATAACAAAAATTGGCTATCACGCTATAACATTAGGCGGTCCAATCGAAAAAACATACGCCAACGGATTTCTTGCATGCGGCGACTGCGCATCCCAAGTTAAACCATCTACAGGCGGAGGCGTTATTTTCGGGTTAACATGCGCCAAAATGGCATCACAAACCGTTAGCGAAGCTTTACAGCATGGTGATGTTTCGGCTGAGTTCTTACAGAATTATCAGAAGCGCTGCTCTGACTTGTTGAGTTTTGACTTCAGCGTCATGCTCAAGCTAAGGAGATTTCTAGATTCACTCTCGGAAGATAAAATGGATCAAATGCTACGGGTCTGCGCCAAATTAGGCGTTGATTACGCATTGAGGGATGTGGATGAAATTGATTTTCAGGGAAAGCTCATGTTCAAAGTTTTAGGGAAACCGGCAATGTTGGCAGCTATAGGTTACTTTGCACTGCTTTACTTGTCTGCAAACCCTTAAAATCTTCGAGTGCCAACTAAGAGGCGGGATAACAGAGAATGGGCGAATTTGAATACAAGCAAGTCCTCGTCTTCCGCAAAGACCTACAGATGAGTAAGGGCAAGATTGCAGCACAAGCGGGCCACGCGGCGGTTTCAGCAGCGCAAGACGCATTTGTGCATCACAAAAAATGGTGGGAAGCTTGGCTCTACGAGGGGCAACGCAAAATCGCGGTTAAGGTTGAAACTGAAAAGGAGCTTCATGAATTGGAAAGGACTGCGGGCCAATTGGGATTGCCCCATGCTTTGATTGTTGATAGAGGTTTAACTCAGATTCCTGAAGGTACAGTAACATGTTTGGGAATTGGTCCTGCTCCTGCTGGAATGGTTGATAGGCTAACTGGTAACCTCCAATTGTTCTAGGCGAGTGGTTTACCTGTCGTCGCTTGATAAACAGCTTGGCATAGAAGTTTACGCCACCAAAAGTTTAGGCGTCGAGGGTGCCATTCGTAAGGCAGTAGATGATTTTGTTGTGGAAGAAGCGCTTGTTGACGGGTCAAAGGCAAGCGTAAATGGGACTGTTCCAAGCAAAGTGTTAGGTTCTTCTCTTCAAAGGCAGAGGTTTTTGCTGTGCATTTTAGTTAAGCGTAATTGGGACACTTTAATAGCAGTCAAAAACGTTGCCATGCAGCTGGCCATAGATCAGAGGCGCATTCAAATTGCAGGCATTAAAGACGCCAAAGCCGTTACAGCACAGCATGTAACAATTGAAGATGCCCTGATGGAAGATGCCGCAAAAGTCAACATAATAGACCTACAAATTCATCCAGTCGGCTACCTCCGCGACGCACTCTCATTATACTACTTGCTGGGAAACCAATTCACAATAAACATCAAATCCATACCGCTAGACGAAAACACTGTTAAAACAAGAATAACGCAAGTCCAGGAAGAAATTGATTCTTTAGGTGGCATCCCGAATTTTTTTGGGCATCAACGTTTCGGCACCACCCGTCCAATAACCCATTACGTTGGAAAAGCACTTGTTAACGGAAATTTTGAAGAAGCGGCAATGCTTTTTCTGGCGAAACCAAGTGTCCATGAGCATCCGTCGTCGAGGCAAGCACGCCAAGAACTGCAGTCAACAAAAAATTTCAAACAAGCATTAGAGAACTTTCCAAAGCAGCTTCGTTTTGAAAGATTAATGCTTAATCATTTGGTTGATTACCGCGACGATTTTGTTGGTGCGTTTCAACGGTTGCCTGTTAAGCTGCAGGAGATGTTTGTTCAAGCGCACCAGTCATACCTATTTAATCGGTTTCTAAGTGGGCGGCTTAAGCTTGGTTACTCTTTGAGTAGGGCTGAGGTTGGTGATTACGTGGTTGATGTTGAACGTTCAGGATTGCCAGTTACGAAAATGGCGAAAATGGTAACATTGGAATCAGTGATGGGTATTAATGAACAGGTGAAAGCGGGCAAAATGCGAATAGCACTGCCAATTGTAGGAGTTAAACAGAAGCTTTCTCAAGGGGTTATGGGAGAAATAGAGAAAGAGGTTCTTGAGGAAGAAGGGATCAAATTGGAAAGTCAAGAGATTAACGAGTGTTCAAGGATGGGAGGGAGAGGCGGGTTACGAGTTGCAATTACTCCGCTTAAAGATTTTGAGGTTCAAAACATTTCACCAATAGAAGTCGGCGGTGGCTGTCAAGTGAAGTTGAGCTTTATGCTGTTTAGAGGCTGTTACGCCACTGTGCTTCTAAGAGAAATAATGAAACCGCTTGATCCGTTAAGTGCTGGCTTCTAAAAAATCAAAAAATAGCTATCAGCCTATTCAGTCTCTTGCTAAGCGTTCTTTATGATTAGAGTCCTCTTTGAGCTCTATTTGTTCCCTGATAAGGTTGATAAGGTAGTGCTAAATTCATTTGCTATAAGGAAGCCTAATTTTATGGAAGACAAACCGCCGCAGCTATGCATTATACCACTTCATAAACCGAGCCTTAAAGAGTTAACCTTTTTCTTTATTTCAGGGAGTCTATTAAGTTTCCCTTTTGTTTTGTTATTTTCCCAAATTTACGTTTTTTTTCCCCTTGCTTTGTCTTTAGTTGTTTTAGGGCCTTTCGTAGAGGAATTTGCTAAGGTTTTTCCTCTCTTCTATAGGCATGGTGAAACCGAAAGATCTTATGTTACAATAGGCCTTTTGATAGGATTAGGTTTTGGGATTTCTGAATTCTTTTTGTACATTTTCTTTTTAGGCGCACCTCCTATCGTTAGAGTCCCAGGCGTTATTCTTCATGCGTCATGGGCAGCTATAACTGCATACGGCATAGCTAAGAAAAATCCTTTGCCATATTACTTGATAGCTGCGTCGCTTCACTTAACAGCTAACTTTGTTGCTCTGGAGGTTGCAGTGCCTTTTGGTTCGTTTGTCCAATTGCTAGTTTTAATCGTTGCGTATCTTTTGGCTTGGCGGTTTTATAATCAGGCTTCAAAAGAAAAAATAGTTGTTTAACAAACTCTATCTGATGTTGCTAAATCTCTAAGCCTGTTAACCCCATCTATTTCAACAATGAAGTCAGCAACGCTTTTAGGAACCAGGTCGCGCCAACTGTCATCTTGAAGCATTTTTTCCCTAACTAATGTTGACATGTATTGTTTTCTATCAAAGAATGGAATGTTTTTAACTTCGTAACCTGCCTCGATGAAAAGCCTTCGCGACAATGGCTCGTTAGAAAAGCAAACATTAAACTTGGGAGTGTAACCTTCAAGGGCGCTGACCCATATCATATGCAAATGCACATCTGGAACTGGAACTATCCAAAGCTTTGAATAATCAACTTTTGCTTCAGTCAAAGCTCGGTGAATCATAACTAGCCTTTCACCCGCGGTAAAAGGATTATTCATTTTATGGCTATACTGAGCGCTGCCTATAACGATAACTAATTCATCAATTTCTTTTAAAACTGCCTTGATAGCGCCAAGGTGACCTAAATGAAAAGGTTGAAATCTGCCAACATAAAGACCGCGATTGACCAACGTTGGTTCCTCGCCTTTGAGGTTAAGCTCGCATGCTTTTATGATTTGCGTTTAAAAAACCGGCTAAGCGAAATGTCTTAGGACATATTCAACTGGAAAAACTTCAAGTTGACGGCCATTGAAATCTATTTCTTTTGAGTTGCAAAACCCTTTTTTCTCCCTGCTTAAGATTTCAACTTTAGCTTTTAAACCCAAGCCATAGCCTCCTAGAGTAAAGTCAGATTTTACAACCCTGTGACATGGAACAATTGGTGCAAAAGGGTTAGATGCCATGACATTGCCCACAGCTCTGGGGCCACCACCCACCGCCTTAGCAATTGAACCGTAAGTAGTTACATAGCCAAGAGGAATCTGCGCAGTTGATTTAAGCACTTTTTGAGTATAAGCTGGCAAACGGGTCAAGGCTAAAGGAAAGCGTGTGGAAACTTGTTTCCCATCGTAAAGGTTCTTCAAAAATGCGAGCGTATTTTTGGCGAAGGCTGAGGGCTCGTGAAACACCTGAAAAGACAAATCGAAAGGCACGTTGCCTAAAATGTTTCTCAGAGTTTCTTGTTGGCTTGAACTAAAGGATGATGCGACAATCCGTTGTTGAGTGCAGGCAACTCCAAACCAGACGCCCTCAGAGTGCTGCGTGTAAATTTCTATCATTTGCCTCTCCCTTATACGATATTTGTTATGTTAAGAAACACGTGGGCATGTTAAAAGTTTCTACGCTATACGCCATTTTGGTTTTGCAACTCAAGAAAACGGCCACCAACTTGATCTCGTCATGCTTGCCCAAAAATCAGTGTTGGTGGTCAAAATAACTATTTTCAACGAACAATTTTCTCATATTTTGGCTCTAAAAAAGTATTACTTATCCGCTTTAAGTTGGTTCAGCTCTTCAGAATTGATTATAAGTAACCTTAATAATTTGTCTTGTGTATATCATCGGGAAAAGGCGAAATTTATGGAAAAATATGGACCACAATTACCAGAGATACCTCAAATTCCACAAATGCCAATGCCACAACAAGGCCAACAAGATCAAGCTCAAGGTGGCAACGTATGGATGCCAGGCGCCACCACAGTCGGCGTTGTCTTTTCAGGCGGCGTGCTTTTAGCTTCCGAAAAAAGAGTAACTTATGGTTATTTTATTATGAGTAAAGGCGGCAAAAAAGTTTTCAAAATAACGGATAGAATAGGAGTTGCATGTGCGGGTCTTTATGGGGATATGCAAATTCTCGCCAAAGAGATGGAAGCGCAAGCTAACCTATACAGCATGGACACTGGAAGAAAAATCAGTGTACGCGCAGCATCAAAACTCATTGCCACGGTTCTTTTTAATCGTCGATATTCGCCATTAATTACTCAGACAATCGTTGGCGGATTAGACGAAGAAGGTCCATCACTTTACATACTTGATGTTCTCGGCTCACTGATACCAGATAAATATGCGGCAGTCGGTTCAGGAACAGAAATAGCCATAGGAGTTATTGAAGACGGCTACAAAGAAACAATGACAGCCGAAGAAACAAAAGACCTTGTCACAAGAGCCATAAAATCAGCCATAAGCAGAGATTCAATGAGTGGCGACGGCATAGACTTCCTTATCATAACAAAGGAAGGCATCAAAGAAGAATCCATAAAGTTTTAAACAATTTTCTTTTCTAATTTTTAGTTATCTGAACGTTTCGCGTCAGTGATGCCATTCTACAAGAGGTAAAACTTATGTCATTTGAACTAAGCCAAGAAGAAGGAGAATTCTTAATTCATCTTGCCAGAACTACGGTTAAAGAATATCTTGGAAACGGCAAAACCGTCAAACCGCCAAAAGACACGCCAGAAAAGCTTTTTGAGCACTGCGGAGTTTTCGTAACCATAAACAGTGTTGGACAAGGAGAAAAAGAGCTTCGCGGCTGCATAGGTTACCCCTACCCGACCAGTCCGCTTGCTGAAGCAGTTATTGATTCTGCCATTAACGCTGCAACGCAGGATCCGAGGTTTGAATCTTTAACTTTAGATGAGTTAGGTAAAGTTGTTTTTGAAGTAAGTGTGCTAACGCCGCCAGAACCTGTAGAAGTAAAGAACCCCAAGGAGTATCTGAGCAAAATTAAGGTTGGAGAAGACGGCTTAATTGTTGAAAGAGGCTACTACAAAGGTTTGTTTCTGCCACAAGTGCCAGTTGAATGGGGATGGTGTGAAGAAGAATTTCTATGCCAATGCTGCGTAAAAGCGGGAATTCCCCCAGACAGTTGGCTAACTAAAGAGACTAAAGTATACAAGTTTAAAGCGATAATTTTTGAGGAAGAAGCGCCGATGGGCAAAATCAAGCGCATGACCCTGACCAAATAGCAATCTTTGTTAATCTTGCAAGGTTTCGATTATTGAAACTGCCCTGTCTAAACCCTTAAACTTGCTTGAGAAGTCGTTTAGGACCGACATATTTCTATCAAAAGAATTTTGTTCCGAATCCATTTTCGCAATTGCTTTTTCTAACCCTTTTTTGTTTTTAACAGTTATCGAACATTTTAAATCTTGAAGTTTAGCCGCATTGCCCTGTTGTTCAGGCTGAGTTGGAATGCAAATGCTTGGCTTAGAATATTTGATAGCTTCAAAGCATGTTGCGTGTCCACCGCTAAAGATTACGAATTTAGCGTTTCTCATGGCTTCCTGCCGTTCCTCAGCGGATAGCCACGCGTGAAGTTCGCAGTTTCCAATTTTGGCGCTGACTTTTTTGCCAGGTGTTCCAAGGCTAATTATGCATTTAGTTTTGAGTTTTTCAAGAACTGGAATGAGAGTCTTGATAAGTTTTCCTCGTGTGCCGGGGGGTCCGCTTATGGGGGCAAAAATGTGGTCTTGGGAACCTTTTATTGGAGCTGTGTCAACGAAACTTCCTATGTACTCAACTTTTCCGTTTAAACCTAAGTGATTCAGATTTCCAATGTTGTATTCCGAGATTGTGTAGGGAGGCGGGTTATCGGGAATTATTATTTTTGAACATTGTTTCACGTACCGCTCAACAACGCGTTCGCCTGGGCTGAGAAAAGCAGAGAACCCGTAGCTTGGTCTAATCATGTTAGCAATGTAAACAGAGGGTATTTTCCATTTCTGAGCGAGACGAAGAGCGTTTATATCTCCATCAGCGATGACTATATCGGGTGCTATATCATGAATGTTTTCTCTAAGATCATAATAACGATGTACAGTTTCCCATGCATTGGAATTTTTTATTTCAAGCCTATTTCTTTCAATGTTAAAGAATGGAAGAGGAAAAACGAGGTTGATAAGTGAAGCGGAAGTAATTATCCCGTGAGCGTTTTCATACCAAGAAATTGGTGTGCACTTGTAAACTTTGTTAAATTCTTTCTGGAGCATTTCGTGAGCTTTTCCGCCTGAATAAAAGAACATTTCATGTCCGTGCTTCTCAAGCCGCTTCCCTAAGGGTATGATTCGGGAAACATGGCCTAATCCAAGCTCTGAGCAGCTTAACAGGAGTCGCATAACCATACATTAGGCGGCGATTTATTTTAATTATCCCCATGTTAGGTTGAAAAAAGCAAATAATTTAAAGCTTAAACGCAACAATAGAAAGTATGTTTGTTCCACATAGAATTCTGGAAGAAAAACTCAGGCAAATATTGGCTGAAGATATTGGGCAAGGCGACATAACGACTCAAATGATAATTCCTCCAAACACAGAATTAAATGCGATAATTGTTGCTAAAGAGGATGGTGTAGCGGCTGGAATAGAAGAAACTGTTGTTCTTGCTGAATATTTAGGATTTAAAGTTAAAGTTAAAGTTGTTGATGGAGAAAAAATCCAGAACAAACAGGTTCTGCTTGAGATTTTTGGTGATGCCCGAACTATTCTTTCTGCTGAAAGAACAATGCTTAATCTTCTTTCACGAATGAGCGGCATCGCAACCACCACGCGAACATTGACAGAGAAACTGGAAAAGGCAGGTGTAAAAGCAAAAATTGCTGCAACACGCAAATCAGCGCCAGGACTACTTTTCTTCGACAAAAAAGCTGTTTTGATCGGTGATGGAGATCCGCATAGGCTCCACTTGGACGATATGATTCTGATTAAAGACAATCATTTAGCCATAATTGGAAACGTTGAAGCAGCAGTTGTAAAAGCAAAAGCTAACGCTTCGTTTACCAAGAAAATTGAAGTAGAAGTTACGAATCTTGAGGATGCTTTGAAAGCTGCAAGTGCAGGGGCCGAAATTATTATGTTGGACAATTTTTCACCAAAAAATGTTAAAGATGCAGTTGAAGCTTTGAGAAAAGCGGGATTTGATGATGTGCTGTTAGAGGTAAGTGGTGGAATTACTGCTGAAAACATGATTGAATACGCCAAAGCGCAAGTTGACATAATTAGCATGGGCTCACTCACGCATAGTGTTAAGGCTTTGGATATTAGTTTGGAAATAAAAAGTAAATAAAAAATTTGGCTTTAGTTTATATTCCTATGCTTATTAGCCATGTTTCTACTACTGCGCCAACTATGAGGATTAAAGCACAGATTCCGATCAGTATCGCGGTATTTTTTAGTTCAAGCAATCGTCGTTGTAATAGCCTTCGGGTGAGCCAAATGCTCTCAGCCATTGCGGTTGAGTAAGCCGCGAATTCCAGCCAGAAAACTGGTGTCAATACTAAACTTAGCAGTTCTAACCATACAGGATAGCCTTTTACGGAAGATATAGCCGCAAGAGCGTAACCAGTATTGCCCATTACAGTAAATCCCCATACTATCCCACCTATGGGAATGAACATTGGCAAGCAAACATAGAGGAAATTGTTGGTGAAAATAAATTCTGTTCGGCTACTAAATGACGGATGTTCAGTAAGAGTCGAATTTACCTGATTATAAATTGTTTGGGCATTTTGGTGACTTATAGGTACATAGCTTCCAATAATGGTGACTATGAATGCAAGTATGAACATTAAGATGATCGAGTAGATTCTTTTGCGTTTTGATGAAGCATTTCGCCAGAACGATAAATCAAATAGGTTCATAGTCAGATGGTCCTTTTAGGATTTGGTTTTTATTTTTATTGCTCGGAATCCTCGCGCAAAAGGATTTAAGGTTTCAAGCAATTTAACCTTTGCCAGAATGTCTTGAGTCCACTGCGTAGCTGCGGACATCATGCTCATTAGCTGTTAGAGACTTGAGATAAACGCGGTCTTCGTGCACGATTGGTTGGCACATGTGTGGTAACCCCAAAAGGACAGGCTCTTTTTCATCCATTACTTTTTTGCAGGCAAACAGAATGGCTTCTGCACCTGCTGTTAACTCCGCAATCCGTACAGGAATGCTCTCCTTACCAATAGCCAACATTTCCACATCGTGTAGCCGCTTCATTTCTCCAGCGATTTTTCTAAGACGGGGCAAAATCTTGAGTATATGTTGCCGGCCAGTTCTGGATGCCCGCAGATTTGTAAGCTCAAATGGCGAAAGCTCTTCAATCGAGACTCCGCCAAGCGACATGTCCAAATGCACAACATCAGCTTTCATTTTACCAAGCAAGCTTCTGCAAAGCTCCGCTTCATGCACTATTACCTGAAAGCCGCTGTCAACTTCCCTAAAAATTGGTTCAGCCAACCGAAAAGACGGCTCTCTATACGGTGGATTAACCAATACTGAAACTGAAGCAACAAGATAGAGTGGCCTGAACTGTTGGTCTAATATTGCTTCTGCAGAATCCGCCGAAATAACTCAATTATTATGCGCCTATCAGTTATAGCGGTTAAAAGAAGAAATTAGGTTTCCTCTTTACATGCCCTTTGGATTTCAAGCCTAAAGCCAAAAGATACATTTCTGAACTTTTTTGTCTACTAGCTTGAGGCTTCACTATTTTTACGGTTTCAAAAAGTTCTTTAACAGTTAGAATGTATTCGTTGAACATTTCTCCTTCGAAAAGTTTCACGAAAAAGTTGCCATTTGGATGCAAGACGCACTGGGCTATTTCTAATGCTTTGGTTGCTAAATCTATTTGTTTTGCATGGTCAACTTCCCAAACTCCAGTGATGTTTGGTGCAGCATCAGAAATCACAACGTCTGCTTCGCGAGGCAGAAAAGAACGTATCTGATCCACTGTGTCTGGTTCAGAAAAGTCTGCAATTATCGTTCGAACATATTCCTGAGTGAAAGGCTCAATTGGTTTTAAATCTACACCTAAAACATAACCGTTCCTTCCAGTCATTTTTCGTGCTGCCTGAATCCAGCCGCCAGGTGCAGCACCTAAATCAACCACTACATCGTTTCTTTGTATGAACCCATATTTCTCGTTAGCTTGAACCAGCTTGTATATGGCTCGACTGCGATAGTTTTCTTCTTTAGCTTTTTTGTAGTAGTATTCGTTTTTTCTTTCATGTATCCAAGCTTTCGGCAACGGAATCATCCTCTTCTATGCTTGGTTCGCTTGGAGCCTCTGGTTCATTTGGACCTTCAGAAGTAACAGGAGTATCAGTGGCTTCTTTTCCTAAGGCAAGTATCCAATCGGTAAGTCGCGGACAACTTTTAGGGGAAATTGCGGTTGTTGGGTCACACCGTGCATTGTCTGGACAAAGCAAACATGGACAATCAATAATGGTTTGTATTGACGCTGGAAGCCTTTTTGGGTAGAGCCGATAGGTCCATCTGCCTTCTTGCAACTCTTTTTCTCTGCGAATTAACCCCTTCTCCTCCAATTTAATTGAAACACGTGAGCCTTCTCGGCTGCTTGCGCCTAGTTCACGCCATAAGTCTGATTGAAGCACACCTTGATAGCCAGTATTTACAACATAGTGGAGTGCTTTCTGTTCAAGGTCATTACGTTTAGGCATCTAGTATCAATTCCAAATAATGCAATTAGAATATAAGCGTTGAATCCAAATAAAAA
>Ga0182021_10006785_pt1 | contig 13591 bp, 12 predicted proteins | sample 612E3MmetaG_FD_120493 | JGI IMG/M metagenome (GOLD analysis project Ga0182021, IMG submission 120493) | Permafrost microbial communities from Stordalen Mire, Sweden - 612E3M metaG (Illumina Assembly) | ecosystem: Environmental > Terrestrial > Soil > Wetlands > Permafrost | place: Sweden...
CACATCGACGAGATCAAAGAGGTTCGCAAGGCGGTAGGCGATGGTTTCACCCTGCTCTACGACGCCGTCCAGCGCTACAACTACCCCGAGGCGCTGAAAGTCGGCCGCGCGCTCGACGAGTACGGCTACGTCTCCTTCGAGGACCCCATGCAGACCTACGACATCGATGGGCTGGTGGAGCTGCGCAATCACGTCGACGTCCCCACCGAGGTCGGGGAGTTCATCCTCAGCGTTTACGACTACGGCGAGTTCATTCGCCGCGGCGCCATGTCCATCGTACGGCTGATCACCGACAACGTGGGCGGCATCACCGGGTCCTTCCGGGTGGGGCAGTTGGCCGAGACCTTCGGTATGCCGTGCACACCGCACAACTGGGGTACCTTCTTCGATCTGGCGGCGGGTTTCCAGGTGGAACTGGCACTGAACAACTGCTACTGGTTCGAGATGGTGTGGCCGTGGGAGTACGCCGACCGTCCGTATGTGGACTACAAGTTCCGGATCGACGCCGACGGCTACGTTCCAGCGCCCAAGGATCCCGGCATGGGGTACCCGCTCAACCGCGCCGCTCTCGACAAGATCATGATCCGGATCGACCGCTGAGGATAAATTGTGGGGCGGACGCCCTCGTCCGCGCCGGACCCCCTGGTCCGGCTTCTTCGTGTGTTCTCAACGAATCTCGACAATCGCCGCGCTGGCCGCGGGCAGCTTGATTCCGAGCTGTCCGCGGCGCACTGCGATGACTTCCGGCTTCACAGGCTTCCAAGTCCCCGCCGCCGCAACCTCCGCGCCACCCAGCGTAATGCCCGCCTTGGCATCGACAGCCGGCGCGCGCAGCCGCATTACACCGCCCCGGCTGCCCGGCACACCCCGGACGGTCAAGGCCGCGGCCCCGACCCCTTTGTTGATGAGCGTAACCGTCACCGGTCCCTTGTCCGGCCGCGTTGCATAGGCTTTCACACCGGCCGGCGCCGCATTCATCTCCACCTTCAGCAATCGGCCCCTGCCACCGAGCGAGAACGCGAGCATGCCATAGTACTCCGGCTTGGCCGAATAGTGGCCATGTTCGTCGTCGCCGATGGGCGAGTACGAGCTCACAAAGTCCCGGTGATTCACGCCCGTTTCCATGTTCACGCCGGAGCAGCCGTTGGCCGCCAGTGTAAACATATAGTCGAGCACCCACAGCGCCGCTGCCATGCTATCGCTCACACCGGGTCGTCCGCCGCCAGAGAAGGAATTCACCTCGCAGATGCGGTACGGCAGACCGCTGTCCCGTGAGGTGGCGCTCAACTGGTCGAGCTGCGGCTGCAGCTTCGGATCGACACCCAGCAACTTCTCGACGGTGCTGCTCGGGTTCTGCCCTTCGCGGTAGTAGTGATGCGTCAGCAGAACGGCATCTTTACCTTCATCGGCGGCAAATCGCGTTACCCAATCGGTCTTTTGAGCGACATCCGGCCCGGCCAATGGGACACGCGGAAACTGCCCGCGCAGGGCGGTCTTCGAACGGCGGTATTCCGCCAGCCAATCCTCGTAGCCATACTCCGGCATACGGTGCTTCTGGTTGGGGAACAGATCCGGCTCGTTGCCGATCTCCAAGGCCATTAGTCTTTCCCCCGCGATCGACAGCACGGCCTTGGCCTCCGCCATGACCTCCGACTCCGAGCCCCTGCCGAGGTCCAATCCCCAAATCAGTCTCCATCCGGTCGCCTTGAGAAAGCCTCCAAGGTCCCGCAGCACGGCATCGTTCACCACCGTCCCGTAGGCGCTCGAAATTGCCGACGCGGTGGCGGAGTAGTGCGCGTAGTCGGAAGTGTTCCCGCCAATGCGGATGACGCCGCACGCCCCCAGCGTGCGCACCAACTGCACATAGACCAGGTTGGCGGCACTCATCAGGCCCGGTCGGGCCACCGACGAGATTTCGTATCCCAGACCCATGAAATCGGGCGCCACCGCGCCCAGCGGCTGGTCTGCATGCACAGTCACTCGGACCGCCTGCTTGCCGCTCTGGGCGGAAGCTGCGAAGCCGGAAGCCCCGGCGGCGAGGACCGTGTTAGTCAGAAAGTCACGACGATTCATCACTTGAGCATACTCCTCCAGTACCTCCGATTCATATCCAAAGAGAACGATAAACCGGCGAAACGCTCCGGTGTATAACGGATCAAATCGATAGAGGTGGAATTACGATGAGGATGCTGATTCGATATCAAAACGGGCTTAGGGTTGAGGCGGCCTTGCTGGCTGCCGACAGCGACCGGATGCGGGTGGCGATTCGCTCCCAACGCGACACGGTCGAACTGCTCAGGGGGGATGCGGGCTGGCGCACCCAGAGAGGGGCCGCGATCGAAATCGAGGCCCTGATGGCGATTCCGGGGACCGATCCGATGTCGGAAAACGATGGCCTGCTCCGCCCCCCTACTCCGCCGGCTGCTGCTGAGTGAGGCAGTGCAGCGTGCCGAAGCCCAACACCAGGTCGACGGCGTGGATCCCCACCACCATGCGGTCGTGGAAAAGTTCCCCGAGTATGCCCAGCGCCACCCGGTCGTTGGGGTCGTTGAAGGTCGGGACGATCACGGCCGCATTCGAGATGTAGAAGTTGGCGTAACTGGCCGGCAGGCGGTCGCCGTCGAAATAGAGCGGCCCCGGCGTGGGCAGCGCCACCACTTCGGGCTTCGAGCCGTCCTCCAGCCGCAAGTCCTCGATCCGCTCCCAGTTCTCCGCCAACGGACGAAAGTTGATGTCCTGGGGGTCGCTCTCTTTGATGAGCACCACCGTCCGGGCATTCACGAAGCGGCAGATGTCGTCGACGTGCCCGTGCGTATCGTCGCCGGCCACGCCACCGGCCAGCCAGAAGACGTTGGTCGCACCGAGGTAGTGGCGCAGAGTCTCCTCGAAATCTTTCCGGCCCAGCCCTGGGTTGCGGACCTGCGTGTGCGCATCCCCATAGCACTCCTCGGTGGTGAGCAGTGTGCCGCGGCCGTTCACGTCGATGCCGCCGCCTTCGAGCACGAACGGGCGGCCCTTCGATTGCGCCTGAAACAGCCGTTTCCCGAGCCGCTTGGCGGCGGTTTCCGGCACCCGGCGGTCCTTGCGCCAGTCGGGATACTTGGCCCAGGCGTTGAAATGGAAATGCACGATGGCGGTTTCGAGCCGGCGGCGAACGTTGCGGCGCACAAACACCGGGCCGCTATCGCGAGTCCATCCGCGGTTGGTCGGATGGACGAGGAACTCGATGCCTCGCGCGTCCACGCCCGCGCGGCTCAGGTAGCGGCGGGCCACTTTCTCTTCGCTCCTGGAGTTGACCAGTAAGTGGATGGCCTCGCCCGGCAGAATCCGCCGCGCCATCTCGGTGTAGACCCAGCGGATGACATCCAGCTTGTCCGGCCAGTCCGTCGGATTATGCGGCCATGCCAGCCAGGTGGCTACGTGCGTCTCCCATTCCGCGGGCATGGAGAACCCCAGCGAGGCGGGGGTCTTTTCGGTTTTGGTGCATGGTTTCACCATCAAGGATGCCTTTGTGGCGCAGACTGAGTGCCTAGTGCCGCATCCTTTTCCCAGCAACCGCACAGTCTGCGTTGATTGTGGGGCGGACCCCCTGGTCCGCGCGGGTCCCCCTGGACCCGCTTCTCGCTCGAAGAATCAGGCCCTCTGGCAACCGCGACAGGCCGACGCGGGCGTCGGCCGCGGACCAGGGGGTCCGCCCCACAAGTTCCGCGCAGAGAGTGTGACGCATTCTTGCGTGGTCGCCTAACGTCCCGGGAGTTCAAGGACGCGAATACGCCCTGTAACCGGTTGAGCATCCTTCCGCTCCGCTATCCCGGGGTTGTTCTCCAGGATCGGGTCTGTCCACGCGCACAGCATCGCGATCCGCTCATCTACCGGGAGATTCCGAAACCAACCCGCCTTGGCTTCCGGCGTCTCGTCCTCGAAGCTGTGCGAAATCGGTGCCGTCATTGCAAGCCGAATCTTAACATGAAAACCGCGCAGGGATGGTTCCGCGCTAAAATCGTTAGCGTACCAACCATGGCCAAGAAAACTCCCCCAACCAACCGCCGCTACCGCGAGGACCTGTCCGAAATGCCGGACTGGCTGAAGAAGAAGACTTGCCCCAACCGCGACAAGTACCTCTCCGGCAAACGCATCCTGCCCAAGAACCTCACGGGCAAGGAGAAGCTGGCCGACCTGGTCGACAACGCGTTTCTGGCGTACAACGGCGCGCGGCTCAGGGAAGGGTGCCAGCTTTTCGCCGAGAAGATGCTCGAGCCGGATGTGACCATCGGCATGAGCCTCTCGGGCGCGCTCACTCCGGCGGGACTGGGCTGCTCTTCGATTGTCCCGCTCATCAAGGCCGGTTTTGTGGATTGGATCGTTGCCACGGGCGCGAACCTCTATCACGACTTGCACTTCGCGCTGAATTACCCGGTGCGCGTGGGCAGCTTCAAGATGGACGACACCGAGCTGCGCGATAACGACATCGTGCGCGTCTACGATGTGCTGCTGGGTTACAGCGACTGCCTCATGGCGACCGACGAAATTCTGCGTGAAATCCTCATCCAGCCCGAATTTCAGAAGGAGATGGGCACCGCCGAGCTGCATTACCTGCTCTGAAAATATGCCGCCGAATGGGAGCGCAAGGCCGGCGTCAAAGACGTCTCCGTGCTGGCCGCCGCCTATCGCGCCGGCGTGCCCTGCTACACTTCCTCGCCGGGCGATTCCACCATCGGCATGAACGTGGCCGGTGTGGAACTGCGCGGCAACAAGCTGCGCGTGAACGCCTCCATCGACGTCAACGAGACCACCGCCATTGTGCTGGCCGCCAAGCGCGCGGGCGGCAAGAGCGCCGTGGTGCTGTGGGGCGGCGGCAGCCCCAAGAATTTCACGCTGCAGACCGAGCCGCAGATTCAGGAAGTGCTGCGCATCAAGGAATACGGCCAGGATTATTTCCTGCAAGTCACCGACGCCCGCCCCGACACCGGCGGCCTGAGCGGCGCCACGCCCAGCGAGGCCGTGAGCTGGGGCAAGGTGGATCCGGACCGCCTCCCCGACGCCGTGGTCTGCTACACCGACACCACCATCGCCATGCCGCTGCTGACGCACTACGCGCTGGCCCGGCACAAGCCGCGCAAGCTGCGCCGGCTCTATAATCAGCGCGGCAAGATGATGAAGGCGCTGACCAAAGAGTACTTCCTCCACACCAAACTGAAAATGGTGGACGGGTCCGACCCCGTCCTCGATTGATCGACGATGACCCGGAAACAACTGCTCGCCATCGCGAAACGGCACGGCACCCCCGTGGTGGTAATCGACCACGACGCCATCCGCCGCAATTACGCCGCCTTCCGCAGGCGTTTGCCGAAAGTGCAGGCCTACTACGCCGTGAAGGCCAATCCCGCGCCGGAAATCATCCGCACGCTCTACCGCGCCGGGGCCAGCTTCGATGTGGCTTCGTTCCCCGAGTTCATGCTGGTCCACGAGAACATCAAGCACCTTCCGGCCAAGGAGCGGCAGGATTTCATCTGGGACAAGATCATTTACGCCAACCCCATCAAGCCCAAAGAAACCCTCCAGGCTCTCGACGAGTACAAGCCGCTGCTCACCTACGACAACCCGGATGAGCTGCGCAAGATCAAACGATACGCGCCCCACGCCGGCCTAGTCTTGCGGCTGCGCGTTCCCAATACCGGCTCGATGGTGGAGCTGTCGAGCAAGTTCGGCTGCGACACCGGCGAGGCCGTGGACCTGATCCTCGAAGCCTTCCGCATCGGGCTGGTGGTGGAGGGCCTGAGCTTCCACGTCGGCAGCCAGTGCACCAATTTCGACAACTTCGTGCAATCCCTGAACATCGCCGCGGCGGTGATGCAGGAGGCCCGTTCGCGCGGCCACGAGATCAAAATCCTCGATATCGGGGGCGGCTTTCCGGTGCCTTACGACACGCACGTGAAACCCTTCCCGGTGCTCGCGAGGAAGATCAACTCGGAAATCGACCGGCTATTCGCCAAGGACATCGAGATTCTGGCCGAGCCGGGCCGCTTCCTGGTGGCCACTGCCGCCACCGCGGTGGCGCGCATCATCGGCAAGGCCTTCCGCGACGGCAAGACCTGCTACTACGTCGACGACAGCGTGTATCACACGTTTTCCGGCATCGTATTCGACCACTGCCAGTATCGGCTCAACGCGTTCAAGAAGGGCGAGACGGAAATCTGCACGGTATTCGGGCAGACCTGCGACGGCATGGACGCCATCGTCCAATCCGAAGAATTGCCCCGGCTGGAGATCGACGATCTGCTCTACTCGGAAAACATTGGCGCCTACAGCAACGCCTCCGCGACGCACTTCAACGGCTTCGAGCCGGCGCAAGTGGTGCATGTGAACGAGTAGGGGCACTGAGTATCCACTCTACCGGTCGGGCGTAATAAGAATGACGTCGATCGGTCTGGCAATGATGGGCCGGGGATAGTACTGCTTGTAGAAATAGGCAATCATCTCCATTTTGAAGCGGACCCAGTTCTTGTAGTCCTCCGGATTTCGCAATCTTCGGAAGCCCTGCACCTGCAGCAGCGATCCAAAGGACTCATCGACGCTTCTCCAAACCGTCGCATGGACACGGATGTCCCCGTTCCGGTAGATCATGGCCGCGCCTGTCGCGAGGGAGGGCGCATCCCGACGCTGGAAATCTTCGCGCGGCTGATATTCGCCCAGTGTGGGCTGGCCATCATCGTCGACGTTCCGAACCCACCAAAACTCCGGCCGACCTGTAGCGTTGAAGCCCGCTATGTGAAAGCCGGAACGCTCGGTTCGGCGCCAGGTGACAGGCACGGCGGCGTTGAGCGCTGAGGAGAGTCGATCTGAGATCTCAGTCATTGTACGGCAACCTGCACTCCGCAGCATGAAAGCTTGCAGCCACTCCTGCATTGGCATGCTGGAGCGGTTTTCGAGGACCTCGGCCAGCCCAAAATATCCAATCCCTGCGTTCAGCCAGGGAAGCGCGAAGATCTTCTTGCGGGTTCCTCCGTACTCGCCGCTTTTCCGCGTGATGCGTCTGTCCGCCGCAAAGACGATGAACGCACGGTCAACAGCATCGTGATTGTGGATCTCAGTGGCGAGTAATGTCATACTTACAGATATCCTACAGTTGGTCCTCGGTGTCCATCAGCGGCATTGGCGACCTCGCTACTTCGTCGTTAGCGCGCCTGATCTACCGCGACCCCGCGATAGCGTCCACATGGCTGGCGATGTTGCCGCCTAACGTCCGGGAGTGGGTTTTATCAGTACCTCGTCGCGGAGGAGAAGAGGTTTATGCGATCTCTTAGGTAGCCGAGTCCGATGAGAACACCTGTTCCACGATGCTCCGGGTGTTGTCGAGCGTTTCGCGCGAATCCTCCTCGGTGATCGCGTGGCCATGGAGGAATTTGTTGGCCTTTTTGCGTATAGAGTGGGCCACTTCAGCCAAGCAGTCATCCAGCACCTGCTTTTGTCGGGCTTCATCGATCAGCAGATCAAGTCGAGCGGCGTTCAAGATCGGGATGGGCGTGGCCTCCTTCAAGGTCTCTTCCAAGCACGCTCTGCAGAGTGACACACAAGCTCCGTGAAAGCCGTACAGCCAGCATCGCGTGCTCTCTTTTAGGTACGAAACGACGCTGAGCGGTGCCAAGCCCGTGATGGGCGGAGCTTCGAGCTTGAAGGTCTTCTTGTTGAGCCGTCCCAGGACCCTCGTAAGCTCAAACGCGTAGTGGAATTCCGTGTTTCTCAGGAACCATCCACTCGCCTGCTGGGCCGCGGCCTTGGAGATGTATGCGTGCTCAGGGGTGATACCACTCTCGCGACATCCCGCCAAAACCCCTGATATGTCGACCGCGAGCAGGCGTCGCTGGGCCGCCTCGGCAGCCTTGTCCAGGGACTCGAATGGCCGGGCGCCGCCCTTGCCTATTATCAGCGTAACGACATCGCCATTCTCGCCCTCCTCGCTCTCAAAATTCCCGAAATTCAGTTGTTCGAGTATCCAGTTCAAAAGTTGGAAAAGCGGAGTTCCCGGCAAGTGGCCGGGGGACCGCTGCAGACAGGTCCAGACTCCCGATGCCGTCTTTTCGACGTGAAGAGTGCGAGGCTCGCTCACATGATCCTTCTTTCGGAGCAATTCTACCAAGGAAACAGAGGCGACAACAGCCGGGATGCTCTTCTGGGCGCACCCAACGGCTTTGAGCCGGCGCAGGCACGAGATCAAAACTCTCGATATCGGCGGCGGCTTCCCGAGGCGAATAGCCGGTCGAATTTCGAATTGTTCTTCCGGGCGAGCATCGGGAGGGGCTTCACGCGCGGGTCGTAAGGCAATGCCGTCGCAGGTCTGGCCGAATACCGCAGCAACGCCTCCGCCACGCGCTTCAACGGGTTTGAGCCGGCGCAAGTGGTGCACGTGAACGAGTGAGTTGTGGCGCGGAAGCGTTCCCGGTTTACAGAAACAACCCGCTCCATGACCGGTCCAGGTGTACCCAGCGTTGCGTGGGCAACGAAATCGCCGGGGTCTCCTGGACGTGCAGCAATCCATGGCCTTTCGGGCACGCAAGCTCTGTTCCGTACCACTGGAGGAACGTCTCCGTAATCCGCCCGATCCGCGCCGGGTGCGCCAGCAGCCGGAGACATTCCGGGCAGCGCCTCCGCTGGTCGATCAGCGCCCATCGGAACGCGATTACGTACCCAACCATCATGCAAGTGCCACGCAGCGGCGGCCCGGCGATGGGCCACAGGTCCAGCGCGCCGAAGAAAACCAGTGGCAGCAGGAGCGCGATCTTGCATGCGAAGAACACCCAGCGCCAACCGCAGCGATTCGCCGGATACTCCCCCAACCGCAGGGATGTGGTGGCCACCAACGCAGGCAGGCCCGACACAGCCTGAGACAGCATCACCAGAAGCGCCAGCCAGATTGGCGGCAGCGGAAGGCCGGGGCTATGGTAGCAAAGGTCGGGGCTGTGGAAGCGAAGCGCGAATAGTACGCACGCTGCCACCGCCAGGCCGAGGAACCCGAGACACCGCGCCGGCGATTCGAAGCGCAGCCGGGGCCGCGCATCCGGCGGGCTGTTCCGCCGCAGCCAGAACGCGTCCCGGAACGATCCCAGGCAGAAGCCGGCCGTCTGCCGTTCGCCACGCTGCCGGACGTACCAGAGTTCGGCGCTCCATTCGGCAAGCCATTCCGCGCGCTGCTCGCCGGGAACCAACCAGGCGGCGCTCCGCAGAATCGCAAGGTGAATTCTCATGACTGCTCAACCTCCACGCGCGCCAACTTGGCCAGCAGCGGATACCGCCGCTCGGAGACCTCGAGCGTCGCCTGGCCCGGCCGCGTGAGCTTGTAATACTTCCTGGGCGGCCGCTGCCCCGCGTCCGCGATGGACTGCCGCTCCCATTGCGACCGGATGAGGCCATCCCGCTCCAGCCGGCGCATGGCCGGGTAGACCGTGCCACTGGGAAGACCGGTCATTTCCATCACGCTGAAGCCGTAGCCATCTCCCATATGGATGGCCTGCAGGATCATCGCGGCGGTGTGCGAAAGCTTGGGCTCGGGTGCCATAGGGAGATTATACCCTATGTAGGATACTACTTGACAAGGTGGAATGTAGTTTGCTACATAGGGGTAATCGCCATGCTCGAACTGCGCAACCTCAGCAAACGATTTCTGGGCATCGCCGCCGTGGATTCGGTGAGCTTCACGGCGCGCGCCGGGGAGATCACGGGCTACCTGGGCCCCAACGGCTCCGGCAAGTCCACCACCATGAAGATGATCACCGGCCTGATTGAGGCGACCTCGGGCGAGATCCTCTTCCACGGGGAGCGGATTCAACGCGACCCGATCGCCTACAAGCAGCGCATGGGATACGTGCCCGAGGAGCCGCATCTCTACGCCCACCTGAGCGGCCTGGAGTACCTGGCGATGGTGGGGCAATTGCGCGGACTGTCCGCGAAACCCACCGCCGATCGCATCGATGGACTCCTCCGCCTGCTGGCCCTTCACGGCGACCGGCACGTGCCCATCTCCGCTTACTCGAAAGGCATGCGGCAGAAAGTGCTGCTCTCGGCCGCCTTGCTGCACAATCCCGATCTGATCCTGCTCGACGAACCCTTCTCCGGCCTGGACGTCGGTACCGGCCTGGTCTTGCGCAGCCTGATCCAGGAACTGGCCGCGCGCGGCAAGGTGGTGCTCTTCAGCTCGCACGAGCTCGCAACCGTGGAGCGCGTCTGCTCTCACGTGGTGATCCTGCACCGGGGCAAAGTGGTTGCCGACGATTCCATCGAGCAACTGCGCACCCTGATGGCCGCGCCGACGCTCGAAGCGATCTTCTCGCAACTCGCGGTGGAGCAGGATACCGCCGCGATTTCGCGCGAGATCGCGGACCTGATTCAGGCATGAGGCGCAACATGGCGAAGCTCCAATTCCGCGTGCTCTATCGCAAGTTTCTCTTCCGCATGGTCGATCTGGAGGTGCTCTCGGCGGATGCGCTCGGCGATTCGAACAAGCTGCTGGGCCAGTTCGCCGCGCTGCTCATGATTGTGAGCATCGTGCTATCGATTCCCGCCATGGGTGCCGGCGGCGGCCACGCGCCGCCCGAGATACGGCTGTTCGGGGTCTGGGGCCTCGAGCACTTCCTGATCGCGACCACCATGCTGGTGGTGGGCCTCTTCGCGGTGATCGGTTGGGATTCCACGTTTCCGGACCGCCGCGACGTTCTGGTGCTGGCGCCGCTGCCGGTGCGCGCGCGCACCATGTTTCTGGCGAAGGTGGCAGCGGCCGCTACGGCGATCGGCCTCACGGTTGTTTTCCTGAATTCGGTGGTGGGTCTGGTGGGCCCCCTGGCGCTGGGCGCCGGGGGCACCGAGCGGGTGGACATGCCGGCACTGGGGTATCTACCCGCCATGCCGCCGGCCAATGCAGCCGGCATCGAGCTACTGTTGAAGGGCGAACTGCCGGCCGAGCTTCCGCACGGCTTGGGGATGGTGGTCGGAGTCGTGAAGCACGGCGAGCGGCGCGTCTCCGCGTACGGGACCGCGCGTCCGGATTCGGTCTACCAAATCGGGTCGATTACCAAGACCTTCACGGGGCTCATCCTGGCGCAGATGGTGGTGGAAGGAAAGGCGAGCCTGGATGAGCCGGTGCGCGAACTGCTGCCCGCAGGCACAATTCCGAAACCGGTGGGACGCGAAATCACGCTGCTCGATCTGGCGACGCACCACTCCGGCTTGCCGGCGATGCCCGACGACTTCAACGGCACGCGCTTTCCCAGTCCGGCTGCCGCTTTTGCCCGCTATCATGCAACCGACATCCACGCTTTTGTAAGAAAGCATGGCGCCGGGCGCGAGGCCACCCCGACGTTCGTCTACAGCAACCTGGGATTCGCCCTGCTGGGAGAGGCGCTTGCCGCGCGAGCCGGCGCGCCGTACGCGGAGCTGGTGGCGCAACGGATCACCGGCCCGCTGGGGATGAGAGACACGGCTGTCGGGTTGCCGCCGGAGGGCCGGCAGCGCTTGATCCAGGCGTACGACAGCCATTACGCGCCCGTTCCGCCGTGGGAACTGGACGGGTTTGCACCGGCCGGCGCCATCAGCTCCACCGCCGGCGACCTGCTGACCTATCTCGAAGCGCAGTTGCGCGCCGATTCGCCCGCTCTTCGGTTGTCTCACCAGCTTCGCGCCGGCGCATCCACTGGCATTCGCATCGCTCTCGCCTGGCTCTACGACGAGGACACTGGAACCTACATGCACGGCGGAAACATTTCGGGATATGCCAGTTACGCATTTTTCAATCCTCAGGGCGGCTATGCCGGAATTGTCCTGGCAAACCAGGAGACGTCAATCCTCGCCGGCTTTGTGCCGCTGTACGTCCAGGAGCGGCTGGCGGGCCAACCGGCGATTTCGCTCGCGCAGGTGACCGTTCCGGCCAGCGGCGGCCTTTCCGGCATGGCGCGGATGTACCCGGTCTATTGGGCTACCATGCTCCTGGCCGGCGTGTTCGTCTACTGCGCGGTGCTGGGCCTCGAAGGGTTCGCCGCACAACTGCTTCCGCGGCGGTTGTTTCTGCGTGCGTCTTCGTTCCTGCAATTAGCGGCCTTCTGCGCCATCGTTTGCGTCTACTGCCTGCAACCGGTGATGGCCCCGCCGCGGGCGCTGGTGGACGCCAGTGGCCACGGGCTGCTCGCCTGGTCGCCGTCCTATTGGTTTCTGGGCCTGTTCCAGCAGTTGAACGGGTCGCCGGCGCTCCCCGTGCTGGCGCGCCGTGCGTGGATCGGCCTCGGCGTCGCGCTATGCGCCACGGCGTTGGCGTACACGCTATCTTACGTCCGCACGCTCCGCCAAATCGTGGAGGAACCGGATATCGTCGCCGGTGCCCGCGGCGGCGCGTGGTTGCCGCGTTTTGGCCCCGCCGTCGAAACCGCCATCGTTCAGTTCAGTTTGCGCACGCTGCTGCGCAGCCGCCTGCATCGCATGATTCTGGCCTTCTATTTGGGAATCGGATTCGCGTTCGCGATCTGCCTGGTGAAGAATTCCGGAGCCCCGGCCCCACTGGCGGATGCTCCGGGCGGCGACCCATGGGGCCAGGCGTTCGCAACGTTGCTGGTGGCCAGCATCGTCATAATGGGCTTCGCTGTGATCGGAACCCGTGTCGCTTTTTCCATACCGCTGGACCTGCGCGGGAACTGGACCTTCCGCGTGACCGGCGGGCGCCGCGTGCCCGAGTGCCTGGCGGGCAGCAGGCGTGCGCTGCTCCTGCTCTCGGCGGCTCCGGTGTGGATGGCCTCGGCGGGGTTCTGTTTCTGGCTATGGCCGTGGCGGGCGGCCGCGGGTCACCTGGCGATACTCGCGCTGATCGCCCTGATTCTCGCCGAGTTGTGTCTCTACGGGTTCCACAAGATCCCGTTCACGTGTTCCTACCTCCCGGGCAAGTCGCAAGTCCATCTGGCGATACTGGGCGCTGTCGTTCTCCTGCATTTCCTCGTCCTGAGCATCGCCTATGAGCCTCAGGCGCTGAAAGACCTGGCCCGCTTCGTCCCGGCGCTGGTGGGGCTCGCCTTGGTGTGGGCCTGTGCCAGGTGGCGAACCGCGGCCCATGCCAGATCCCAGGAAGCCGAAGTGCAATTCGAAGAGGTCGAGGCTCCCGCCGTTCAGGTATTGGGTTTGAGCCGCGACGGCTCCTGGCCGGTCAACCCGCCTGCGGGGAATTGAGTTCCACCACTCCGGATCTCCGCGGTCCACGTGAACGAGTAGCGAATCTACCAACACCGTGTCGAGGTGTATACTGAATCCAACTCAGAGAATCTTACTAGACTGGGTTCACATGTTGTGAGGCACCGCGAGGAAGGCTTGTGCGCTTCCATAAAGGATTCATGAAGAAGCTGCGGATCGGCATTATCGACATCGTTTCCAGGGGCCCTACGCGGGCTTTGTACGCACGCATCATGAACGCCAGCCTGGCCAGTATCATGCCCCAGGTCATTGGGGTCTGGTGCAAAGAGGAGGGACATGAGGTTACCTTCGTTTGTTACACCGGCTTTGAAGACCTGCTGACGGAGTTGCCCGACGACGTCGACGTGGTCTTCATCGGCGCGTTCACCGAAGC
>Ga0182021_10006786_pt1 | contig 13590 bp, 8 predicted proteins | sample 612E3MmetaG_FD_120493 | JGI IMG/M metagenome (GOLD analysis project Ga0182021, IMG submission 120493) | Permafrost microbial communities from Stordalen Mire, Sweden - 612E3M metaG (Illumina Assembly) | ecosystem: Environmental > Terrestrial > Soil > Wetlands > Permafrost | place: Sweden...
CTTAATCAGACATTATATCTGGACCCCAACTTTGTGCTGGCCTATTTTACCATGGGGAACATAGCTTTACGGCAGGGTGATACCAGAAAATCACTAAAGAACTTTGAGAATGCCCTTTCCCTATTAAGCACTCGATCCCGGGATGATATCCTGCTGGATGATGGAGACATTTCGGTCGGGAGACTGGCTGAAATCATCCGCTCTATTATGAGTGTGGAGAGGAAAACATGAAACAAACAGTAACAAGGAAGAAAGTGGATTGGACTGAAGTGCACCGCCATCTTGAAGCGACCACTGCCGCTATGGAACGAGTAATAACGCCGGGCATTGATGATAAGAAGAGACTGCTTAAGGCAAGAGCCAAGAAGTTGTCCCAAGAAGTCATTCAAGTTGATGCAGGACAACAATGCATTGAAATTGTGGAATTTCAGCTGGCCGGTGAAAAGTATGGTATTGAAGCAAGCAATGTGCGTGAGGTATACCCGTTAAAGGAGCTGGTCCCTGTACCGGGAACTCCAACGTTTTTTCTGGGGATAACCAGCGTACGCGGGCAGATATTGTCCGTCATCGACATCAAGGGATTTTTTGACCTGCCTGATAAAGGGCTTACCGAACTTGACAAAGTTGTCATTGTGCAAAGCGGAGACGTGGAACTAGGTATCCGGGCTGATGTTGTTCTCGGTATGCGGGTAATACCGCGGGGAGACATTCAGGCTTCGCTGCCGACTCTCACAGGCATCCGTGAGAAGTATTTGAGCGGTATCACCAAAGACACGGTGATAATATTGGATATTCAGAAACTACTGAATGATGAGAGTTTGATTGTCTGATTATAGGCAATATATTTTTATGTACTAAAAGCAAAGCGGTTGTCCGCAGCAATAACCTGGCTCAATTGTTAGTAAGATTGGAAACAGGAGGATACTATGAAGTGGACTATTGGAATAAAAATGGCTTGTGGGTATCTTGTGGCAGGGATTTTTCTGCTGGTCATCGGCGTGTTTTCCTACGTCTCGGTGAACAATATCGATAATACGACCCATTGGGTAGACCACACCTATCAAGTCATTACCACGGTTAATCAAGTGACAATTACTTTACTAGACGCAGAAACCGGGCAGCGAGGTTACATAATCACGGGTGACGCCAGTTACCTTGAGCCCTACAATAGCGCACAGGCAAGCCTGGACAGTGAAATTAAGACACTTCGTGATTTGACTTCGGATAATCCCACCCAGCAGCAGAACATCGATGTGCTCCAGAAGCTCGCAACGAATAAAATGGCCGAGCTTGCCAATACTATTCAGTTGCGCACCACGCAGGGATTTGAAGCCGCGCAAACAGTCGTATTGACGAATACGGGCCAGGCGATCATGGATAACATCAGAACAACCATAACCGGAATGATAAATACGGAGCAAACACTATTAAAAGCCAGGCTAGTGTCACAGGTGACCACAGTCAACACTACCAAAATTGTCATCATCGCGGGAGCGATAATAGCTATACTGGCCATGATTGCTATTAGCTTTCTGCTCATCAGGAATATCACCAAACCGATAAAAGATTTATCTGCGCTTTCCAAACGTATCGGTGGCGGGGACCTGGCAGTGGATATTCCACAGGTCAGCCGTGAAGATGAGATCGGCTCATTGTGGCAATCCTTCCGTACCATGACCGATAGTATGCTCACCATGGTAAAGGAAAACAAAGAATCGGTGAATCTCCTGTCATCGTCATCAGCTGAAATACTGGCGGTAGCGATACAGATAGCTGCCGGTTCCGTGGAAACGGCGACAGCCGTCAGCCAGACTACCAGCACGGCAGAAGAGGTCAGGCAGATTTCCGAATCATCAGGTGCGAAAGCTAAAGCTGTGGCGGATAACGCCCGGAAAACCACTGAGATCGCTCAGAACGGCAAAAAGGCGTTAGAGGGCATAGTCGAGGTCATGGACAACATCCGTGAAAGAGTAGAATCTATCGCTGAGAGCGTGGTTCGGCTAAGCGAACAGGGGCAGGCTATCGGCGAGATAATTGCCAGTGTCAACGATATTGCTGACCAGTCCAACTTGCTGGCGGTGAATGCGGCTATTGAGGCCGCTAAAGCCGGCGAGTACGGCAAGGGATTTGGCGTAGTCGCTCAGGAAATCAAAGGTCTGGCTGAGCAATCGAGGCTGGCTACTACCAAAGTACGATCTATATTGCTTGATGTCCAAAAGGGCACCAGCGCCGCGGTTATGGCTACCGAGCAAGGTAACAAGGCCGTCGAGATTGGGGTCAGGCAGTCACAAGAAGCCGGCGAGTCCATTAGGGTACTGGCGGACAGCGTCGCCGAAGCGGCACAGGTAGCGGTTCAGATAGCGGCTTCCAACCAACAACAAATGGCGGGTATAAGCCAGGTAACGACAGCCATGGAGAATATCAAACAGGGCAGCACTCAGACTGCAGCCAGCACGAAGCAAGCGGAAATGGCGGCGAGTAACCTGAACGAACTGGCACAGAAGATAAAGCAGATGATGGAACATTACAAGACCAATAAGGAAAGCTAGAATGGGTAGCAGCGAAAAAGAATTCCTGAAGAGATTACTGGCAACCTTCAAACTTGAGGCTGAAGAGCATATAAAACTGCTTATTTCTGGTCTCATTGAACTTGAAAAGGTGGCGGAACCGGATAAACAACTGGCTATCTTAGAAACCGTGTACAGAGAAGCTCACAGTTTGAAAGGGGCCGCCCGGTCCGTCAATATCTCCGAGATTGATAGAATCTGCCAAGCTATGGAAAGCGTTTTCTCTTCTTTGAAGCGCCGAGAATTAGCTGTATCGCCACTACTACTGGACATACTCCATCAGGCAATCGACAACCTGAATCAGTTGATGCTTGCCCTAGAACGTGATAGGACACCTTATGAGAAGGTAAAAGCCTCAGCTACAATTAGGGCAGTGGAAAGCATACTAAAGAAAACCGCCGGAAGCCCATCAGTTCTAACCAGTTCCCCAGCAAAGATAGTCGAGAAAACAATACCTTCGACAGCAGTTCCACTACAGGCGACGATCTTTAAGCAAACACTGAAAGAACCTACCAATCAAATATCGGTATCACCGGTTGAGGAGGATGCCCCGCCCTTTCAAACAAGCGAACTAACCGAGTCTCAAGATCAGAGAATAGTTACAGAAACGGTACCGCAATTAGCGGAGACAGTGCGCATATCTGCATCCCGCCTCGAAGTTATGTTGCGGGAAACCGAGGGGTTGCTTGCAGTCAAGCTGGCGGTAGGTCAACTCACCAAAGAGATTCGTGAGTTTGGAGCAGCTCTTTCTGCCTGGGATATTGAATGGAACCGTGTACATTCTGCGTTTGGCAGTGTTCGCCATCAGGCGCAAACAACTGAGGCTATGATCCGGAGGCGAAACGATTCGGAAGAAGTGAGACTGGAGGAGTTTCTGGACTGGAACCAAACCTTTATAAAATCGATGAATGCAAAACTAACTAAAATTCTTAGTACTGCGGAACGTGACAATCACTCGTTAGACGGAGTAGCTGACAACCTTACCAGCCAGATGAGACAGGTAATGATGTTACCATTTTCTTTACTACTCGAAATATCTCCCAAATTAGTGCGGGATATTTCTCGGGAACAGGGGAAGGACATCGATGTAGTGATTCACGGGGATAATATCGAGATTGACCGGCGCATTCTGGAGGAAATGAAGGACCCCTTGATACATTTACTCAGGAACTGCGTTGACCACGGACTTGAGAAACCGGAGGTAAGGCAAGCAAAGGGGAAACCAACTAGAGGTACAATTACTATCGCGATTTCACCAAAGGAAGGCAATCAGATTGAAATGCTCGTATCTGACGATGGTGCCGGCATAGACCTGATGAAAGTACGGGCAGCGGCCGTGAAACGTGGGGTGATTTTACCGGAGAAAGCCGAAAAGCTTAATGAAGCAGAGGCAATTTCACTGATTTACCTGTCGGGAGTCTCCACCAATCCGATTATTACCGCAGTATCGGGCAGAGGGCTTGGTCTGGCGATTGTACAAGAGAAAGTCGAAAGAGTGCGCGGTAAGCTATCCGTTGAAACACATTCCGGCAAAGGGACGACCTTCCGTATCTTGCTGCCGCTAACAATGGCGACCTTCCATGGTCTGGTAGTACGGCTTGGCGAGCAATACTTCGTCATCTCTTCAAATAACGTCGAGCGTGCCATCAGAGTAAAACCAGAACAATTAAAGAGCGCAGAAAACCGGGAGGTGATTCAGTTTGAAGGGCAAATGGTTTCCTTTGCCAGGCTGAGCGATGTTCTTGGGATTCCACGTACAGAGATGAATGAAGGGCTTTGTGAATATTTACAGGTATTAGTACTTGCTTCCGCCAATGAACGCATTGCGTTTGCAGTTGACGAAATAATAGGCGAACAAGAAGTATTGGTAAAAAAGCTGAATCGCCAATTATCTCAGGTACGTAATTTTTCTGGCGTAACCACGCTGGCTACGGGTAAGATTGCTCTGCTTTTGAATGTCGCCGATATGATAAAACAGGCGGTTAAGATAACGCCAGCCGTGATTGTAGGAGGAGAGTCTGCCCGAATTAAGAGCAAATCGATTCTGGTAGCCGAGGACTCCATCACGGCACGAACACTATTGAAGAACATACTGGAAACGGCAGGATATAATGTCAAAACCGCGGTTGACGGCGCTGATGCATTTGCACTGGTGAAATCCGAGGTTTTTGACTTAGTAGTATCAGATGTAGATATGCCAAGAATGAACGGCTTCGAATTGACTTCCAAGATACGCACTGACAAGAAACTATCCGAGATGCCGGTAGTGATAGTGACGGCTATGGAATCTCGCGAACACCGTGAACGCGGTATAGAAGTTGGGGCTAACGCCTATATCGTCAAGAGCAGTTTTGATCAGAGCAACCTACTTGATATTATTAGCCGACTAATCTAAATCAAAAAAGGAAAAGTGGATGATACGTGTACTTATCGTGGAGGACTCACCCTCCATTCGAGAGTTACTGAGTTACATCATCAATGCGGACCCCGAATTGAAGATCGTGGGAACTTCGGAAAACGGGGAAGAAGCAGTAGAAGCCGTCACGAGACTTAAGCCGGATATCGTGACAATGGATATCCATATGCCTAAAATGGATGGTTTTGAAGCGACGCGCCGGATAATGGAAACACAACCAACACCTATCGTTGTTGTAAGCGGTTCCACTTCGGTAAAGGATGTATCTAATGCACTCCGAACTGTAGAGGCAGGGGCGCTGTCCATTATGCCGAAACCTTATGGATTGGGCCATCCCCAACACGCCGCAAGCGCTAAAGAACTTGTACAGATGATAAAACTCATGGCTGGCGTAAAGGTAGTTAAACACTGGCCTAAGCGCCGGATAACAACTGAACCTTTACCTTTGCCAGCTGTGATTTCAGTTAAGACGACTACCGGGATACAAGTAGTTGCAATGGGTGGTTCTACAGGTGCCACAACCGTGTTTCAGACCATATTGCGCGGGCTACCTGGGGATTTTCCGGTTCCGGTATTAATTGTTCAACACATGGCGATCGATTTTATTAAAGGTTTCAGTGAGTGGCTGACTGATACTACCACTTTCCCCACCAGTGTTGCTGTTAATGGTGAGTATTTGCTCTCCGGCCACGCCTATGTTGCTCCGGAAAGGTTTCATATGGGTATAGATTTCAACAAGCAAATCGTCTATGCAGCAGGAGACCCCGAAAATGGCGCCCTACCTTCGGTATCTCACCTGTTCCGCTCGGTAGCACAGTGTTTTGGCAATCAAGCAATAGGCGTATTACTTTCCGGTATGGGGCAGGACGGTGCTAGGGAATTAAAGATGATGAGGGACCGGGGTGCATTAACCATTGCCCAGGACAAAGAGAGCTCAGTCGTTTTCGGGATGCCCGGCATGGCGGTGGAACTGGGTGCGGTGGATATGGTGCTACCACCGGAAAGTATAGCACCGGTTCTTGTAAGTGTTGTCCGTAGATTGGCAGTAGAAAAACAGTAAGATGACTACTAATAATAGATTTGCCAACAAAATGTTACAGGATCATTAGAGTTAATGGGAAATCTGATATTTATAGAAAACACGGTAAAGAAGTAAACCCGTGTTACCAAAACATATTAAATTGCTGGTAATTAAATAGATATATATAGAGGCTCTGAAATGAATGTTAAAAATATTAATAAGGATAACCTTAATCTACGACGGACCGAGAACAATCCATTAACCATTTTGGTCGTCGAGGACAGCCCGACTCAGGCCGAACAACTAAAATATTTTCTTGAGGAAGAAGGGTACCGGATTATTTCAGCCTCTGACGGTAAGCAAGCCCTTTTGTTATTAAAAACGGCTAAGCCGATTCTTATTATCAGCGATATCGTGATGCCGGAGATGGATGGCTATGAACTCTGCCGGTCTATAAAAGCCGATGAAAAGCTAAAGGATATACCGGTAATCCTGCTTACCGCGATGACTGAGCCCGAGGACGTAATCATGGCCCTACAATGTGGCGCCAGTACCTTTGTGACCAAGCCGTGCGATGCCATTTCTCTTGTTACCACCATCAAGTACCTGTTCGCTAACCGGGAACTGGACTCTCGGTTGACCGGAGACCATGAAATGGAAGTGCTACTGCACGGCCGGAAATTCACGCTGAACCCTAGTAACTCACAGATGCTAGACTTCCTGATTTCTACCTATGAAACTACGGTTGAACAAGGTCATAAACTGTCACAATCTCATATAGCGTTACAGGAGCTAAATGACCAACTTGAGCAGAAAATTGAGGACCGCACGCGAGAGTTGACTGCCGCTGAGAGCATCATCAACACCGTGCGCGAACCCTTAATCGCTCTGGATCAAGACTTAAGGGTGGTCACGGTCAACCGTTCCTTCTATGACGTTTTCAAGGTAAATCCTGAAGAGACCGTGGGACACCTTATATATAACCTGGGTAATAAACAGTGGGATATTCCCCGACTGCGGGAACTGTTGGAAACCATTCTTCCCCAAAAAACGACTTTTGATAACTACGAGGTTGAACACACTTTCGCAACCATTGGCAGGCGCATAATGCTTCTGAATGCCCGGCAAATTCAAAGAGTGTGGGGCAAGGAACAGGTCATCCTCCTGGCCATTGAGGACATCACCGTGCGTAAGGAGATAGAAAATGTTATGGGAAAAGCCCATGAAGAGTTAGAGGCGTTGGCTGTCGAATTAAAACGCACAGCCCAGGTAAAATCTGAATTTTTGGCCAACATGTCGCATGAGCTCAGGACTCCTCTTAACTCTATTAATGGTTTTTCTGAAGTATTATACGACGAGACTTTCGGGCCGCTGAATGAGAAGCAGAAACAGTACGTTAATAATGTTTTAACCAGCGGAAAGCACCTTCTTTTACTGATAAATCAGATTCTCGATATGGCAAAAGTTGAAGCGGGAAAGATGAAGCTGGCATTATCCAGTTTGCCAATGAAAAGCCTGCTAAACGAGATTTCACTCCTGGTTGCTGATATGGTGAGTAAAAAGAAGATTGAAATGGTGCTTGAAATAGCAGAAGACATGCCGAATATTGAGGCAGATGAACTCAAGGTAAGAGAGATAATTTACAACTTGCTTTCAAACGCAGTTAAATATACCCCTGAGGGTGGTAAAATTGGTATACGGGCGAAGAAAGCCGATTCAAAGATAGAAGTAGTGGTCTGGGATACGGGAGTCGGTATCGCATCTGAAAACATGGAGAAAATATTTGAAGGATTTTTCCGTGTCGATACCCCATATTCCCGGGTAACCGAGGGGACCGGATTGGGTTTACCACTTTCCAAAAAGCTGGTTGAGTTACATGGTGGGGAGCTTTCTGTGGAATCAGCGGGACTCGATAAAGGCACCTCGGTCCGGTTTACGCTGCCTATTGTATCCGGGAGAATGGTGTAAGATGAAAAAGAAGCCATTAGCTGTCGATGATAATGGAAACAATCTGATGTTGGCAACAGACCTTTTCGATGACGTGAACTACGTTAAACATTTTAGCTCCTTTCTGTATTGATGTTAGTCTAATACCTTACCTGGAGCTTGCGCCACCCATCCAAAGTGTATGGTTATTGTGGCACTATTTATGTCCTATTATCGCTGACGGTGTACACTGCACGATAGCATTATATAACGACCTTAGTACAACTTTGGGTTTATTCAATCCAAAATACCTGATGAAAGATTATGGCTTTACAACATTAAGTGGTTGGATCGACAATTTGTTCTTAACTGTTTGGTATTTTCGCTATTGCCTTTTCTCGCGGGCCTCTCAGCAAAGAGGGAATAATAGCAAACAATACGATTATACCGAGTATAAAACATGCGTGATTTATGGCCTTCATGAATATTGGAACTTCATTGGAGTTGACAAGTTGAGAGCTACCGACTATTTTAGAAAGCTTGGCATATGGCATCACCAATGTCATGAGCAGTAGAGAAAACGGGATACTAAGGACTCCTGCTGTTTGGCTGAGGGTCATCCTGATTCCATTTGCTATTCCACGCTTCTCCGCAGGGACAGAACCCATTACAGAACTGACGTTGGGAGAAGCGAATAATGACATTCCAAAACCGAATAATACGAGACTAATTAATACCGCACCATACGAAGACCTTTGATTTAAAGTGGAAAACCAGAATAGTGCAGAAGCAATCAAAGCTAAACCTATCGAACTTAATACGCGACTACCGTATTTATCTGCCAGCCTTCCACTTATGGGGCTTAAGACAAACATTACAATTTCCATTGGGATGAGTAACACACCTGTTTTTAAAGCACTGTAACCCAATATCAGTTGAAGGTACAATGACCTTAGAAATGGGCCGCAAGCAAATGCAAGAATACACAAGAAGCTAGCTACATTGCCTGCCGCAAACCGCCTTATCTTGAAAAGCTTCAGATCGAGTGTCGGATACTTCTGTCTTAACTCGATAAATACGACAACCAGGAAAAACGCCAGTCCACCCGCAAGGATGGTAATATTGCGAACTGAAAGTGGATCCCCAATAGTCAGGGCAAGCAAAATTGTCGCTAAGCCGATACAATATAAGATTGAACCGGCATAATCGAATTTCTCTCTAACAGATTTAATGCCAAGCTCTTTTAACCGCAGATATCCCCAAATAGTCCCGAAAATTCCGATGGGAACATTAAGAAGGAATATTGACCTCCATCCAAAATACGTGATCATTACACCGCCGAGAGTATAGCCTGCAATATTGCCCAGGTTTGCAGCCATCATGTTTGTTCCAAGTCCCATACCGAGTTCTCCTTTAGGGAAAGCATCGGTAATGATAGCTGCGCTATTTACCAAGAGCAAGGCAGCGCCTGAGCCTTGCAAGAAGCGAAAAATAATAAGTTGTTCTCCTGTTTGAGATAAAGCACACAGAAGCGAACCTACGGTGAATATTGCAAATCCCAGGTTATAAAGTTTGACTCTGCCGTACAAATCTGCCAAGCGACCAAGTATGACTGCTAGTATCGTCATCATGAGAGTGTAACCGGTGATAATCCATATTCCGTGAACGATACTGGCGTGCAAACTCTGTAAAATTGTTGGGAGTCCAACCACTACGATGCACGAATCCAAACTTGCCATAAACATGCCAACAGTGGTAACGGATAAAGCCACCCATTTATAATCCATTTTGAATTTCATAAAATCTCACATGCTAAAGAACGTTTTTGTATATGACTTGTTAAGGAGAAAAGAGCGAAACATTTTATTGAATTTTGAAATGATCAGTAGATGGTTACTGGAGATGAATAGATCTATTAGTCGGAAGGATCTGCATGTATCCAGTTTAAAAGGAAGAAGAGAAAACATATCTCAAGTATAGTGCTTTCACTTTTTTATTTACAAATGGCGTGTTTGCGAAAATTATTGGACATATGAGCTGAAAGTCCAATTGAAAAACCCTATCATTTGGTTAAGCAATGATTATATTATAAACGGCAGCTTGAAGAGAAATTATCAGTTCTATTGGACACGATGGTGGGCTATCGTGTCCAATCCACACGGAAAAACATTGACACAAATGGATAGGTTAACTTTCTTCATTTTCCAGAACGATTCTACATATAACTTGACCAAAACCCCTTTTATTAACTTACAAACTTTTCCGTCTCTTTTCAGTGCGTTCCTTTGCTGATAGCGAATCAGAAGCGTAAGATACATGGAAAGGAGATGATATGGAGTACAGAAAAGTAGGTAGGACAGGGCTCAAAGTTTCTGCTATCGGCATGGGTACCATGATCTTCGGCCAACAAGTAAATGAACCCGATGCAATTAAAATCATGGATATGGCTTTTGAAAAGGGGATTAACTTGTTTGATACTGCTGACGGCTATACCGAAGGAAGATCAGAAGAGATTGTCGGGAAAGCCATCAAGAACAAACGACATGCGGTAGTTCTTGCTACTAAGGTAGCTAGCAGGCAGGGTCCAGGTCCCAACGATATTGGCCTCTCACGTGAGCACATTATGCAGGCTGTAGAGGGAAGTCTTAAGCGGCTCGATACCGATTACCTCGACCTTTATTATGCTCATAGACCGGATCATGATACCCCGATTGAGGAAACACTCAGGGCATTTGATCATTTAGTGCAACAGGGGAAAGTGCGCTACATAGCCTGTTCTAATTTCTACGTTTGGCAACTCCTCAAGGCACTCAGAGTGAGCGAGCATTACAATTTAGCCCGCTTTGATTGTATCCAATCCCCTTACAATCTCCTCACGCGTGATATTGAGCCTGAACTCTTGCCTTGTTGCGCCAGTGAAGGTGTCGGTATGACAGTTGTGAATCCTCTGGCGGCTGGATTTCTCACCGGCAAATACGACCCCAGTAAAGCCCCGGCGCCCAATACGAGGTTCAGTCTGCATAGTGGGTACTACGAACGTTATTGGTCCCCCGTTAATTTCCAGGCAATTACCCATCTTAAGCAGATCGCTGATGCTCACAGTAGGAGTCTGGCGCAGTTTTCCTTAGCTTGGATTCTGAACAATCCGGTGATTAGTTCCGCTATCATCGGTGCATCTTCAACGAGGCAGCTGGAGGAAAATATCGGGGCTACGGAGTTAAAATTAACTACAGAGGAGACTAAAGCATGCGATGAAGTCTGGCTTGAACTGAGGCCGCCGCGATTCTTCTATGCCAGGTAGACTTCTGACCTGCAGATCGCCAATTCAATAAAAAGCCCTGAGGGAGAAAAAACCAATAAAAGGATAACACTCAAATCCCAAATACATTTTCGTGATTCGCTAGTGGGCAGCCGCCCATGAGGTTTCTTAAGAAATAGTGTTCTGTTTACATCAGGAATTTGTAACGAATCCAGTTTGGCACAGAATATTGAACGAAACATCGAATTGTTGGGTCACAAAAAGATGTTACTTTGGAAGTTTAGTATGAATATCAATTATACTCGTTATCTCTCTTTCTAAGACATTAACAATTTTGCCCATATCTTGAATAATACCAAGATTTCGTGTATATTCCCGGGGCGTCATTTTACCATCAGGATATCTGGTATAAACCCAGTGGGGGAATGTTATCATCGATACTATGATTAATGGCGTCAATAATGTGGCGCGTTTAAAATCTGCATGAGTTATCGGTTTGAAACCTGATTTTATCAAAGCGTCATTAAGATTCTTTTCTATGGAGTCAGCCATTTTTTGATATTGTTTAATTTCAGATAAATAACCACGAATTTGGCTTTGGTTAAATTTTGCTATCTCAAGTTGGACTACGTCATTTCCTATTGCTGCTTCGACTGTTTTTATCTGAGTTATCATAGTGGGATCTGCGAATTCGTTTGCCAAATTCATAACACCTGTCTTATGAAAAAGGGCTTTCAAGGCAACAATCGGGCTTTCGTGAGTTATCAAATCTTTAAGTTCATTGGATTTATAAAAACCTTCCAATAGAACATAGCCTTTGATCGCTTTCTCGGCCGCCTGTTGTAAATGATAGGCACTATGTGAATATTGTTTCTTTGCACGAAGTATTTTACAACTTCGAATATCCCGGCTAGCTTCATCTAAGAATTCGATACTAGTTCATGGGCTTTGAGATCTGCCTCTAAAATTGATTTTTTTGCGAATAAATCATAGATTGCCGAAATGCTTTCGGGTAAAGATGGATTCTGAGGGAAAGCGTCCGATATACTCTTAACAATTGACGGTTTGGCCTTTACGATCTTGCCGCTACGCTCGTGGTTTTTCATGATGAAAGTATATCACAATCAGATTAATAAAAATGAATTGCAATTATATGGCGAGCATAACGAAATGACATATTGTGTCTTTGCGACGGAATATTGCTTTGAGTTATTATTAGCACTTTACGCTATAGTAGGTTCAATCATAAAACGATATTCCAAGAATTTCTAACTTTGTAGATTTCCAAAGTTTCTATTTGACCTGCTCGAAATCGATAAATCCCTTGTCTATATCGACATCGATAAGCTTAACTTTTAATCGGATTCCAACATCAACGCCTTCGTATCCGCGAGCCAATCGTCCTTCAATGGGTGGCTGAAATATGCGAACCCAGGTTCCTTTGTCAGCAGCACCCGTACAGATTGCGTCAAACTGGTCTCCGATTCTCGGAGAAAGTAGCATGGCTGCAGCCGATTTGGCAACCTGTCGTTCAACCTTATGGGCATCATCTTCCTTCTCGGTGCAATGTGTAGCCAGTTCGACTAATTCAGAATCACTATAAGGCATCGGTGATCCGCTTAGGGTTGCTTTCAGGATACGCTGAGTAATCAGGTCCGGGAACCGGCGGTTAGGGGCCGTGGAATGGGTGTAGTCTTTGACAGCCAGCCCGAAGTGGCCAGGGACCGTCTCATTTGGGAGTTCGACAACATATTCACCGGCACCAAGCAGTTTGATAATAATGAGAGAAAGGTCGGGAAACCGGAGCGGGTCGGCCACTTTCTGTTTTATCAGGAAATCCGCAAGTGCCTTAGAATCAGGCATGGGTGGAAGTTGTGAATGATACTGGGCAGCGATCTCAACGATCCTGTCCCATCGTTTGGGAGAACGAACTATACGTCTTAAGGATGGTATTTGTTTCCCTTGCAGAAACAGCGCTGTCACATCGTTTGCCGCTATCATGAAGTCTTCAATGATTTCCTTGGCCCGGTTTGTTTCATCCACCGTTAAGTCCCGTATCTCATCGCCGTCAAAGAGCGGGCTGGTTTCCAGCGTCTGCAGTTCCAGAGCACCACGTTTATACCGTTGGGACCTTAATTTCTGTGCAACACGGTCCTGAATACGGAGATTATCGGCAAGAGCTGGTTCAACAACGATAATTTTATCAGGGACAGTCTCTTTACCTTCCAACCATGCAGCTACAGCGTTATAAGCTAACTTGGCATGGTTGCTGACCAGCGCCTGGTAAATATCCGAACTTTTTATGTCCCCAGCATCGTCGATTATCATCTCGACGACCATAGCCGGTCGGTCTTCATGATAATTGAGAGATGTAAGGTCCGTTGAGAGCTTTTCCGGCAAC
>Ga0182021_10006787_pt1 | contig 13586 bp, 11 predicted proteins | sample 612E3MmetaG_FD_120493 | JGI IMG/M metagenome (GOLD analysis project Ga0182021, IMG submission 120493) | Permafrost microbial communities from Stordalen Mire, Sweden - 612E3M metaG (Illumina Assembly) | ecosystem: Environmental > Terrestrial > Soil > Wetlands > Permafrost | place: Sweden...
CCCGATGTTTCACTAATCACCAACATCAATGCCTCCCACCTTGAAGGGCTCGGCGACCTGGACGGTGTGCTCGCGGAAAAGGTGAGCCTCTTCGAGATGACGAGGGAGCAGGGGCCGCTCTTCATAAATGTCGATGATCCCTGTCTTTCGCCGTGTGCATCTGCCTTTAGTACAACCCACAGGGTCTTCACATACGGCTTGCAGAAAGGCGCCGATTTCGAACTCTCCGTGGAGAGGGATGCGGGCCTCTCCGGTTTTGACATCATCCTTTCCCTGCGGGGAAATAAGGTGACAAGGAGAACGCGCCTCTTGGGGCGACACAACCTCTATAACATACTTGCCGCCTCGGCCCTTGCCTTCACCCAAGGGGTGGCGGCGAAGGCCATCGGCGATGCAGTGGCGGGGTTCGCACCCTATACGGGCAGGTTCAGGAGCATGGCCTCGAGCCGTGGTTTTACCGTGATCGACGACACCTACAATGCAAATCCCGCCTCCATGCACTGGGCCCTTTCCACCCTCCAGGCGCTGCCTTGCACGGGCAAGAGGATCGCTATTCTGGGCGAGATGAAAGAGCTTGGTGAGAAGAAGGGTAACTATCACCGGGAGCTTGGCCGCTTTCTGAAGGAGAGCGCCCTTTCCCTGATCCTGCTCCTTGGTGACGAGATGAGGGTGGTTTTCGATGAGGTGTCAAACGGTAGGGCTAAATTCTTTGAAAGGAAAGAGGACCTCATCGAGTACGCCGTTCCGGGCACCGGGCCGGAAGACATCGTGCTTGTGAAGGGGTCCCGCGCATTGAAGATGGACGAGATAGTGGAGGCCCTGGCCTAATGCTCTATTACCTGCTCTATGGACTTCATTCAAAGATAAGCGCCTTCAACGTCTTCCGCTATATCACCTTCCGCACGGTCCTCGCCATCCTCTCGGCCCTGATCATCAGCTTTATCCTCACGCCGTGGGCCATCAAGAAGTTTCACGAATGGAAGATACGGAGCGACAAAAGAGAGGATGTGCCCGACAGGCATGAGGGCAAGAGGGGAACGCCCACCATGGGAGGGGCCGTCATCCTGGTGGCCACCATCGTTCCCACCCTGCTCTGGGCAGACCTTCAGAATATCTACATATGGATCGTGACGGGAAGCCTCCTTCTTTTCGGCCTCATCGGTTTTGCCGATGATCTCCGAAAGCTGCGCGGAACAAACGGCAAGGGAGTCCCTGGAAGAACAAAACTGATACTGGAGATATTCGTTGCCGTTATTATCAGTGTCCTCATCTACACCAAGTCCGACTTCCTGACGACCTTGACCATCCCCTTTTTCAAGAATATCACCCCTGATCTCGGCATAGGCTACATCCTTCTTTGCATCTTCATCATTGTGGGGACCTCGAACGGAGTCAATCTGACGGATGGCCTGGACGGTCTTGCCATCGGCCCCGTCCTCACTGTCTGCGCCACCTTCCTCCTCTTCTCCTATCTGGTGGGCAACATCATATTTGCTCAGTATATACAGATCTCCTACGTCAGGGGGGCGGGGGAACTGACCATACTTGCGGGGGCCATGCTCGGCGCCGGCATTGGCTTTCTCTGGTACAACGCGTATCCCGCGGAGTTGTTCATGGGTGATACAGGGGCCCTCTCCCTCGGCGCAGGCCTCGGCACCATCGCCGTCATCATAAAGCAGGAGATCCTTCTTGTCATCGTGGGAGGGATCTTCGTGATTGAGACCCTCTCCGTCATCATCCAGGTCCTCTCATTCAAATGGACGGGGAAGAGGGTCTTCAGGATGGCCCCTATCCACCACCACTTTGAGCTGAAGGGGTGGAATGAGGAGAAAATCGTGGTCCGGTTCTGGATAATTTCGGTCATGCTTGGCCTGATCGCGATCACCACGTTGAAGTTGAGATGACAAAGACAGTGACGAGTCAAACGACCGATGGACGAGGGACGATCGTCACGCCAAGGCGTGACTGGGACGAGGGACGGAACGACAGTGAAGAGTGGAAAGTGATGAGCGATGAGTGACGGGATAAAGGAATTCAACATTCAACATTCAACATTAAAAATTGCAGCTACCCTGCCCGACCGGGTCCTTGTGGTGGGACTTGGAACAACAGGCGTGGCCCTGGTCAAGTTCCTGGCTTCCCTGGGCAAGAGGGTGACTGTTACCGACATGAAGGGTCAGGATCAGCTTTCCTTTTCCCTTGGCGAGCTTGCCGGCGTTCCCTTCGTAAGCCGCCTGGGTGGTCACAAAAAAGAGGACTTTATCGACCACCGACTCATTGTGATCAGCCCCGGCGTGGAGACCGACAACGAATACCTCAAGCTGGCAAGAAAGGAGGGCGCCAGGGTGATCGGGGAAATAGAGCTTGCATCCTCCTTCATCAAGGAACCCATCATCGCCGTGACAGGCACCAACGGCAAGACCACGACAACAACCCTCCTGGGCGAGATCTTCAGGGAGGCCTTCGGCGAGATCTTCGTGGGCGGGAATATCGGTAATCCCCTCATCAATTACGTGAGCGCGGGCCAAAAGGCCGATTGGGTCATTGTTGAGGTCTCCAGTTTCCAGCTTGAGACCATCGAAACCTTCAGACCCCACATTGCCATCCTCCTCAACATCACCGAGGACCATCTGGATCGGTATCCGAGCTTTGAGGCCTATGTGTCCGCCAAAGAACGGATTTTTGAGAACCAGACAGCCTCGGATTATGCCCTTATCAATAGCCGGCTCAAGGTGCCGGACACAATAAAGGCCCGGGTACTCTCATTCTCCACGAGTGAAACGGAAGGGGTGGACGCCTTTCTTGCAGACGGCCTTCTCTCTGTCTCCTCTGGGGAGAAGCGGTATCAGTACAGGAGGGAGATCTCCCCCCTCGTCGGCATCCACAACAGCGAGAATCTTCTTGCTTCCCTCATGGCAAGTCACCTTGCAGGGATAGAGCAACCGGTCATCGAACGCGCTCTAGCCGGCTTCAAGGGGCTTGCCCACAGGGTGGAGTTTGTGCGGGAGGTGGGGGGCGTCCGCTTTTTCAACGATTCGAAGGCAACCAACGTGGATGCTGCAAAACGGGCTTTGGAGAGTATCGAAGGCGGCGTTGTGCTCATCGCGGGAGGAAAAGACAAAGGGGGAAGCTACGGGGCGATTATCCCCTTTGCATCAAGGATCTCAGGCCTCGTTCTTTTGGGCGAAGCAAAGGAAAGAATAGAAAAGGAACTCGGCCCTTACACAAAAACCTATGCGGAGGCAAGCCTTGCCGATGCTGTGAAGCGGGCCTTCAGCGTCGCCTCGCCGGGTGAGACCGTACTCTTTTCCCCCATGTGCTCAAGCTTTGATATGTTCAGGGACTACAAGGAGCGTGGAAATATCTTCAAGGAGGTCGTATGGTCCCTCTGAAGAAGTGGCTTCTCCTCGCAGTCCTCGCCCTGTTACTCTACGAGCTTTTCCGCGATATCAGCTTCCTGACGGTTCTCTTCGTCTGCGCTGGTATCGCGTCAGCCCTTTTGATCTCAAGTCTGCCCTCCTCATCCCTGGTCGTCACAAAATATCCCTTCATCCTCCTCTCCTTTGCCCTGTCCGCGGGACTGCTCCTGTATCCGGCCCTGCGGACAGGGCTCCTACCTCAACTGGGGGCCCTCTTCGTCACGTTCTACAGCGTGGCCCTCTACCTCATCACTATCGAGGAGAAGAGAAACCAGGTGGTCAAGGAGGTCATTGCTCTTATTCTGTTGCTTTTGTCCGGCTCGTGCAACCTGGTCCTGACGCACCGGCCCGAGTTCATCCTTCCCCTTGCCGCCACCGTGGCCCTCTTCCTCTTTGTGCTCAACAGGACCCGCGTGATTCTCGCCGTTGCAGGGTACGTCCTCTTCTATGTGATCTTTCTCTACTTCAGGAAGATCCACCTTTTCGGTGGCTCCCTGCCTGACATGGGCACGGTGGGGCGGGCCCTTTTGCTTGGTGCGGCTTTTCTCCTCCTCCTTGCGGCCTTTACGGCCTTTCTCAAAAAGGGGAGCCTTGGCCCCATGTGCGCCTTCTTCGGCCTCCTGTGTCTCTCCATCGACCTCTTGCTCTCGGTGGGCTTCTCCTTCAGAGGGGTTTTGCTCCAGCAGCCTTTGGCAGCCCTCCTCATTACAGCCCCTGTTGTGGGCCTCATACTTAAAGGGGAAAAGGGGCGGCTATGAAGCTTTTGGTGTGTGCAGGAGGGACAGGGGGACACATCTTTCCGGGCATTGCGGCGGCCGAGGCCTTTCTGAGCCGGAAGGAGGGAACAGACGTTGTCTTTGTGGGTACCGAGTACGGCCTTGAAACAAGAATCATACCTGAGTACGGATTCCGGCTGCTTACGATCCCGGCAAAGCCCTTTCTCGGAAAGAACCCTCTTCAAAAATTTGCCACCCTCATGGGGCTCTCCCGGACTATCCCCCAAGCTACCGCCATCATCCGGAAGGAGAAACCGGATGCGATCCTCGGTATGGGGGCTTTCACCTGTTTCCCTGTGGTCATGGCGGGACGGCTTTTGGGGGTCCCCTGTTTTCTTCACGAACAGAACGTTTATCCCGGTCTCGCAAACAGGATGCTCTCGAAGTTGGCTGCCACTGTCTTTATCAGTTTCGACGCCACGAGAAACTATCTGAAGGGCAAGAACATCGTACGTACGGGCAATCCCATACGCAAGAACCTCAGGGTCGAGAGGCATCCTGGGGATGGGATCCACTTTGATATCTTCGTCTTTGGGGGAAGCAGGGGGGCCCGTTCCATCAACGAGGCAGTGCTCTTGCTCCTTCCCTACCTCGACACCTACAGGAATACACGCATCTATCACCAGACGGGAAATGAGGACTACGAGAGGGTAAAAGAGGCCTATGCGGGAAAGGGGTTTGCCCATGACGTTTTTCCCTTTACAAATGAGATGAGCAAATACTACAACCTCTCCAGCCTGGTCATAGCGAGGGCCGGCGCTTCCACGATCTTCGAGCTCTCCTACTTCAGGAAGGCGGCGCTCCTTGTGCCGTACCCCTTTTCTGCTGGGGGTCATCAGTCAAAGAACGCAGCCTATGTGGAAGAGCGGGGCGGTGGTTTCGTCATCGAGAACGGTCAGCTGAGCGGAAAGGCCCTCGACGGCATACTGAGGCCCCTGCGCGAGGACCCTGAGGTGCTCGCCCGCATGGGTGGACATATGGGCGACATCTACGTGGAGGGGGCTGAAGAGCGCATCGCACAAGGCATTATCAGTGGCGTTTCATAAGCAAAGAGGAGCATAATCGGTGTTTCATAAGATCGAGAAGATACACTTCATCGGCATCGGCGGCATCGGCATGAGCGGTATTGCCGAGGTGCTCCTCAACCTCGGGTTCAAGGTGAGCGGGAGTGATGTGCGAAAGACGGAGATCACGGAGAGACTCGAAGGATTCGGGGCCGAGATCTCCTACGGCCACCGGGTGGAAAATGTGGGTGCCGTGGATGTGGTCGTGGTCTCTTCAGCGGTGAAGAGCGACAACCCTGAGGTGCAGGAGGCGAAGCAAAGGTTCATCCCCGTCATCCAACGGGCGGAAATGCTGGCCGAGTTGATGCGAATGAAGTTCTCTATTGCCGTGGCCGGGTCCCATGGGAAGACAACCACCACGTCACTGGTCGCGTCGATTCTCGGCGCTGCAGGGTTTGACCCCACCTGCGTGATCGGTGGGAAGCTGAACTCACTCGGCACAAACGCCAGGCTCGGTGACAGCGAATACCTTGTGGCCGAAGCCGATGAGAGCGACGGCACCTTTCTGCTCCTCTTCCCCACCATCGCGGTGGCCACCAATATCGACCTGGAACACCTCGATTTCTACAGGGACATTGATGAGATAAAGGCGGCGTTTCTGAAGTTCCTTAACAAGGTCCCTTTCTTCGGCTGCGTGATCCTCTGCATCGACAATGCCAACGTTCAGAGCCTTATCCCCTTTCTGAAGAGGCGGTATATGACCTACGGCCTTTCGAAGCAGGCGGAGCTCAGGGCCGAGGGGATCCGGCAGAACGGTTTCCGTACTCGTTTCAAGGTGGTCCATAAGGGTATCGAACTGGGGGAGATCCATCTGGCCACTCCCGGCATTCACAACGTGGTCAACGCCCTCGCCGCAGTCGGCGTAGCCCTGGAGCTCGATATCCCCTTTGCCGTTGTCCAGGGGGCCCTGGAGCGATTCGCAGGCATCCACAGACGACTGGAAGTAAAGTGGGACAAGGAGATCACCCTCATCGACGACTACGGCCATCACCCGACGGAGATACGGGCCACCCTCGCTGCGATACGGAGTATGGGAAAGGGGAGGGTCATTGTGGCCTTCCAGCCCCACCGCTATACGAGGACAAGAGCCCTCGCCGACGAATTCGCCACATCCTTCAACGAAGCCGATGTGTTGTTTGTCACCGAAATCTATGCCGCATCAGAGGAGAAGATAGACGGGATCACGGGGGAGTGGCTGGCAGAACGGATCCGGAGCAGCGGCCATCACAACGTATTCTTCGCACCTACGAAGGAAGAGGTCGTTGACAGGATCCTGAAAATGGTACAACCCGGCGACATGGTGGTCACGCTGGGGGCCGGTGACATCTACAAGCTGGGAGAGAGGCTTGCAGCAGTATGGAGTGGAAAGGCATAAGGGGCCGGGTCCTGGAGCGGGCGCCTATGAGGCGGTACACGTCCATGAAGGTGGGCGGACCTGCCCGCTGGCTCATCTACCCGGCGGATATGACGGACGCGGTGGACGTGATTGGGCTCCTTCGGAAAGAGGGGATGCCCTTCAGGTTTCTTGGACGGGGAACGAACGTGATCGTTCGGGACGAAGGTCTGAACGAGGTGCTCGTGCGCATGACCGGCATGAGGCAGGTGCGCATCACAAGAACAGAGGACGGGGCCATGGTTGAGGCCGGGGCGGGTGTCCCGCTGAAGCATCTCATCGAAGAGACGGCTGCCCGGGGCCTCTCGGGGCTGGAAAAGCTCTTCGGTATCCCCGGCACCGTGGGCGGGGCTGTCAGGATGAATGCGGGGAGCTTTGGTGTTGCCCTCTCCGATTCCCTCTGTTCAGCCACCTTGTGTGATGCCGAAGGTAAGGTGACCAAAGAAGAGCGGGGCGAGATCCCCTTTGGCTACAGGATGTCGCCCTTTGGCCGTGGTGATTGCATCCTAAGCGCCCTCTTCGGGCTGAAGCACGGGGACCCGGCTGCAATGCACAAGGATATGGCCTATGTGTGGGGCGAGCGCTGGAGGCGCCATCCCATGGACCTGCCTTCTGCGGGCTCTGTGTTCAAGAACGCGGGCGGGAAGCCTGCCTGGAGATCCATCGAGGCGGCAGGACTGAAAGGACTGCGAGTGGGGGGGGCGGCGGTATCTGAGAAGCATGCGAACTTTATCGTGAATGCAGGCGGCGCAACGGCCCGGGACGTCTACATGCTCATTCAAAAGGTAAAGAAAGAGGTCTACGAAAAGACAGGCGTTACCCTCGAAGAAGAGGTTGAACTCTGGGGTTTTGATGGATAAGGGAGATCTCAAGAAAAAGAAGATCGGTGTTCTTATGGGCGGGATCTCCTCGGAGAGGACCATCTCCCTGGCCAGCGGAAAGGCTGTCCTTGAGGCCCTGCTGAGGCTCGGATACCGCGCTGTCGGTCTCGACCTTCAGGAGAAGGCGTGGGAGCGACTGGAAAAGGAGGCAATTGACTTCGCCTTTATCGCCCTTCACGGCAGATGGGGCGAGGACGGCACCATGCAGGGGCTTTTGGAGATCATGGGTATACCCTACACAGGATCCGGAGTTCTCGGCTCGGCTATGGCCATGGACAAGTGCACCATGAAACTCCTGCTTGAAGCAATCCACGTGCCCACGCCTGCCTATACAGTCTATGAGGAGGGCAAGCCATTCAGTTTACCCCTCCCCTTCATTGTGAAGCCTGCCCGGGAAGGTTCCACCATCGGCATATCTATCGTCAGAGAAGAAGCCGCCATTCAACCGGCCCTCTCCGAGGCCCTGCGCTATGACACAAAGGTGCTGGCAGAACAGTACATTCCGGGCAGGGAGATCACTGTGGGCGTCATCAACGGCCAGGACCTCCCCATCGTCGAGGTAAGGCCCCAGTCGGGCTTCTATGACTTTACCGCAAAGTATACGAAAGGAATGACGGACTATATTGTTCCGGCTCCGCTGAGTGAGACCGTAGTCGAGGCTGCCCGCCGATCAGCCCTCGCCGTGTGGGACGCCTTTCAGCTCGCGGGCTGCGCCCGGATCGATATGATACTGGATGGGGATACCCCCCTGATCATTGACGCCAACACCTCTCCCGGCATGACCGAGACGTCTCTCGTACCGAAGGCGTGGGGCTGTCTCGGGAAGACCTTTGACGGGCTTGTGGAAGAGATCCTTATGGGGGCTAAGCTCAGCGCATGAGAAGACCTCTCTACCTTTTCTTTGTGGTGCCCCTCTGCATGCTCTCCATGCTCACTCTTGTCTACCTCTTTTCAAAAAAGGAGCCCCTTTTCGCATTGAGGAACATAAAGATCAAGGGTATGAGCCAGTTGTCCGAGGGAGAGATCGTCAAACGGATAAACCCTTTTCTTCAGGAGTCTTTCTTCGGAACCGACGTGGGTAAGGTCAAGGAAACGGTCCTCTCCCATCCCTTCGTGAGGGATGTGAGCGTCAAGAGGATCTTCCCCTTTTCCCTGGTCATTGACGTGAAGGAGAAGATCCCATCGGCTTTATGGGTCAGGCCCACAGGCGAGGTTTCCATACTCGATGAAGGGGGCGTGGCATACAGGGGCCTTATGCGGGAGACCAAGGGGCTTCTCGTCATCAATGCCCCGGAAGCGACAGATGCGAAGTCGCTCTTCAAGGAGATGAATATCTGGCTCCGTGACGGGCTTATACAAAAAGAATGGCTTTCTGAGGTGTTCTACCGGGAAGGAAATGTTACTATTTATAGCGCGGAGGACGGCGTGGAAATCATCCTCGGAAAGGAAGAACAAAAGGAGCGCATGAAGCGGGCCGCAGCAGTCCTTGATGACGCAAAGAAGAGAGGTGTCCTCATAAAGTGCATTGATGCGCGGTTCGAGAAAGGGGCCATCATCAGAGAGGGGAACAGGTAACATGGCGGATGACGGAACATTCCTTGTCAGTCTTGATGTAGGCACCACAAAGGTCTGCGTGGTGGTGGCGAAGGTCGTGGACGGCAAGATCAACATTGCCGGTATCGGCTCATCTCCCTCCACGGGCCTGCGCAAAGGCGTGGTGGTCAACATCGACAGGACGGTCAATGCCATAAGGAAAGCGGTGGAAGAGGCCGAGCTCATGGCCGGCATCAAGATAGGCCGGTGCGGCGCCGGCATCGCCGGAGCCCACATCAAGAGCTTCAACAGCAACGGCGTCGTCGCCATCAAGGACAGGGAGGTCCGCAACGACGACATAGGGCGGGCCATTGAGGCAGCGAAGGCTGTGGCCATACCGGCAGACCGAGAGGTCCTCCACGTGATCCCCCAGGAGTTCATCGTGGACGATCAGGACGGCATCAGGGACCCTGTGGGCATGAGTGGCGTACGCCTTGAGGTGAAGGTCCATATCGTGACGGGGGCCACCAGTTCAGCCGAGAACATAATAAAATGCTGCTCTCGGGCCGGCCTTTCCGTGGAAGAACTGATCCTGAACCAGCTTGCCTCGTCAGAGGCAGCCCTCACCCCTGAAGAGACGGAAATAGGGGTGGGTCTCGTCGATATCGGGGGAGGCACGAGCGAGATCGCCATCTACACCGCAGGCAGTATCAAGTACACATCAGTCCTGCCCTTTGGCGGGAACCACGTGACCAACGATATCGCCATCGGTCTCAGGACGCCCCTGGAGGAAGCTGAGAAGATAAAGAAGAAGTACGGCTGCGCCCTCTCCAAGATGATCGGCGCCAATGAGACCATCGAGGTCCCGAGCGTGGGCGGAAGAAAGCCGAGGACACTGATGCGCAAGACCCTGGCTGATATCATCGAGCCGAGGGTGGAGGAGATCCTGACCCTTAACTATCAGGAGTTTGTCAATTCGGGCTGCGAGAAGGTCCTTGCCTCCGGCATTGTCCTTACCGGGGGCTGCGCCAACCTGGAAGGCATCGTGGAACTGGCCGAGGGCATCTTCAACCTCCCTGTCCGGAGAGGCTACCCTGTAGGCGTAGGGGGCCTCATCGACGTAGTCAATAACCCCCTCTATGCCACGGGCGTAGGCCTTGTCCTTTACTCTTACAAGGAAAACAAGGGCACAAAGGGTGGGTACGAGAAAAGGGAGCCCTTTAGACAGCTCATGAACAAGGGATTACTAAAGAAGGCAAAAGAATTATTTAAAGATATTTTTTAGGAGGTGCCCCGAATGTTCTACATGGACGAGACGAATGGTTTTTCTGCAAAACTGAAGGTGGTGGGTATCGGAGGGGGCGGCTGCAACGCCATCAACAACATGGTGGACGGCAACCTGCAAGGCGTGGAGTTTATCGCAGTCAATACGGATACCCAGTCACTGGCCATGAACAAGGCGCCCGTCAAGATCCAGATCGGCACAAAGCTGACCAGGGGCCTTGGTGCGGGGGCCAATCCGGAGGTAGGCAAACAGGCTGCCCTTGAGGACGTGGAACAGATCGCAGAGCAGTTGAAGGGGGCAGATATGGTCTTTATCACGTGCGGCCTGGGTGGCGGCACGGGCACAGGCGCCTCCGGCGTTATTGCGGAGATATCAAAAGAATTGGGCGCCCTCACGGTGGCTGTGGTGACGAAGCCCTTTGCCTTCGAAGGGAGGCTCAGAATGCTCCAGGCCGATGAGGGTTTCGAGAACCTCAGGTCCCGGGTGGACACACTCATCGCTATTCCCAACCAGAGGCTGCTTTCGGTAAGCGGGAAGCACATGACTATCCGCGATGCATTTCTGCGGGCCGACGAGGTGCTTCTCTATGCAGTGAGAAGCATATCAGACCTCATCATCTCCTCGGGCCATGTGAACGTCGATTTCGCGGACGTGAAGACGGTGATGGCGGAGAAGGGCATGGCTATTATGGGTGTGGGCATGGCCTCCGGCGAGAAGCGGGCCATGGATGCAGCCCAGAAGGCCATTTCGAGCCCTCTTCTGGAGGACATCTCTATCCACGGTGCGAGAGGGGTGTTGATCAACGTGACCGGTTCGAGCAGCATGACCCTCCACGAGGTGCACGAGGCCTCTACGCTCATACAGGAACAGGCCCACGAAGATGCCCGGGTCATATGGGGACTTGTGTTGGATGACGCCATGGAAGACACGGTGCGCATCACGGTCATTGCCACGGGGTTCGATGAACCGGCTGTGAAGGTGGAAGAGACGCCCGTGGAGATCGTGCGGACCGGCGGTGAGAAGCTTTTCGTCGATGAGAAGACCGTACCTACCTACCTGAAGAGGAATGTGAAAATCGATTACCGGGAGATAAAGGCAAAACCTAAGAGCATCGACCTCGACGACGACCGCTACGATATCCCCACCTTTTTGAGAAAGCAGGCAGATTAGGGGGGATTTGGCAGGACACAGGACAGGCCGCAGCGAAGAGGGTACCCTCCTGAAGAAGTGGACCAACAGGGTACCCGTCTGCGTTGTCTTTCCGAACACGTACTATGTGGGCATGTCGAATCTGGCTGTCCACCTTCTCTACGGCGTCATCAACCGCTTCGAAGAGGTTGTCTGCGAGAGGGCCTTTTACGAGGAAGGTGAGCCTGTGCTCTCTGTGGAAAGCGGCAGAGCCCTTGGCTCCTTTGAGCTTCTCTTCTTCACCCTCTCCTTCGAAATGGACTACATCAATATCCCCCGCATCCTCAAGGCTGCGGGCTGTGGCGCCCTTGCCGCCGAACGGGGAGAGACATCGCCCCTCGTCATTGGGGGCGGCATGTGCGTCACGGCCAATCCCGAACCAATGGCGCCCTTCTTCGATCTTTTTATCCTGGGTGACGTAGAGGCTACGGTGCCCGAGTTCATCTCCCGATATCTCTCAGTACGGGAGAAGAAGCGGGAGGACCTTGTTGAGGCCCTGACCTTCCACCCGTGGGTGTATGATCCGAGCCGCCTCGCCGTGGAGTACGGAGAAGACGGGAGGGTAAAGGCCTTCCTGCCGGCCGGGTTTTCGGTGGCCACCGAGAGGTACAAGGGAAAGGAGCTGGCCCGGTCCATCGTCACCACGGAGGATACCGAGTTTTCCCGAATGAAGCTCCTGGAAGGGGCCAGGGGATGCCCATCTGCGTGCCCCTTTTGCCTCACCGGGAGCCTCGGGCCCTGCACCTTTGACCCACTTACGGATGTAGGGGAGGCCGTGAGCGATGTTGGCATCATCGGCGGAGGCATTTCCTTTCACCCGCATCTTGCAGAGATCGTGGGCCGCCTGAAGGGTCAAGGGGTTCGGGTCCATCTGCCGTCGCTACGGGTCGATGAGGTGCCTCTCGAGGTGATCGAACTGATCAAGGATGACGTAAAGACGCTCACCTTCGGCATTGAGGCAGGCACGGAGAAGCTCAGGCGGTTCATCGGTAAGCCCCTCACCAACAAGGAGGTCTTTGAAAAGATAGAAGCAGTCTCCACGATCAAGGCCTTCCACCTGAAGCTCTACTTCATGCTCGGCCTTGCGGGCGAGACGAGGGCCGATGTGGAGGCCATCATCGACCTTGCCAAACACCTCATGCATCTCATGATCAAGGCAGGGAGCGCCCGGGGCCAGGTGGGCAGCATCACCGTCCATGCCAGTCCTTTCGTCCCCAAGGCATCGACGCCCTTTCAATGGCTTGCCATGGAGGAGCGTGATCCCCTGAAGGATAAAATAGCCCTCCTTGCACGGGGCTTGAAAAAGGCGGACAACACGTATTTTACCCACGAATCTGTGAAGTACAGCTTCCTCCAGGCCGTCTTTGCAAGGGGGGATCGAAGGGTGAGCAGTATCATCCTTGACCTCGCCGAAGGGACGAGCCTCACCCGCATCCTCAGAGAAAGCCCCCTGAATCTCCCCTTCTACGTGAACCGGGAGCGAGGAAAGGACGAGCTATTCCCGTGGGATTTCATGACAGAACCCGAGCACAAGGAAAGGCTCTACCGCAAGCTCACCGCCGCCCTGGCGGGCTTGAAGGGGTAGCTGTCCGAGGCAAGAGTGGCGGCGGAAGCTGGGTGCAGCACCGTGGAGCTTTTGTAGGATTCACAAGAGGGCCTGACAAAATCCCCTATAGACCCTTTTTCAAAAGTAAGTGTCGTTTACACATGCCTCCTCCCGGCTTCACCATTTCCTTCGCTTGCTTGGTGCTCCCGTCCCGCTGCAAGCGGGACTGCGCTCAGGTTACGCCGTGGTCAATCGTCACATAAGGGTCTGTTGGACGACCTCCACCATGTAGAGCATGGAGGGAAAGCGGTTCCTGGAGCGAGCGTTCGAAGACCCTCTTGGCACCCGGCAGTGGAGACAAGCGTGGTCGCGGGCACCCGAAGGGTCGCGACCCCTGCGACGGACTGTAAGGAATAGGATGTTACTCGTACATACGTTTGCGGATAACCACACTCAGAACCATATCCATTACGGATTCGCACTTGGAGCAGGAGCGGGGCG
>Ga0182021_10006788_pt1 | contig 13586 bp, 3 predicted proteins | sample 612E3MmetaG_FD_120493 | JGI IMG/M metagenome (GOLD analysis project Ga0182021, IMG submission 120493) | Permafrost microbial communities from Stordalen Mire, Sweden - 612E3M metaG (Illumina Assembly) | ecosystem: Environmental > Terrestrial > Soil > Wetlands > Permafrost | place: Sweden...
CATGAAAAAGACAATCATAAATGTATTCAGCACCCTCGCAGCAGTGGCGCTTTCAAGCGTCTCTGTGTATGCCGCCGGGACGGCTACCTGGGTCGGCAACACCGACTCGAGCCGGTGCACCGCCGCCAACTGCACCACAGCCGGCGGTCGCGCGCCGCCGGCCAATGGCGACTCGCTGGTGTTTGGCGCGGCCGGTTCCGCCGGGGCGTCCTTGAACAACGACATTTCCGGCCTGACGGTCAACAATATCAACCTCAATGGGCCTGGCTCTTTTACGTTCGGTGTCAATGGTCTCGCGCTCAATGGCACGTTGACCGCCGCCGCGACCGTCAATGAAACCTTCAGTGGTGGTATCACCATTGGTTCCGATGTCGCCACGGCAATCAAGAACACCGGCAGTGGCACGCTGGCATTGGGCGCCTTGTCCGAGAACAGCGGGGGAACGGTGGATTTTTTGATCAACGGCCCCATTACGACGACGACAGCCAACGTCAACGGCATTCTTGGCGGTTGGGCGACGACGAACAACAGTGTCTCTTCCGCGACTGTGGGCGGCTGGGCGGCCAACGATGGCAGCGGCAACATCATTTCCTACGCCGGCTATACCGCAGGAGTTCCGTCGGGAGTGAATAACACGGGCAATTATCGAGGGGGCAATGCCAATGTTGCCGCCAATGCGACAGTTAACTCATTTGTTTTTGATGGGTCGGGCGACGTTACCATCAACAATGGCGTAACGCTGACGCTTTCAAGTGGCGGATTATTTATTGGTGGAACGCAAAGATGGCTGAAGGCTGGCAATTCAACCAGCACCATAAAATCAGGATTGGCGACGGGGGAAATATATTTACATTGCAACAATGGAACTTTTACGGATTTCCAAATCCAGCCTGTCATTGCCGACGGGTCGGTTGCCACGAAATTAATCAAGGATGGGCCGGGGGTTCTCAAATTTGCAAGCAATGTTAAGACCTATACGGGCGGCACGGTGGTTAATGGAGGAACATTGGCACTGAATGTTGGCGGTGGAACCGGGTCCATCCGTGGCACCGCAACTGTCAACCCCGGCGCCACGCTGGGATTGATTGCAATCGACGCAGTTGGCTACAACGCAGGAGTCTGTGTGAACACCCTCAATGTCGTCGGCGGCACGGTGGCCAATTCTTCCGGTGGCAATGAAGGCTTCATCATGAACCTCAACCTCACGGGCGGCACGGTGACTTCGACGGGTGGCAACTATGTTTTCTCAGGAGGCTATGGCATCAGCAGCCTGGCCAGCCCGCTGACTTCGTTGATCAGCGCGCCGCTAAACATTCAGGGCGCGAGCACGATTGATGTCGCCCAAGGAAGCACGGCCAGCGGCAACGACCTAGTTCTTTCAGGCGTCATCTCCGGGGCCGGCTCGGTCACCAAGACGGGTGCGGGCAAGATGATTATGAGTGGCGCGAACACTTACACGGGAGCTACGACCATCAGTGAAGGGGTGCTCCAGCTTGGCGACGGCACTTCGGCCAGCGGCTCCATGGTGGGCAACATTGACATTGGCGTTGGCACGAGTCTGATATTTGCGAATCCTAGCGCGGCGACCTGCGCTGGTGTCATCTCCAGCTCTTCTGACACCCCGGTGGTCAAGACTGGCGCGGGGACTTTGACCCTTTCAGGAGCGAACACCTACAGCGTTCCCACGATCGTGAGCAATGGCGTGGTCCTTTTCGCTGCTCCCCAGTCCCTCACCGGACCGGTGACGGTTAAGGACGGAGCCGGTGTGGGGGTGAAGGCAACGACTGACGAAGTCTATTGCTCGCCGAGCAGCCTGACGCTTGGCAGCAGCACGGGTGCGAACCTCCAGTTTGGAGTTTTTGGAACGACCACGCCCGTATTGAATCCCACTACGCTGACGATCAACGGCACGGCTACCGTTAACATTAGCAGCGCCCCATTTGCCGTTGGAGCTGCCTATCCGCTGTTGGGTAATTATATCGGCGGCACATTGGTGCTGGGGACTCAACCCAATGGATACTACGGCAAGCTGACCGTGAGCGGCTCGACCGTAAGCTACATGGTTACCAACATCTCCGTTGATGTCTGGACGGCTGCCGTCAGCACCAACTGGGACACCACCACTGCCAACTGGACCAACAGCCTGGGCGGAAACCTATATGCAGCGAATGATCTGGTGCGCTTTGATGACTCTGCGGCTGGAACAAGCCTGCTGTTGGTTAATATCACTCCCTCCGCGGTGACAAATTCTTCCATGCTGGTCAGCAACACGAGCAAGAGCTACATCATCGGCGGTCTGGCGATTGGTGGCGCGACCACTCTGACCAAAAACGGAAACAACACGCTTACCCTTACAAGCGTCAACACGTTCACAGGGCCGATAACGATTTCAGCAGGCCAGCTCGCGATTGGCGGTGCCGGTCAGTTGGGTGGTGGCGCCTATTCAACCGCCATCACTGACAATGGTGCGTTGAACTATAACAGTTCAGCGGGGCAGACCCTGTCCGGAGTTATTTCCGGCACGGGCACGGTGACCAATGGCGGCATAGGCACGCTAACCTTGACCAGTGGGGCGAGCACATTCAGTGGCGGCGTTGCCGTAAATTCCGGCACGGTGATTTTCTCAACCGGTTCGACCCCGACCGCTGGCGCGCCCACGAGTGGCCCCCTTGGCACTGGCACCGTTACCCTTAATGGCGGCACCCTCCGCAACAGCGCGAACCTTAGCATCGGCAACAACATTAATGTGACGGCGGCATCAGCCCTGACGATCGGCAGCGGCAACAATTGGGATCTATATGGCAATTTCACCGGCAGCGGAAATATCAACTACACTCCGGCCGGTAACGCGGCCACGCTCGCGCTCCATGGTGACGACAGCGGTTATTCCGGCACGTTCACCGTGAGTGCAGCCAACGCGGCATTCCAGTGGAACAGCGCCTCCGCCGGCAGCGCCAATGCGGCGTGGGTGTTGAACAATGGAACCAGCTCGCGCATGCGGTTCAGTGGTGGCTGGAGTGGAACCATCGAACTCGGTTCGCTTGCCGGCAACGGCATTGGTCTGGTGAATAATAACGCCGGCACCGTCACCATGAACGTGGGCGCGCTGAATACCAGCACGCTTTTTAGCGGCACGATGATCGCCAATGGGGCCAATATCATCGCCCTGACAAAGGTCGGCACCGGCTCATTAACCTTGAGTGGGGCGAGCAGCTACACTGGCCAGGTGACGGTTCAAAATGGTTCATTGGTTGCGGCGGCGAATGCGCCCGCCAGCGCCAACGGTCCTTTCGGTAATTCAAGCGGTGCTCTCGCCTTGGGCGACTCGACCAGCCTCGGCAGCGCCTATAATCCGTCGTTGATGATCAACGGAGCCTTCACGGTGGGCCGCCTCATCATGGTGGGAGCGGCGACTGGCGCGAACTCTAGCGTCTATACGATTGGCGGGCTGGCGGACACTAACTCCACCTTCTCCGGCAACATTTCCTTGAACCAGAGCCTCTCGGTTTCCAATGTGGTCAGCACGACGAACAACGCCCTGACCATCTCGGGCGTGATCGGCACGCTCGATGGCGTTACGCCGTCCGTGACGTTCGCCGGTCCGGGCAACATCAAGTTGACCGCCGCCAACACCTACAGCGGCAATACCATCATCAGTGGCGGAAAACTGATCTTGAGCGGCAGTGGCAATATTGGTTCGTCCGCCAGAATCACCGTTGGCAGCGGGGCAACCTATGATGTGTCAGGTGTCGCCTACACATTGGGCGGCAGCCAGACCCTGTTGGGCACCGGCAGCGTCACCGGCGCGGTGGCGACCGCCAGCAGCGGATCGTCCATCTCCCCGGCGACGAACGGCGTGGTCGGCACGTTGACCTTCAATAGCGCTCTCAATTTGAGCAGTGGCGCCGCGCTCTATTTCGATTTAAGCACCAGCCATCTTGGTGGGAATGACCAGGTAGCTGTGGGCGGCAATCTCACTGCGGGGGCCAGTGATACCGTTCATGTCAATGCCTTGAGCGGTGCGGTCAACCTGGATCAAACCGCTGATTACATTCTCATGACCTGCGCGGGCACGATTACGATGCCCACTCAACCGACCTTGCTGTTTGACGGCACGCCACCGGCCAATGCCAGTCATTATTCGGTGCAACAGAGCGGCAACAACGTGGTGTTGCATTACTCGGCCACAGCCGCTCCGGTGGTCACCAGCGTGATCGTGACCAACACGGCTGACGGTTCGACGATAGCCGCCCGCTACCAAACGGTGACGGTCTATGCGACCGTAACGCCGGGGGCGGGGACCATTACCAACGTCAGCGCCGACTTGTCCAGTATCGGTGGTTCCGCCTCCCAAGTGATGAACAATTTGGGTGGTAATAAATACTCGTTCACAGCCACGGTTGGCGCCGGCGCACAGGTGGGGAGCGATATGATCACGGTGACGGCTCGCGACACCCAGCCGCTCTCGGGTGCCAACTCAGCAACTTTGACCGTCACTGCCGGCACGGTGACGTGGGACGGATTGGCGGCTGATAATACCTGGGGCAACGGCACCAACTGGGTGGGCAATAATCCGCCAGGATTCAGCGGCGACAGCGTCATTTTCACCGGCAGCACTCAGACCACGGCTGACATGAATGGCAATTATGCCGTGACTGCTCTGACATTTGATGGCGGGGCAAGCAGCTTCACCATCACCAATCCCGCGGGCACCGCCTTAACGCTCAATGGCACGCTGGCAAATAATTCCGGCAGTCCGCAGATATTGACCATGCCGATAGTTTTGGGTGCGCCCCAGACCATCAACGATGCGGCCAGCGCTGGCGTCACCTTGGGTGGCGCGGTATCAGGCGCAGGCGCGTTGACGGTTGGCAGCGGCATAGTCACTCTTGCCGGATCAAACAGCTATGCCGCCGACACCACGGTCACTGGCACCTTGAAGGTTGGCAACAGCGCCGCTATTCCCAGCGGCAGCGGCAAGGGCAATGTGGTTCTCGCCGGCACGCTGGATCTTAACGGCACCAACGCCTTCATTAACAATCTGCTGGGCGGCACCGGCGTGGTGGACAACACTTCTCCCACCGATGCGTCAACCCTGACTCTGGGCGTAAACAACGACGTCATCTCTCTAACCGGAGTGACCGTGCAGAACTCCGGGGGCACCAATCTCTCGCTGGTCAAAGTCGGCACCGGTGATTTGACGATGGCTTCCGACAACACCTTTAGCGGAGGTTTGACCATCAGCAACGGGTTGGCGTTGATCGGAAACAACACTGCCGCCGGCACCGGGACCATTATCCTGGCCGGGGGCACGCTCCAGAACACCGTCAACAACCTTACCTTGGCCAACAACATTCATGTGACGGCGGCAACACCCGTGACGATTGGCAGCGGCTTGAATTGGTATCTCAATGGCAGCCTAACCGGCAGCGGAAATATCACCTACAGTCCGGCCGGCAACGCCGCCACGCTCCAGCTCAGCGGCGACAACAGCGCTTATTCCGGCACGTTCACCGTCAATGGAGCCAATGCCGCATTCCAGTGGGGCAGCGCCTCTGCCGGCAGTTCCAATGCGACTTGGGTGCTTAATAACACTTGGAGCGGTGGCGGTCGGATGCGGTTCAGCGGTGGTTGGAGTGGGATAATCGACTTGGGCGCTCTTTCCGGCAACGGCATTGGCTTGGTCAATAATAATGCCGGCACCGTCACCATGAATGTGGGCGCGCTGAACACCAGCACGGTGTTTAGCGGCACGATGATCGCAAATGGAGCCAATATCATCGCCCTGTCGAAAGTCGGCACCGGGACCCTGACGTTGAGCGGGGCGAATACTTACAACGGCCTCACCACCGTCAGCAATGGCACCCTGGTCATCACCACGGCGCACGCAGGCAACGGTGATTTTGCGGTGAATGACAATATGGCGCTGGGTGTGATCAACAATGGTGGCAGCCAGACGGCTTTGCTAAACAACCTGACCCTGGGTGACACCGCCGGTCCGACGAAGTTGTTCTTCACCAACGTTGCCAGCGCCACCATTCCGGTGATCACTGCCGCAGGAGCCGTGACAAAGAACGGGACGTGCAACATCGCCATCAGCAACAGCGTGGTGAGCACTGGCGGTGTATATCCGCTCGTCAAATACGGGAGCCTCGCCGGCGCGGGCAGTTTTGTCCTGTCCTCCGTGCCCAGTGGCGTGACCGCGACGCTGACGAACGACACCAGCAACCTGTGGATTGCCCTGAAAGTAAGTGTCGGCAACAACGTGAACACCAACCCGACAAACATCACTTCAGTTGTGAACGGCACCAACTTGGAATTGAGCTGGCCGGCTGACCACATCGGGTGGCGTTTGCAGGTGCAGACCAATTCCTTGAGCATCGGTCTTGGCACCAACTGGGTGGATGTGCCGAACACCGGCACGGTCAGTTCCTACACGAATGTGGTCAACCCGGCAAACGGCTCGGTGTTCTACCGCATGGTGTATCCGTGATTGGGTTGAATTGAAATTTGGGGATGGATTGGGGCCGCCGCAGTCGTGTATTGGCTGCGGCGGCCTTCCTTTGAAAGCGTTAAACCATTTCAGTTTGAACCGTGATGGTGGAAATCTGAATCAATTATATGTTGTAGTTGCCAACGCCCAATACGGGCAGAAGAAGTAAACGCAAAATTATGTCCAATTCGTTTCGTAGCTTGTTGAGCGTGTTTGTCTCATTGATATCAATTTGGGGAATGGTTCAATCCGCCCAGGCCTTCCAGCATCCGGGCATTCCGCTCACGGTGGCGGATTTGGACAACGTCAAAAGCAACCTGAACAACGCGCCATGGAGTTCGGGCTACGCCGCTTTGGCGGGTGATTCGCGCTCGCAGTTGTCCTACACCATGCAGGGACCGTTCGGTTACGTGAATCGCAACTATGGCGGCAACTATGACAACGAGAACCAGTGGAAGAACGACATGCAGGCCATCTTCAACCTGGCGCGCATGTGGTATTTCACCGGCAACACCAACTACGCGCAGAAGTCGCACGACATCCTGATCGCTTGGGCGACCACGATGACCAATTTCAATGGCATCGAGAGCGGGCTGGATCTTGGAGATTATGCGTATCGCTACGGCGGCGGCGCGGACATCTTGCGCGGCACGTGGCCGGGGTGGACGACGGCGGACACGCTGACGGTTTCCAATTTTTTTGCTAACGTTTACTGGCCCGCGACCGGTGCGGCGGGCAACACCGTGGGGCCGTCCAATAAGGGCGCGTTGCAATTGGCTTCCGGACTTGCCGTAGCCGTGTTCAATGACGACACCAACAAGTTCAACCACATCCTCGGTCTGTATCGCAGCTCCGCTTCCGCCGGGTTGGATAACAACTGCCTCAACAGCGGTGAGATGGGCGAGACAGGACGCGATCAGGGGCACGCCTATGGGGATCTGCTGCAAATGTCATTCATCGCGGAGGTGTTTTGGAAGCAGGGCGTTGACTTGTATTCGGCATGGGACAACCGGTTGCTGGCCTGCGGTGAATACTACGGATGCAACAATCTGTCGCCGGCGGCGGCTTACATCACCTATGGCACAACGGATGCGCTCTATTGGAATAACTCCACGAATGCCGGCGGCAGTTCTGCCGGCGGCACCTACGTCGCCGAGCCGATGGCGGGGAATATTTTGCGCAGCGCGTATGTGGTGCGCAAAGGCCTGACCGCACCGTGGATGGTGCTCAAGCGCGCGACGCAGAACGAGAACATGGACAGCTTCTGTTACCTCAAGACCGCCGACACCTCGACCGCCGCGCCGCCGGCGGCGCTCAGCTACTATGCGCCGGTTCCCACGGTGACGACGGGTTTTGCAAACACGGACATTGGCGGCGCGACGCCGACGGGCAGCGGCACCTACAGCGGCGGCACTTGGACGGTGCGGGGTGGCGGCACGGAAATTTGGACGCACAGCGCCGACAGTTGTCATTTCACTTACAAGCAGGTGACCGGCGACTGCACCATCATCGCCAAGGTGACCTCCGTGCAAAATACCGCCAGCACCGCGAAGGCCGGAGTGATGCTCCGCGATTCACTTTCCTCCACCGCCGGCAATCGCGCATGGGTGGCAGTGCGGCCAAACCAGGTGGCGGAAGCGTATATGCACGGGTGGACGGATGTGTATGGCGGCTCGAACTGGGAGAACGCGAGCCGGGGACTTCCGCAATCCAGCTACTGGGTGAAACTGGAACGCTACGGCAACTACATCAATCTTTACACGTCACTGGACGGGACGAGTTGGGCGGTGGAATGCCAAGGGCAATTCGCCAACCTGCCGAGCTCGGTTTATGTGGGGCTGGTGGTGTGTTCGATGGTCAACGGCACGCTGAACACCTCGACCTTCAGCAACGTAAGCATCACCGGCGGCGATGGCGCTGGCGTAACCACGCCACCCGCGTCGTATGCCGTCTACGCCTCGCCCGACGCGGCCCAGGTGCCGTTGCGCTGGCTGACATCTTTTGGCGCGACGAACTACAACGTGCTTCGCTCCACCACGAATGGCGGCCCCTACACCAGCATCGCCACCGTGACCAACGCGAGCTATGTGGACACGAACGTCGCGCCCAACACGACCTATTACTACGTCATACAAGCGGCCAACTCTGCCGGCACGAGCGGCTATTCGGTGCAGGACAGTGCGACGACGCAACCAGTGTCGCCAGCGCCCACGGGGTTGAATGCCTTGCCGGGCAACGCGCAGGCCACGTTGCTTTGGATGACCGCCAGCAGCGCGACGAGCTACAACGTGAAACGCTCCACCACCAGCGGCAGCGGCTACGCGATGGTGACGAACGTGACGGGCAACAGTTTCGTGGACACCGGTCTGGCGAACGGCACGACGTATTATTATGTGGTGTCCTCGGTCAATGTTTCCGGGGCAGGCCCCAATTCCTCCCAGGTCAGCGTCACGCCCAACGCGAGCGCGACGGCGTTGCTATGGAGCGGCGCGGTGAACGGCACTTGGGACACCAGCACGGCCAACTGGCTGAATGGCGGTTCGTCCGCGACCTTCCAGAACGGCAATGCCGTCGTCTTTGACGACTCGGCTCCCGCCAACACCACGATTTCCTTGTCGGCGAACCGCACACCGGGAAAAGTCATTCTCAACAATGTGTCGAAGAGTTATTCCATCAGCGGCAGCGCCATCGCAGGCACTGGCAGCCTGACCAAACAAGGCGGCGGCTCGCTCACATTGAACAGCGCCAACACCTACACCGGCGGCACCACGAACAATGGCGGCACAATTTATCTTGGCGATGGCGGCGCGCTGGGCACGGGAACGCTTAGGCTAAACGGCGGCGCCTTGCAGAACATTGCCGCCATCACAGTTAATAATAATATTGTGTCTGGCGGTGGCGGCACCATCAGCATACCTGTATCAGGCGGCCAGGATTTCTGGTTGGGCGGCAGTTTGAGCGGCACAGGCCCCTTGACGCTCGGCGGCGGCGGCCCCATCAAGTCTCTCAACCTGGGTTTTGCGGCGAACACGTTGAGCGGCGACATTGCGATTCCTGTCGAGTCGGCCAACCAGACCGTCATCCGGTTCAAGACCACGACTGCGGGCAGCACGACGGCGGCATGGTCCATCGGCGGCGCACCGGATCGCTTCACCACAATTGATTTCGTCACGGGCACGATTGAGTTCGGCTCGCTGACCGGCTCGGGCATTCTTTCCGGCAATGGTGCGGGCGTGAAAACGCTGTCGGTGGGCGCGCTGGGAACCTCCACCACCTTCGCCGGCATCCTGCAAAATGGCAGCGGCACTCTGGCCCTGACGAAGGTCGGCAGCGGCACGTTGACGTTGACCGGGGCGAACACTTACACGGGCGGCACTGCCGTGAATCTGGGTTCGCTGGTGATCTCGACTGTGTCGGCGGCCAATGGAAATTACACCGTGGCGAACAACGCGACGCTGGGCGTCAATAACGTTTCGAGCGGCTCGGCTGCGGCCAATAACTTGATCGTCGCCGCCGGATCGAACTTGGAATTTCAGAATGTGACCAGCACCACAACACCGTTGATCGCGGCGGGCAGCGTGACGGTGAACGGCAGTTGCACCATGAACATCACCGGTGCGAACGGCCTCGCCGCGGGCGGCAGCTACCCGCTCGTGAGCTATGCCGGGACGTTGGGCGGCAGTTTCGCGAATCTGCAATTGCAGATGCCCTACGGCTGGCGCGGCGCGCTGGCGAACATCGGCAAGCAAATCGTGCTGACCAACGTGGCCGTGGTCGCCACGACGCCGCCGCAAATGGACGTGACCGTGACCGGCCCGCAACTGCAACTGGCTTGGCCCGCGACGCACACCGGTTGGCGGCTGCAAGTGCAGACCAACGCGCTCAATTCCGGTCTTGGCACAAACTGGACGGATATTCCCGCGACTTCCACCAACCAAATCGCCGTTCCCATCAGCACCACCAACGGTAGTGTTTTCTACCGGCTGGTTTATCCCTGAGCCATTCGTGAGGCGGCGGTCGGATTTGCGCAATCCCCAGAGCCAAGGTCGAAACCGTGGCAGCCGACGTAAGGAGGTTTCATGTTTTCTTCAGGTTGAGCCTCGTGACGTCGGCTGCCACGGAGCTTTGAAAGAGGTGCCCCTCTGTTGATGATTGAATAGGTGTGCAAAATGGAATCGGAATGATATTTTGCGGCTGTCACCTGTTCTTGTGCATCAAAGAATAAAAATCTGTTTCCGGCTCTTCCTGGCTTGCTTTGTGTTGCCAGTTGCGAGTCGGGCTGCCGGCGGGGAATCGTCCGTTGCAAATGATTTGATGCTTACGAATGCCGCCCAGATCCGCGGGTTGGGAGTCGGCGAAGCGTCGCGCCACCCCTCGGCGCGTCTGCGGGGCGTGGTGATCATGGGCGGCTGGGACTCGGTGGTGCTGCTGGACGAGACGGCGGGCATTTATTTGGAGGAGACCAAAGGCATGTTGTCCGGCTTTCGGATTGGAGACGTGTTGTCGGTGACGGGCGTGGTTGATCCTGGAAAGTTCGCCCCCATTCTGAAGATTTCCAGCGCAACAAAAACCGGCACTGCTCCCATTCCATCGCCCAAGCCCGTCACTTTCCCCGAATTACAGACGGGTCGGTTTGACGCGCAGTGGATCGAGATCCCCGGGGTCGTGCGGCGTTCCGAGCCTTCGGGCGGAAGCGCCTGGAAACTCTGGGTGGCGGCGGGCGGCGGACAGTTGCCTGTGCGCTTGTCCAAGCCGCAGGGGCAATCACTGACGGTGGATTCGGAAGTCCGGTTGCGCGGCGTGTGTTTCTACCAGTTCAACAAGGCGCGGCAGGTGGTGAGTCCGATGCTGCAGATTCCCGGCAACCAGCCGGTGTTGGTCACCCACCCCGCGCCGGCAGAACCGTTTGCCGTGGCCGAGCGCTCCGTCGGCAGCCTGATGCAATTCAGCGCTGATGATTTGTTCAGCCATCGAGTGCGGGTGAGCGGCGTGGTGACCCATGCGGTGTTGGGCGATGGATTTTGGATTCGCAACGGTGAACAGGGATTGCGGGTGCGCAGCTTCCAGAAGGAGGCACTGGCCATCGGCGACCGGGTGGAGTTGCTGGGGTTCTTAAGCCAGGGTGCCTATTCGCCGGTCTTGGAGGACGCCATTTTTCGGAAGCTGGGCCAGGCCGCGCCGCCGTCGCCACTGCGGTTGCCCGACTCGCAACAGGCGCTGGATCACGATGAAGATTTGGTGCAACTGGAGGCGCAAATCCTGGAGCAGCGCCTGACCCTGGATGGTTGCCGTCTGACGCTGAAGGATGGAACCGAATCTTTTCCAGCGCTGTTGAGATTGAGCGAGAAAACGTCCGCGCCCAAGGACTGGCTGCCGGGCAGCCGCGTGCGGATTGTTGGAATCTGTTCCGTGACGGCGGTGCCAAAGGAAGCCATCGTCGCCGGCACACTGGAGCCGGGGTCGTTTCAAATCCTGCTGCGTTCGCCGGCGGACCTCACGATTTTGCAGCCGCCGCCGTGGTGGACTCCCGAGCATATCGCCTGGGTGCTGGGCATTGGTTTCGGTGCGGTGGCGTTGGCGCTGCTGGTGGTTTTCTTGACGGCGCGGCATCGGTTGCGCCAGCAGGCGGCAGCGCGCATGAAATCCGAGGCGGAGTTTGCTGCAGTTTTCAATGAACGCAACCGCATGGCGCGCGAAATGCACGACACGCTGGCGCAGGGATTAAGCGCGATCTCAATGCAACTGGAGGTGGTCAAGCGGCAGTTGCCGCCGGAAGCGAAGGCGCGCGAACCGCTGGAAGTGGCCCGCAGCCTCGCCCGCGCCAACATGACCGAGGCGCGCAACGCCATCTGGAACGTGCGTTCGCAGGTGCTGGAAACCGGCGACCTCGCCAGCGCGCTCCACGACATTCTGCGGAACTTGACCGAGGGCACGGAAACCAAAGGCGAGGTGCGCGTGCGGGGAAAATTGCGCCGCCTGCCGCCGGTGACGGAGAACAACCTGTTGCGCATCGGGCAGGAGGCTATCACGAATGCCTCCAAGTATGCGCAGGCAAAAAATATTCTGGTCGCTTTGGATTTCGAGGCGCGGCAGTTGCGGTTGAGCGTGTCGGACGACGGCAAAGGATTTAATGTCCAGTCGCCGCCGCCGAGCGAAGGCGGGTTCGGCCTGACCGGAATGCGGGAACGGGCGGAGCAGTTGCACGCGGAGTTTTCGGTGACGAGCGAACCGGGCGAAGGAACAATTGTCACGCTGGTTCTGCCGTTGCTCATTGATGATCGCCACTCATAAAAGAGAGAACATGAAGACGAAAACAGCAATTCGATTGATGGTGGTGGACGACCATTCGGCCTTTCGCCGGGGATTGATCTCGGTGATCGAGAGCGAGCCGGGCATGTCGGTCGTGGCGCAAACCGGCAACGGGAGCGAAGCGGTTGAATTGTATCGGCGCGTGAAGCCCGACGTGGTGCTGATGGATTTGCGCTTGCCAGGACTGAGCGGCGTGGAGGCGATCATGGCGATTCGCAAGGAGTTTCCGGCCGCGCGGTTCATCGTGGTCACCACTTACGACACGGATGAGGACATCTACCGCGCGATGCAGGCGGGCGCGCAATCGTATCTGCTCAAGGACATGTCCGACGAGGAAGTGTTGAGCACGATCCGCGCGGTGTATGCCGGCGACGCGCGTCTGCCAAACAGCGTGGCCGGGTTGCTGGCCGAGCGGATGAAGCGCGAGGAATTGACGCGACGCGAGATGGAAGTGCTGGAACTGCTTGTCAAAGGCCGCAGCAACAAGGAAATCGGCGACGTGCTGGGTTTGACCGAAGCGGCGGTGAAGTTTCGGCTGAAAGGACTTTTCGTGAAACTGGGGGTGAAGGATCGCACGGAGGCGGTGGTCAGCGCCTTGCGCCACGGGATTTTCCATTTGGGATGAATGGGGAAATCGTCACGCACCGCTTCTTGGTCTGCATTAGAGCGTTTCAACAAATAGTGTAGCCATAGTAAATGGGATGTGGTAAGGTGGCGTCATGCGAACGCTCTCCATGGATCTCCGTGAACGCATTCTTTTTTCCTATGACCGCGAGGAAGGCAC
>Ga0182021_10006789_pt1 | contig 13583 bp, 9 predicted proteins | sample 612E3MmetaG_FD_120493 | JGI IMG/M metagenome (GOLD analysis project Ga0182021, IMG submission 120493) | Permafrost microbial communities from Stordalen Mire, Sweden - 612E3M metaG (Illumina Assembly) | ecosystem: Environmental > Terrestrial > Soil > Wetlands > Permafrost | place: Sweden...
AAGGCGATCGGCACCAGCTCCAAGATCTTCTACAAGTACGAGGGCGTCAGCCCGTCGGGCTCGCACAAGTCGAACACCGCCGTGGCTCAGGCCTACTACAACAAGGCCGAGGGCATCACCCGGCTCACCACAGAGACGGGCGCCGGTCAATGGGGCTCCGCCCTTGCCATGGCCTGCAAGATGTTCGGCATCGACCTGCAGGTCTACATGGTCAAGGTGAGCTACCACCAGAAGCCGTACCGCCGCAGCATGATGCAGCTCTACGGCGCCCAGGTGTACGCCAGCCCGTCCGACCGTACCGACGCCGGCAGGGCCGTTCTGGCTGCCGACCCGGAGTCCAACGGCAGCCTCGGCATCGCCATCTCCGAGGCGGCCGAAGTGGCCGGCAAGCACGACGACACGCACTACGCGCTGGGCAGCGTGCTGAACCACGTGCTGCTCCACCAGACCATCATCGGCGAAGAGGCTATCGAGCAGATGGAGCTCGCCGACGCCTACCCCGACATCGTCATCGGCTGCGTCGGCGGCGGTTCCAGCTTCGGCGGCATCGCCTTCCCCTTCCTGCGCCGCAAGATGGAAGGCAAGAGCGACACGCGCTTTGTGGCCGTGGAGCCTACCGCCTGCCCGACGCTGACCAAGGGCATCTTCACCTACGACTTCGGCGACGAGGCCAAATCTACGCCTCTGTTCAAGATGCACACCCTCGGACACGGCTTCATGCCGGCCGGCATCCACGCCGGCGGCTTGCGCTACCACGGCATGGCGCCGCTCATCAGCCACGCCTATTCGCTCGGCCTCCTGGAGGCCGTGGCCGTGCCACAGGTGCGCTGCTTCGAGGCGGCCCGGCTGTTTGCCGTCACCGAGGGCATCATCCCGGCGCCCGAGTCGTCGCACGCCATCCGCGTGACCATCGACGAGGCCAAGGCGGCCGACGAAGCCGGCACGCCGCGCAACATCCTTTTCAACCTCACAGGACACGGCCTGCTCGACCTCAGCTCCTACGACGCTTTCCTGGCCGGCAAACTGGAGGACTATGAGCATCCGGCGGAGGCCATCGCCGCCGCCGAGCTGGACCTGCCCAAGGTCGGCTGAACCCGTTCAGACGCGAAACGCGCGAACCTGAGCGACAGGCACGAGGCGGGCCGTCCCCTACACGGCCCGCCTCGTGCCGTCTAGCAGCGCTTCTCTTGGCGGCGCTCCTCGTGTCCGCTCCGGGCTCCTCGTGCCGTGTCTGGCCGCGCGTCTGGTAGCATCGGCTGCGTTCGCAGCCTGCTGCGCTCAAGGGAGCGTCCCTGCCCAACCTGAAGCTCTATCGCGTCACCTGGCTCGTTGCCGTCCTGCTGGCGCTGACGGCGTTCTTCGCGCTGCGCCCCACGCACGTGCCGCCGTTGTCCGATCAGCCGACCTCCTTCAACGGCGACAACGCCCTGACCGACGTCGGCACGCTCGCCGACAAGTTCCCCAAGCGGATCGCCGGCAGCGACGCCGACAGCAGGGCCGCCCTCTGGATCGCCGACCGCCTCAAGTCGATGGGCCTGGACCCCCACTTCGACAACTTCGTCGCCTCGATCGAGGGTCGCGACACGCCGCTACAGAACGTGTGGACCGTCTCCAAGGCCTCTCCGAGCGCCGGCACCAACAACGTCATCCTGCTCATCGCACACCGCGACTCACCGCCGCGGTCGGTCCAGGGCGCCGACGACAACGCATCCGGCGTGGCATCCCTGCTCGAGCTCGTGCGTGTCTTCTCGCTACAGGCGCACGCGCAGACGTTCGTCTTCCTCTGGAGCGACGGCGACGCGTACGGATCTCTGGGGAGCCGCGACTTCGTCGCCCGGCACACCGACTTGAACATCGAGGCGGCCATCGCCCTCGACCAGGTCGGGCTGGCCAAGGCGAATTCGATCGTCCTCGACGGCTGGAGCGCCAGCGCTCGGGTGGCGCCGCCCTGGATCTGGGCCCTGGCCAATTCCGCCGGCAAAGCCGAGGGCAAGCTCCTTACGCCGCTGCCGAACTTCGTCACCCAGTCATTGCGCCTGGCGGCGCCCATCGGCGGCGGCAGCCAGGCTCCAGTGGTGGCCGCCGGCATACCCGCCATCACCCTGAGCGCCGGCGGCCGTCAGCCACCGGCGGAGCTGGACACCATGGCCACCGTGTCGTCCCAGACGCTGCGACGGCTGGGGCGCACCGCAGAACGCATGACCACCAGCATCGACGCGGTGGTCACCGAGCTGCCGCGCAGCGGCAGCTCGGTCTTCTTCTCCCGCAGTCGCGCCATGCCGGGCATCGCCATCGAGCTCGCCCTGCTGGCCTTGCTGGTGCCGCCGGCCATGGTGATGCTGGACCTGCTGGCGGCTGCGCGTCGCCGGCACGCACGGCTGGGCCCGGCCTGGATGCTCTACATCCTTCGCTTCGCGCCGTGGTTCGCGATGCTGCTGCTGGTGTACATCGCGAATCTTCTGTCGTTGCTGCCGAGCAACCCCGGAGCCGCCATACCGCCGGATGCGCTGATGGCTCACAGCCCGCGCTACGTGCGCTCGTTTCTCCTGCTCGCCCTGCTAGTCGCGGTCGCTCTCTATGCCCACGCGATCGAGCGCCGTCTGATACGGCGCGTCGCCGTGCCGGTGGAGAACACGGTAGCCGCGGTGCACGTGGTCCTGCTCGCGGTGGCTGCGCTCGCGCTGCTGGTGAACCCCTTCTCGCTGATCATCGTGTTGCCGGCTGCAGTGTTGTGGCCGCTCGCCCGGTCGGGTCCCTGGCCTGTCTCACGGCTGCCCGCCTGGGGAGGTCTGGCGGCTCTGGCGGCGGCGCTGATCTATGTCGGCGCGCAGGTCCACCTCGGCTGGAGCGTGTGGTGGTACTTCTTCCTGCTCATCGAGAATCGCACGGTTCCGGTCGGGGTGGCCGTCCTGGGAGTGGCCTTCGTGACTGCGGCGATCCACCTGGGGCATCACCTGCACCAGCCCAGGCGACGCCGAACAGCTCGCCTGCGGCCCGCCGCAGTCGGCCCGAAGAAAGCGGATCGCGCGACGACGACCGGCGATCTAGGCCAGTCGTCGTCGCGCGAGGGCGACTCGCCAGAGTTGACTTAGTGACTCAATAGTCGTCCGGAGACAGTGAGCGGTCTAGGGCGTCGGCGACGTCCGCATCGATATGCTCCTCGGGGACTACCGGCGCCTCGTGGCCTTCCGCGTCACGCGCCAGCAGCGCTGCTTCCCCACTAGCCATTGCGTCGAACGCCTTGGCCTTCAGCCGGTTGCGTGTCTCTTCGATCCGGCGCCGCATATCAGCTTGGTCGATCTGTGCCTTCTCTTCTTCGGTCTGCGGTTCGACCGGCTCACTGATCAGAGCAGACGCCGCCTCGTCGCTCGGCTGGGCGGCTGTCTGCGCTTCCAGGTCCGGCGTGGCGGTCGTCTCCATCGGCGGCTCGAGGTCGTCGGCGTTCATCAGGGCGGCGCCGCCGGCCATTGCATCCAACTCGGCAGGCTTCTCGTCGTCGGGACCCGGCGTCGCGTCCGCCTGCTCGGCCACGAGCTCCGGGGCCTCGTCGGCAACCGGTTCGGCGAGCGCGGCCGGCTCCGGGTCTTCATCGACACCTTCTTCAGCCACCAGTTCGGGGACAGTGGTCTCCGGCTCCGGGTGCGTCTCGACACGTGTCCGTGACGGCCACGACTCGAGCTCCTCCGGAGCCGGCCAGACAGCCAGGGGCTGCGTCAGTCCGGCCGCCGCCGCCGCTGCCTCGCTCGGCAGTTCGGCCACGGTCACATCCGCCGCCGGGGCAGCGACCAAGTCGGCCGCCGGAATAGGCTCGGTAACGTCGCCGGCTTCTTCGACTGCGGCCGGTGCGACCACGTCGCCGGCCGGCTCCATCTCCGCCCGAGCCTCGCCCGGAGGTTCCACAGCTTCCGGCTCCTGCTCCTCCGGCTCTTCCACCATAGGCTCGACGGCTTCGGGCTCTGCCTCGGCTGCCGGCGCAACGACCTCGGGCTCCGCTACGCCAACAGGCGCCACGCCAGCCACGGGCTCTGCGATCTCTGGCTCCGCCACGGCCACGGGCTCGGCGATCTCTGGCTCCGCCTCGGCTGCCGGCGCAACAACCTCGGGCTCCGCTACGCCAACAGGCGCCACGCCAGCCACGGGCTCTGCGATCTCGCGCTCCGCCAAGGCCTCAGCTGGTGCCGGTGCGAGGAAGTCCGACGGGCTGACGCCCTCGTGTCCCTTCGCCTCTAAGACCTGTGTGGGCTCCTCGGCCTCCGCTGCCTCCGGCACGACCGCCGACTCGACGGCCTCGGCCTCGACTGTGGCCGGCTCCTCGATCGCCTCGGGAGCAGTCTCGGAGGCCGGGATGGTAATGTGCAGCGCCTCGGCCTCTGCGGCCGCGTCTTCTGCCGGCAGTGGCCAGATGGCCACGGGCTCGATCACCGACGGCCGATCGCCTTGAGTGAACGATGGAACAGCCGACTCCACGGCTTCGGGCACCTCGGGCACAGGTTCCGCGGCGATCGGCTCCTCGGAGGGCGTCGCGGCGACTTCTTTGACGGCGGCCTCGGGCACCAGCGCAGGCTCGGTGGGGCCGAACTGAGGCGTCTCAGCGGCCGGCTCGACGACGGGCTCGACGATGGGGGCAAGCCCAGGCGCCTCAGCCGCTGGCTCGATATCGGCCGCGGCGGCGGCGGCGGCGGCGGCCAGACCGGCACCGGCAGGTGGCTCGATCCAGGCGAAATCTTCGAGTGGCGCGGCGGCGGGCTCTACGGCGGCGACCGCCGCGGGCTCGGCAGCGCCAGGCGTCTGCGCACCCGAGGCCGCGAGCGGCGCTTCTTCTGCGACAGCCTCTTCGGCAGCCGGCACTTCCTCGGCGACCGGCGCTTCCTCGGCGACCGGCGCTTCTTCTGCGACCGGCGCTTCTGCCGTCTGCGCTTCTGCTTCGACGCTCTGGAGCGGCGGTTCTTCTTCCACGACCGGCGCCACGACAAGCGCTTGTTCGGTCACTGGGACGGGCGCCTCCGCTACGATGTCGGCCGCGGCCGCCGGCGCTGCCTCTTCCTGGACCGACTGAACGGATTCTTCCTGCTCCACTTCGCCGGCGAACGGACGGTCGAGGACCTCCCGCACAGCCTGGCGAGTCTCTTCGACACGAGCCCTCAGGTCGGCCACCAGCGGCTCGGGCGATACCTGCGCGGCGGTGGGCGCCTCGTCGGCGACCTCGCCGGCAAACGGCACGATAGGTGGAGCGACCGGGAACGGCGTTGCCGCCGCGACGGAGCTCTCCGCGACAATCGGAGCTATCGCCGTATCGGCCGGCGTGACTGGGACGCCGGGGGCAGGCGCAGGGCCCGCGGACGGCGCAGCCTGCTGCCCGGTCGGCTCTTCGGCGAGCTCTTCCCGCAGGAAGTCGCGCATGCGGCTGCGCGCACGTTCGCGCACATCTCCGCCCTTGCGACGCGAGATGTAGAACGCGCCCGCGGCACCCATTGCGGCGCCAGCTACAAAGCGCATGAGCCGGAACATAGTCGCCTCCTTGACCACACTACGCGAAGGATCGCGGTGCAAAACCACGCTGATCTCGAGTCTACTTCGACAGCCTGAAGCTTTCACTTGAGCCGTTGCTACGCGAGCCGGTCCACGCTGAGCGCATCCTCTGAAACGGGATGCACCACAGCGACCCAGTGAGCGCCAAACTCCGTTACCAGGACCGTCCCCACTTCACGCAAGGCCTTTGCCCCTTCGCCGGGCGCAACAGCGACCGGCGCCAGCGGCCGTTTGTCGGCCTGAAAACGCAGCACCCCCTCCTCGAGTTTGACCAGCACAGGCTCCGAACTGAGGATGCGCAGACGGTCGATGCAGGCCGGGCTCACCTTGATGGTCCGCTTTACGCGCACCGCTACGGGTTTGTCAGTGTCGATGCGCCGTTTGACGCGGGTGGCCACAACAAGCCCGGCCACCAGGACGACCGCCAGTACGACGAGCACAACGATCAACAAGGTCCCCAGACTCATGCCGGCTGACCACCTCCGTCACCTGATTCATTGGACCCAGTCTGCCCCCGCTTACGCTGCAGTTCGGTCTGCAGCCGCTCTTCCTCGCCGGTGATCGACCGGTAGAACGAACTGCCGACGAGAGCGTCGGGGAGGTACTGCTGCTCCACCCAGCCGCCGGTGGCATGCGGGTACTTGTAGCCTGCGCCGTGACCCAGTTTGCGAGCGCCTGGATAGTTCGAGCTGCGCAGATGCAGCGGCGGCGCCAGATTGCCATGCCGCCGCACCTCTGCAGCCGCTTCGTCGATAGCTTTGTAAGCCGCGTTGCTCTTCGGCGCCAGCGACAGATAGGCCGCCGCCTGACTGAGATTGATGCGGCACTCGGGCAGCCCCACCCACTCGACGGCGCGTGAGGCGGCGACGGCCACCAGCAGCGCCGTTGGATCCGCGTTGCCTACGTCTTCGCTGGCGAAGACGATCATGCGGCGAGCGATGAACTTGGGGTCCTCGCCGCCCTCCAGCATGGCCGCCAGATAGTAGATGGCGGCGTCGGCGTCGCTGCCGCGCATGCTCTTGATGAACGCCGAGATGGTGTCGTAGTGGGCGTCCTCGCGGTCGTAGATGACGGGTGACTTCTGGGCGGCATCCTTGATGGCGGCGAGCGTGACAGTGAGCAGCTCGCCGCCCGGCTGGGCGCCGAGCGCCAGTACCGCCGTCTCCAAGGCGTTGAGGGCGACCCGCGCGTCGCCACCGGAGAGTTCCGCGAGCAAGGCGTCGGCGCCCTTCTCCAGTTCCAGCGGCAGGGCGCCCAAGCCGCGCTCAGCGTCCTTCAGCGCGCGACGCACCAGCTCTTCGATGAGCTCCGGCCCAAGTGCCTCAAAGCGGTACAGCTGACAGCGAGACAGCAGAGCCGAGTTGACCTCGAAGAACGGGTTCTCCGTGGTGGCGCCGATGAGGAACACCACTGCTTCTTCGATGGCGGGCAACAGGGCGTCCTGCTGCGCCTTGTTGAAGCGGTGGATCTCGTCGATGAAGAGGATGGTGCGCGCCGTGTCCAGGGTGCGCGCTTCGCGCGCCCCCTGAATGGCGGCGCGCACGTCTGCCGTCCCGGCGGTGACCGCCGAGAGCTGGACGAACCGGGCCCGCGTCTCTGCCGCGATCACGCGGGCCAGCGTGGTCTTGCCGGTGCCCGGCGGGCCAAAGAAGATCATCGAGAACAGCTCGCCACGCCCGACAGCCGAGCGCAGCACAGTCCCCGACCCTACGATGTGCGCCTGGCCGACGAACTCGGCCAGCGACCGTGGTCGCATGCGCGCCGCCAGCGGCGCCGACGCGGTAGCCTTTTCCTCTGGCTGAGAAAACAGATCCATGTGGTTGAAGGGTACCTCTCGTCGTGGTCGTGTCGCGAGTGCGGACGGGTGCGCTGCCGGCCAGCTCGCTCTTTGGCCGGATAGGGCCCGGCCTCGAGACCCTGGGGCAAGAAGGACCTCTCTGCTATTATGAGGCCGATGCCACGGGTGCTGGTCCTCAACACCACCTACGAGCCGCTGAACGTCTGTTCCGCGCGGCGTGCCGTCGTCCTCCTCCTCAAGAACAAAGCCGAGATCGTGGAGTGCTCCGACTGTGCCTTTCATTCGGAGCACGCCAACCTCGCAGTGCCGCACGTCATCCGCCTGTGTGACTACGTCGTCGTGCCGCGGGGCACCACCCGCCGGATGAGCCGCCGAGCCGTTTTCGCCCGCGACCGCCACCGCTGCCAATACTGCGGCAGCAGCCATCGCCTTACGGTCGACCACGTCGTTCCGCGCTCAAAGGGCGGCGATCACAGCTGGGAGAACGTCGTCACGTCCTGCGCCCCGTGCAACCTGCGCAAGGGAGACAAGACGCCGGCGGCCGCCGGCATGTCCTTGCCGCGCATGCCGAGGCCGCCCGAGCCGTTCATCTTCGTGTTCATGTTCCGCGACGACATCCACGACACGTGGCTGCCGTACCTGCAGCAGTTCGCAAGCGCGGCGTCCTGAGCACCTCGCACGGGCGCGGCCTAAGCCAGACACTCACGCCGCGCCTCTGACCTAGGCTTCCTCCTCCGGCGCGCCTACCGCCCGGCGCCTGCCGCCCTCCAGGGTTACTCCTTGAGGCGTGCTCTTGCCGCCGCCGGTCTCACAAGACCTCTTCTTCGGCCTGGTGGCCGCGGCGCCTGCTCCGGATCATCAGCGTGCCGCCGCCCCCGACCACGATGACCACGCCGATGATGATGCCGGCGATGGCACCGCCGCCCAATCCTCCGCCGCCGCTGGCGGCCACCGCGGTCGCCTTGGGCCCGACGAAGATATAGCTGTCGATGTTGTCGGCCGTGTAGAAGACTCCGCCGTTTGGCGCCGGGCTGCGTACCCAGCCGGTCCACTTGGCCGTGTTGTACGCCTCCAGGTCCTCAACGTAGCTGATGGGGATGTATGGACACTCCTTGTAGATGATCTGCTGCATCTGGTCGATGATCGCCTTGCGCTTGTTGGGATCCAGTTGCACCTGCTGCAAGAGGTACAGGCGGTTGTACTCGGGGTTGTTGTAGTACGTGTCGCTCCAGCCGCCGATCTGCGACCCCAGCAGGATGCTGAGGATGAAGTCCGGGTCCGGATCGCCACCCCAGTCCCAGAGGAACATGTCGTAGTCGGGCGCCCACTTGCCGTCCTTGGTCTTGTTGAGCATGTGGCCGCTGAGGCTCTCCTGGTCCAGGATGCTGAACTTGATGTTCAGTCCGATGGCCTCAAGGTAGCCGGTCACCAGCTTCCCGGTGCGCTGATAGGTGTCCGACGACGTGATGGTCTGCAGGCGAAGGGTGATGGGTTTGCCCTTGTAGTCCCGTATGCCGTCGCCGTTCGTGTCCTTGTAGCCGGCTGCGTCCAGGGCCGCCTTGGCCTTGGCGGGGTCGTACGTGTACTTCACGTCCGCCGGCGGCTCCCAGTGATAGTCCGGGTTCTTGTAGTAGTTGCTCTGGATGATGCTGGTGGCCGGCATGCCGAACCCGGCGTAGGCGACCTTGACGATCTCGTTCTTGTCGATGGCCCAGTTGAGCGCTTGCCGGAACCTCCAGTCCTTGAGCACCGGATTGCCGAGGCTGGTGGCGCCCGTGTAGCAGTTGAAGCCGAGATCGTCGAAGCCCTTGGTGATGTAGCCGATCGTCTTGAGACCTGGGACCTTGGATAGCGGCGCCATCTGCGCCTGCGGCACGTTCCAGACTGCCGCCAACGCACCCGACTTGAGGTCCTGGATCATGGTGTCCGAGTCCTGATAGGTGCGGAAGATGACCTGGTCCACCTTGGGTACGGCCCGCCAGTAGTGCTTGTTGGCCACCAGGCGGGTGTAGTTGCTCTTTTTGTACTCGACCACCTGGAACGGCCCAGTGCCGACCACCGGCGGGTTGTTCTGGAAGGACGTGGTGATGGTCTTGGGATCGATCTTCGACCAGACGTGCTCCGGCAGGATCGGCACCCAGAGGTTGAGCATGTTGCCCTTGGGTTTCGAGGTCGTGATCTGCACCGTGAGGTCGTCCAGCGCCTTCACGTCGGTGAAGTAAGTGACGTAGCCGGCGTAGTAGTTGCTCGGGTCCTTCATGATGAACTTGTACGTCCAGACAACGTCGTTCGCGGTAAACGGCTGCCCGTCCGACCACAGGACGCCCTTGCGCAGTTTGAAGGTCCAGACCTTGCCGCTGGCGTCGTGGGACCAGCTCTCGGCCAGCTCCGGCTTGGGCTGCAGCGTCTTGGCGTCGTAGCCCACGAGCAGGTCGTAGTTGAGGTGGTCCAGTTCCGTGGATGAACTGGAGAATCCCGTGAACGGGTTAAGGCTGTCCGGGTCGTTGGTCCACCCGAAGTTGATGGTGATAGGGGTGCGGGAAGGACTGGGACTGCTAGTGTCCGCCGCCAGCGCCACGGTCACCCCCCAGACCAGGCCCCCCAGCACGACACAAACCACGATCGCCGACCAGCAGCGTGCCTGACGGCTCGCTCGCAGCTTGTACACGGCCACTCCCTTCGTCTCGACCCCCTGGACCCGGCCGGGCGAGCGCGGGAGCGGCAAATCTGCCAATCCTGCACTCCCGCTGGCGGTGAGGCAGTCCCCTTCGCCTGCCCGCGCGGTGAAAACACTCGTGGGTGCACCCGGCCGCCGGCGAACGCAGGTCAATGCGCCGCCGAATGGCAACGTTATGCTACTCCTTAGGGACGTTGCGGTGCGAGGGCTTTCTGACGCGGCGTCTTCGATCTGCTGGGACCGTGCCTACGGGGTGTATCATCCGGTTCACGGTGGGGGCCCGGCCAGCCGGGCCAACAGCGGCGTCAGGAGGAGCAGTGATCATCGGGCCAGAGCGCTCGCCCAAACTGCAGCTGAACGAGGACGAACCGTTCGCCATCGACTCGTGCGAGGTGCGACGCGACCTGGACCGCTCTCTGCTCACCGATGTCGTGCGCCAGGGAGAGCGGGTCGTCTTTACGCCCGGCAACCTGGTCACCTTGTGGACGGGCGAGAGCGTCGTCTTTCAGGGCCGCGCCATCGACGAGGCCACGGTACTCGATCTGATCTCCACGGAAAGCGACGACGAGCTCTCAGACTACGAGCAGATCTGACGCTCCTCGCCCGCGACCGCTCTCCCGTATCTCTAGCTGCTACCCGCACGGGCGCGCTGCGCGCCGGGACCGCCGCACAGTGATCTCAAGAATGCGGTCGGAGCGGGGTACTTCAGAGCGGCAACAAGATCCACTGGACCACAGGCTCGGGCTTCTACAGCCACTCGCCTGACCGCGGGCTGCGGTCAGGCAGACCGGGCGCGTCTTAGCGGACGCACCAGACGGGCGTGCCGACGGGTATCCGCGGATAGAGCCAAAGGATGTCTGTGTTGTAGAGGCGCGCGCAGCCGTGAGAGAACGCGCGCGGGAAGTCTCTGAGCAGCTGGGGCGCATCGGTACCGTGGACGCCGATGATGCCGTCGTACTTCAGATAGTCGGCGCCGTTCGGGCCGCCAGGGTGCGGCACCTTCTGATAGACCTTGAAATGGCCGTACGGCGTGGGCGTGGACGGCTTGCCGAGCACGGCCGGGAAGTCGCGCACGATGTGGCCGTGCTCGTAGTAGTAGACGCGGAACTCCGAGTGGTCGATCACAATGCACTTGGCCAGGCTGGCCGGCACGTGGTGCGGATCAGGATCGCGGGCCAGCACGGCCTGCTCAGCGCTGGCACCGGCAGCATTTGCTGCGTCGGCCGGCGTCAGCGCGCGGACCTTCAGCGAAGCGGCCGCCGTGGGGGTCCAGGCAAAGCTGAACGCCGATTGATCGTTCAGCGTGACTACGGCCAGCGTCTGCCAGACGGAGCCGGACCGGTACTGCAGCGTCACCTGGGTGCCGGCGGGATAGGCCGGCGTCACGGTGCCTTTCAGCGTGGCCTGCTCGCGCAGCCAGGCGGTGGCCGGCGCGATGAGCTTGACCACCGGGCGCACCTGCACGGAACAGTCGGCCGGGCTAGCTGCTGCCAGACCAAGGCCGGCGTCGCCGGCGTAGTCGGCGCGGTAGACGACGGAGTGCTGCGGCGTCTGCGAGAAGCTGAAGCTGCCGTCTGGCGCCACCGTAGCGGAGCCTATCGGCGTGAAGCCCGGCTCGCCGGCGGCCTGCGCGCTGATAGTGACCGTGAGAGCGGGAAGCAGCGGCACACCCTGCACAGAAAGTACGCCTTGCAGCTGCACGGGTTCGCCGCAGGTGACGGCCGCTCCCTGCGCGCTGAGGCTGAGCGCGGTGGGCGCCGCGTCGCGCGGCGCCGCGGCCGCGCCGGCCGGCGTGGTGCCTGCCGGCAGATCGGCGCCCTGGGCGGCGGGAGTGGCGACGCCGTCTTCGGCGGCCGCCACCGACGGCGCGACAGCGCACAGCGCGGCGAGGGCCATGATCGCAATCAGGAGAACGACGAACCGCTTCACGGGGCGTAGTTTATCGTGACAACACACATGATGCGAAACGCTGCCGTATCGTCCCGTTTGGCAGGTGACGTTGCCGCCGCGACCGCGTCAGTGCGTCGACGGGCTAGGCGAGGGACTCGGCGAAGGTGACGGGCTAGGCGAGGGACTCGGCGAAGGTGACGGGCTCGGCGAAGGTGACGGGCTAGGTGTCGGTGTCGGTGTCGGTGTCGGAGCGGGGATCGGGCTCGGCGGCAGCCCGGATGGCTTCAATACGCGCCGTCCCCAGGTGAAGTCCGTACTCCAGGCCCAGCCCTGCCAGTCTATCGACGCCAGACTGACGCCGTCGGTGGAGCCGGTGGAGTTGATGAACCATCCGTTGCCCAGGTAGAGAGCCGCGTGGTAGATGCTGCTCGGGTTGGACTTCGGGCCTTGGGGCCCGAAGAAGATGAGGTCGGCCGCCTGCAGATTGGCACGCGTGATGCGCGGCTTGGCCGCGGTCGCCATGGCTGCCGCGGTGCGCTGATTGACGCTGATGGGGTAGCCGAAGTGGATCTTCATGACCCACCAGTCGAAGCCCGAGCAGTCGAAGCCGCCGTGGGCCTGAAACCCGTACGGTGAGTTGGGAGTCGGGAACTCGCCGGCGTAAACGAACGGGTACCCCTCGTAGCGCAGCGCGAAGCCGACGATCTCCTTCTGCCGATCGCTCATCGGCGGGAACTGGACGTTATCGAAGCGACTCAGACTGCTCACCTGCCACGACGAGTCGTGCAGCATCGCGTAGACGGTGTACGCCATCTCGTCGCGGCGGATGGGTTCGGTGGGGAACATCTCGAGCTGGTCAGAGCCGGACGGGTGATTGAAGCGCAGGTTCAGGTAGCGAGCCGCTACCTCAGACGCGAAGTAGCGCGGCGCCGGCGGTCGCCAGCCGGCGTTGGGCCTCCAGCGGACCGGGTCGAGCTTGGACAGCATGCTCCAGTCTGCCCCGGGGTTGAGCAGCTTCAAGGTCAGCACGGCGGCCTTGTCTGCTTCCCAGACCATCACCGGATCGTCCGGCCGGAAGGCGCCGTTCACCGCGCTCAGAAGGCCCAGCTTGAGGGCTCTCTGGATGTCGTTGTAGTAAGGGTCCTCAGGGGGGACGTCGCTTAGAGCCACCGGTGTGAAGGCGGCGTCCTGCCGCTTTGCCACCAACACGAGCACGCGGGCCAACTGAGCCCGCGTGAGCGGCTGGGAGGGCTTGAAGGCAGCACCGGCGAAGTCGTCCAGCAGGTGCTGCCCGCCGACCGTCTGGTCGGTCACCCAGCCGATGTAGGCGCGGGCCCACTGAGTCTTGGCGACATCCGGGTAGGACGCGGCCCACGCCTTCGCGGGGAGCAGCGCGCACGCGACCAGGCTCGCCAGCACGACGAGCGTCAGCGCGGCCACCGGAGACTGCCGCAAGCCGCGCGCGCGGCGGACCCCGGCGGCGCCGGTGGGTACGGGCAGGCGCCGCATCCGACGGCCTGCTGCCGTACCGGCTGCGGCCGTTGCTCGTGTGTCGTGCATCTTCACACCACTAGGTATCGGCCCGGGCCGGTTTGCCTTGAGTGGCCGGCATCCTGGCCGCCGGCCTCATCATTGCTCACGCCGTACACCTCCGGGACTTCCGGCGGCCTCGGCTGGAGTGCCTCGAGA
>Ga0182021_10006790_pt1 | contig 13582 bp, 8 predicted proteins | sample 612E3MmetaG_FD_120493 | JGI IMG/M metagenome (GOLD analysis project Ga0182021, IMG submission 120493) | Permafrost microbial communities from Stordalen Mire, Sweden - 612E3M metaG (Illumina Assembly) | ecosystem: Environmental > Terrestrial > Soil > Wetlands > Permafrost | place: Sweden...
CCCGTGCTTGACACGGGACGGGCATGACAATCTTTTGTTCAAATTAAGCCACTACCAAATAATAGTCATTTAACAAGTGATGCCATGACTCTTGCTATTTTGATAGTGTACATCTCCAATCAGTCCAGAATTCAGTATGAAAGTCATGGCATCACTTTAATTCAGGTGTCCGACAGCTACGACTACCGTGTTATGGAGAGTCAAAGTTTTTACACTCGCATCCGCTCTGCCACCATTCATACTTATGCGGATAAATGCAAAGAATAGAAATGCCGCCGCCAACGGCATCGGGATGGGCTAGAATCTCAAGTCCGAGGAGAGTATTGATTTCTACGTTTATAGAATCTCTGCCATGCCCAAGGTAAGCGGGATGCGTTGAGAGGAATCTGTCAATTTCGGAAGTGTTCCCAAGTTCAATCTTCATTGGATATTTACCTACCTTCATTTCTTTTCCTCGGATAAGGGACGTGTCTCCATTTTTCAGTATGTTGATATCGTGAAACTCCACTATATAAGAGCTTGCAACTCCGTTCTCGAACCCGAAGAATGCGACCGACACATAATCGCCCCTTATGCCGCTGGCAATTTGTCGTTGAATGGTTCCGGCGTACGGTTCCAGAGTATTGAGTGCCTGTTTTTTGAAAAGGGAAGCAACTGCGGAGAGGTTCGCTCCATTCTTACACGCTTGGCGAGCATCCCTTTCAATAGCATTTTGTCCGTCGATGAAGGGAACGGCATTTCCGGAGATGGCGAAATACACGCTATCATTTCCACGAAAGATTTTACACCCATATCCAAAGCCGGTAAGCTGGTTTTTCTTGTCGAATTCTGTAAACTTACTGTCGACTCCGATCACAATTGCATCGTGGAAGCAGTACCCGAACACCGCAGTTCCCCGATGGATCTGGCAGAAACAAATGTCGGAAATAAAAAAAGATAAGAAGATGATGATGGAGCGAACTTTCATGTTGACTGCCTTGCAATTGGTGGAGAATCGGATGACGGATTTTTTTCCTCACGCTGGAACAAAGATATTGAAGTTGCCATACATCCACAAATCAGGTAGTGGTACGTTTTCGCCGGGAACGGTCTTTCGACCGTTCCTACCGTCGCAAAAACGTAGGAACGGATGGAAATCCGTTCCAAGATTCCAAAACGTACCACTACCACAAATCAGGTGCTGGCTCAGTTTGTCATTCCCGCGAAAGCGGGTCGAAGACTCGACTCGGTGAGAATCCAAATATTTCTTTTTTGCTCCAGAATGGATGCCCACTTTCGTGGGCATGACAATTCTTTGTTCAAATTAAGCCACTACCACAAATCAGGCGGTATTCGATTTTGCGTTTGTTGCGGGAGGTGACGGACACCTCACTCAAAAATCACAATATGCAAAAATATTGGGCAGGGTAATTCGGCAACGTGTCCGTCGCCTTGCCAAGCTTGAGCACTACTACAAATCAGGCATCGTTGGCGTAGACTCTTCACCTTCATCCGTGTTGAGAACGATAGCGTCACTGCGCGACAAGAAACCTCCTTCCGGGTTCGTCATATCTCATCTGTTTGCTGGTTCTTTTTCCGGTTCCGTCATCATACGAGATAGCAAGGTCAAGATTTTGGAGTGCGCTCGATTCGGCGTTGATGATTTTCATCCATCCGGGCGACCTTGTGTTGAGGGTATTGGGATTGATTTCCGCGCTTATCGTGTCCTTAGATTCCAGTGCAACGTTGCCAATGGTATCTCCTTCGTTGATGAAATAAATGTAAATATCTTTTTCCCTCTGTGTCGTTTTCAATACACGCAGGCTGGGCAATGGTTCCTTCGGAAGCTCTGCGGGTTGAAGGCTGGGGTCGGGTTGGAGTGCTTGTTCCTGAATACGATCGCTTTCGAAGAAAACCGCCTCTTGTTTCGCCGCGGGTCTTATTCGAGCGGCCAGTTCATCGATATCGTATATTTCCCGTTCGACTGCTTTTCCCGTCAGGACTTCAATAAGTGTCGGATCAAACGTTTCGATAATCTTAAAAAGAAGGAGTGAATACGCAATAAGCATCCCAGCACCAAACCCGCCGAGATGTGCCCAGTATGCAATGTTGCCGCCGCCAAAAATCGCTCCTAAGATATCGAACACTAGCCAGAACAGTATCATCCAATAGGCTTTGATCGCAAATGTCCCATACTTCCAGAACATGCCGACGAAGGGAAGCGAGTAAAAATAAAAGCAGTTCAATTTATTTACAGGGTAGAGAACAAGCGACATTCCGACAATGCCGTTGATCGCGCCGCTCGCTCCGATTGCAGCTCCCCCGTTGAACGCGAGATGCGAGGTTGATGCAACAATTCCTAAGAAAAGATAGATGAGACCAAACTGGACATTTCCAACGGCTGCGCAGACGGCGTTCCCAAATATCCAGAGAAACAGCATGTTTCCGAGTAAATGAAAAAGACCTCCATGAAGAAACAAGCAGCCGATCATTTGCCCAAGATCCCAATCTCTTAGCACCATTGCCTCAACAACGTCTATGGGGATAACGCCAAACCAAACAAAGAAAAAAACGATAGATGTAACCGCGACAAGGATTAAATTTGTCAACGGCAAGCGCGTGAACGTCGTTTCCAATCTATACGGAATGATCATCATAATAGGAGCTCCTCGGATGTTCTATTCTCGGAAGTGGGTCAGTTTCGAGTTGCCCGATTGCTGCGGATAATCGGATAGCCCATTAGCCCACCATGTTTTCAGTCCCCGCCAGCTAAAATACAAAAACCCTCCTCATCGCACTGGCGATTCCGAGGGTTTTGCTCTCTCATGTTTTTCCACCCGTTCCCCCGGGTAAGCTGATGCGAGAATGTATGTGTAAATGATGCAACAATCAAGCTAAAAAAAGGATCTTTCTGGCCTTTGCATGTCGCTCTGGATTTGTCGTAACAGTGGCGGCTACTCGAGCGATATCTTGTGGATCCACTGCGTGCAGTTGGAAGGTCTTTACTACATCGTAGTGTCAACATACCAATCAGCGGTTACTTTCCTTTTTTTAAGGCGATGTCTTTGTCGTCTTCCCTGAAGACTTTGTTATAGAAGTCTTTGAAATCTTTATATTCCGACGGAGAAATGACCTTCCTCTGATGAATAAACTCTCTTGTTCCGTGAATCACTCCCTTGGTGAAGCTGTATGTTAGTGAATATTTGCCGAATGGGGAAGTCACAGATGTTGATGGAACAAGACCCACGGGAACATATCCTGAAGGAAGTGTAATTGTCATTTCTTCGCGCAATGTATCGGTGCCGGGATAATATTCATAAGGGAATGTCCGATTGTCGTATGACAGCGCTTGCTTTGTTCCCAGTTTATCCGCCCACATTATTTTAAAAATTTTTACCCCCCCTGTTTCGGTTACACAATTTGGGGCAAGGAAAGAAAATCGATAAAAGAGGGTTGGTGCCGACGTATCCAGATTTCTAAATTCATAGTCCTTCAGTTCCGCTGTATTATAATCGCTCGTAATAACAGTCGCGATTTCTTTTTCAACGTCTTTTTTCCCTTTATTGCGTAAGCGATTTCGATAATCGCCAGCGAGCGTACCGGTGCGTGTTGACGAACGATCAATGAATGCACTATTGTCAGGCTTCACGGTCATCAAAGTTGTGCGTACAATGTTCTTCGGTGAAAACAAGCTGTCCGAGAGATAAAAAGGCTCCTTCACACCTGGTCTGATGACCAAGGCAAAAGCGTCTTGATCCATGTACGGAACGGATTCAATAGAATAATTGTACGCCGTCAGATCAATATATTTTATTCCGGAAGGCGTCTCAGCAGCAACGATGCAGTGATTGAATGCGGGCGAGGGAAGTGCGTCGCGATTCTTTCCTTCATCCCGGGTCTTGACAAGAACATGGTACGCCGGAATTCCGATTTCCTTCAGCATCGCAATGCCTAATGTTGCCATGTCTTTGCAGTCCCCAATTCGTTGAACCAGGACATCGCGGGCGCGTTGAGGGATATAGGAAGATTGCCGGAATGAAACGCTGCTGTAGCGGATTTTTTCTGTAATAAAATCATAAATGACCCTGATTTTTTCCTCATCGGTGAGATTCGGCTTGTCGTTGAACAACTCTGCTACTTTCTGCCTGATCTCGAACGAAGAGCGCGTCTTGTCGCTGACGAGATCGGAATACCACTGAACGATGTAATTCCAATTTGGGATGGATGAAATATGTAAAATCGTTCCAATATCGTCCAGAACGGACATGTCTTGTTCCTGTTTGATCGAAGGGAGGTTTTCCATTGTCCATGTATACCGTAATCCCTCTTGCAATGTGTCGATCACCGGTTTGGCATCGGCGTGCTGGAGACAGTACGTAAACGCGAAATCCTTTGGAACAAGAAGGGAATAACGAACGGCCATCTTTGGATAAAAATCGTTCATGTAAATTTCATCCCAAAAACGATCGGACATCTTCCCGGTGTAATAATTCTTTACATGCCATTTTATGTAAATCATATCGCCCGCTTCGAACGACTTGAAGACAATATGATTCTGATCGATATCAGCTTTTACTTCACTATGATCTTGCGCTTTAATAACCACGGCTTTTTCAATTGTTAAAGTTTCTGAATACGAGTTGTAATTCACTCGATACTCTTTGAAATCATCGACACCGAGGCTGTTAAATGCTTTCACGGCAATCTCGCGGGTATATTCCGACGCGCCTTTTGGATAAACGACCCTCCTGGTGTCATCCAGGACATACACCGCTTCATCCTCCGGATAGTCCGCTCCCGAAACCGTCGTCTTTTTCAGTTGTGCAATATCGGTCGATTGAAATGAAGAGAAGATCGGAGGCTTGCCTTCAAGCTCGCGTATTGACTCACGCGCTTCATATTTGGTAGGAGCAAACGAAAGCGCTTGCTGAAATGCGTCTTTTGCCTCATCCGGTTTCTTCAAAACACGATAACAATTTCCCAGAAGGTTCCATGAATCCGAACCGTTAGGACAGAGCGTCAGTACTTTCTTGAACATATCGGCCGCTTTTTCGTACTGTTGCGCCTGAAAATACGTTGCGCCCATGCTGCGGTAGTATCCGGGAGATGCCGGATCTAGTTCGAGAAGATCGTTCACTGCAGCTTCATAACGATCTAATTTTCCCCAGCGAAGATAAAAATTTGAAAGCGTCGACAATGGGGTTGCGTAATATTCTCGCTCCAAATATTCTTTTACAATATTCACAGCGGGCTGAAAGTCCTTGGTTGTTTCCAAGGCTATTTGCGCGCTCAGGTTAGCAAAATTCCAATTCCATGGATATCGTGCGTATGCGTCCTGCGTGTACGCAATAATTTTGTCAACCTGTTGTTTCTTGCCGTACAACCCGAGATACAAAGTATACACCAGCTCACTCTTCGGCAGCATTGAATCCAATTCACGGATTGTTTGCTCGGCCTCATCGTACTGCTCGTTTGCTATAAACTGGGAGTATCGGTACGTAAGGACCTCCGGAAGTTTCTCGTCGAGCATTCCCAATTCTTCGTAGATTTCGCCGATTTCTTTTGCTTTTTTCCCACGATTGTAGGTCTCGATCAAAGAATAGTAAAACATGCTGCATCGGGGGAGCAAACGCAAACCGCTGCGAAGAACGTCCTCTGCCTCGGCCGCCTTATCATTACGCAGGTAACTGTCGGCAAGGAGAAAATAGTTTTCAAAATGATCGGGATGCTCCTTGATTTGTTCGATAAAAAATCGTTCGGCAAAGTTCTCTATTGTTACAGCAGGGGCTTTGGGCTTGGATGTATATGCATGCGCTTCAGTAGAGACAGTGAGGCCGGAAACGTTTTCACCGTTTGGGCCGGTTATCCTCAGCATAAAATTGCAGCTGCTAATCTCGGAATAACCGCACTTGATTAATATCCTGTTCCATCCTCGCTGCAGTTCTGTCGATGCGATGTATGTATCGAGATCGTTATTTGTTTCATCCTGAGAAGAAAGGACAAGTTCATCGTTTAAAAAGGTCTTGAGTGAACCGGAAGTGCCGACACGAATATGAACCGCTTGTTTGACAGGTGAATACACAAAAGTGTTCGCATAGAAGATTGCATCACTGTAGATAAAGTAGCGTTCGAAATCGATCCAGCGGTCTCGTCGCACGACGTTGACCTTAAACCATGTTGCCGGAGAACCATGCTTTCCGGTATAGATAACCGATGGGGAATATTCTGTTTCGGGGGGAAAAATCGCATCATATCCGCATGCCGAGACGTTGTCAAATGCACCAAGGAGCGTCCAATCCGTTATGGAATGCATTCCGTCATAGCATTCTTCGGATTTCGACAGTTTATGTTTTCTCTCATAATACGCACCAAGGTTTTCATAGGCCATTGCCCGCATGCTTGGCGGTGCTTTCTGATCTTCGCTGAGTTTGTGGAGAAGGTCGACTATTCCCGCGTTTTCCATGTTGGGGTTATCTCGGAACATGGTCGTTACCCATGTTGCATAGATATAGGGATACGGGTTTTGGTTTTTTTCTATTGCCTGTTTGTAGACGCTCCACGCTTTCTCGTTCTGTTCCTGAAGAGTATAGAGCAGCATAAGGCCGATATATGCACGGGCATTGTTCGCATCTTTTTGAATTGCGGATAGGAATGACTGTTCAACGAGATCACGTTTGTTGTCGTTCCATCGTTTCCATGCAAAGTCAACGAGGGAATCACTTTCAGATGCCACTAAAACCGAGGGGCTAAAAATAACGAACAGAATAAGAGCACAAAGAAAATGACTGCGGATAAGTTTCATGATGGTATCGAATAAAAATTGTAAGGGAAATAATGGTAAATAGATCACGTTGGCCGACTATGATGAGATTGCAGATTGTCGGGATACGGCGTTTTTTAGTGTGGTAGATTGCGCCCCACAGGATGAAATAATACTTGAGGGATTGCCCGGCAGGTTCCTGAACGCCCTCTTGCGGATGTCTCTTCTGCAAAGCTACTGCTATTCATATACAAATGCAAACCTGAAGAAGGCAACAAACAACAGGCAAAAAACACCGCTAACTGTTGTGCCCTGGCCAACAAATCAACATGCATGCGATGAAGAGATTGGACCCAATTGTCTGCTATAGGCATTCATTCAATTTCAGTCTGTTCATCTCATCCTTTTTTCCTCTTTAGTGTCATACTTCATACTATAGATAAGGCTGATTGTGAAAATATTTTTCCGTAACCTTACGCCAAATTTGCCGTATGCTATAAAAATATTAAATAAAAAAATTGAGCCTTATAAGAGCTTTAGCGTTTCCAGTTTTTTTTATCAACATCTTCTGGAATTCTGCAGCTATTGCGACAGAACTTTCAAAGAACCAAAGAGGTTTTTTGGTTGCCGCGATGAAGATCCAGGGCGACATTGCTCTTACCGGAAAACTTTCAGACCCGCAATGGACATCGGCACCCACTGTTGAGTGTCCCTTCGAAGTCTCGCCGGGTGAAAACACCCCGGCGACACAGCGGACTTTTGTTAAGATGCTATACAATTCACGGTTCATCTATTTCGGTTTTGTTTGCTCCGACAGTGCGCCGTCTGCGATCCGCGCGCACATTTCGGACAGGGATAACATCTTCAGTGACGATTTTGTTTTCGTTGCTCTCGACACGTACGAGGATAATCAACGTGCGTACGAGTTCGTCGCTAATCCGTACGGGATACAAGGTGATTTGATGAGGACGGGGAACAACGAAGATCCAAGCTGGGATGCGGTCTGGTATTCAAAGGGATCTATCAACGATACGGGCTATGTCGTCGAAATGGCGATACCTTTCAAGAGCATACATTTTCCATCCAACAATTCGCAGGATTGGACGGTGATGCTCTTGCGGATTTTTCCGAGAGAAAGCCGGAAGCAGTTTTCCTGGACACCCGTTGATAGAAACGATCCCTGTTCGATTTGCCTCGGTGGAACATTGCAGGGATTAAAGGGCCTCGAAGCCACCGGCACTTTGGAGGTACTTCCGTATGTCATGGGATTTCAGGCCGGGAACCTCACAGACGCAGAAGACCCGACATCACAGTTTTCCAACGGAAAAGTCAGCGGGAGAATCGGAGGAGGAGTAAAATTTTCACCGAACCCCAGTTTATTCGCTGAAGCTGTCATCAACCCTGATTTCAGCCAGGTCGAATCCGACGCAACGCAGATCAGCGTGAATTCAAACTTTGCGATTTACTATTCCGAGAAACGGCCATTCTTTCTGGACGGTGCGGATATCTTCAACACTCAACTGACTGATTTTTATTCCCGAATGATCAACAATCCAATCGGCGCCGCGAAACTTATTGAAAAATCGGACGGGCTGACCATTGCCTACCTTACCGCGAGCGACCGAAATTCTCCTTTTATCCTTGCCGGCGAAGAAGGAAGCGGATCGGTCGAAAGTTCTTTACAATCGTATTCGAATATCCTCCGGGCGAAATATGATTTTGGCAAGCAGTCATTTATCGGCGCACTGGGAACGGCCAGAAATTTTACCGACGCACACAATTACACGGGAGGCATTGACTGGAGTGTATTTCTTAATTCAAATTATTCGATCCGCGGCCAGCTATTGGCTTCGAACACAAAAGAGATTAACGATACGACGATCTTCTCCGACGATAGCTTTTTCGGCAGCACGAAGTACACCCCGGGATTCGACGGACAAACATACAACGGCACCGCACTCTATACGCAGCTTCGCCGTGAAGCACGGGATTACAGTTTTTATTTAACGTATGAAGATATTTCGCCGACCTTCCAGACGGAGAACGGATTCATCACCGGAAATGATCTGCGCATGACTGACCTGCAAAATTACTATAATTTTTATCCGGTAAATTCCCTGATTGATCAAGGCCAATTGTGGATGGAAAACAACCTGCAGTTTGATTACGATAATGCGCGTAAACAAGACTGGACCGCCGCGGGAATATATTTGCAACTCAAGAGCCAAACAAGTATCAATTTGTTTTTTTTACCATATAACGAAGAGTTGTATCATGGGGTGCGGTTCAACAAAATCAATCGCGGGGAGTTCTCGGTTAATTCTTCTCCTGCAACGTATATTTCTTTATCAGCGGACGTCCAGCTCGGAAAGTTTATTGACCGTGATTCTGCGTTAACCGGGTATGGTCACAACATCTCCGCATCGGCATCGATTAAACCGACATCACAGCTAGAGCTTGATTTGTCGTACTCCCGCTCACGATTAACGGACGTTTCTACCCGGCAGCTTTTTTATGATGGGTACATCACACGGTTCACGGGAATCTATCAATTCAGCTCTGATGTCTTTTTTCGCCTCATCGGACAGTACGACAAATTCAATAAAGCCGTTGAAATTGATCCGTTGCTGAGTTACAAGGTAAACCCTTTTACCATTTGCTACGCAGGCTCAACCCACAACCTGACCGACTTTAACAGTCCGTACGGCTTCGAACAAACCGAACGGCAGTTTTTTATCAAGGTGCAGTATCTTTGGAGAGAGTGATAGCCTTCGAAAAAAAATAGACAAGCCCGGCGTCAACATCGACACAGGGCTTGTTCATCTTATCTGAAATCACTTAACGACCATCAACTTCCGCGTCTGAACGAAATTGCCCGCCTGTATCCGATAGAAATAGACCCCAGAGGCAAGTCCTGCGGCATCGAATGTTACGTCATAGAATCCCGCGCTCTTTTCGTTGTTAACCAATTCACTAATCTCTTGGCCAAGAGCATTGAAGACCAGGAGAGTTACATGAGAATCAGTCGGAATTGCATAACGAATTGTTGTAGTAGGGTTGAACGGGTTTGGATAGTTTTGTTGCAACGCAAATTCTGTGGGAATTTCCTCAAACTGAATCTCGTGCGAAGAGATGTTAACATTGCCAAATTGTGCAGTTAGTGTTTTGTTTCCTGCCATAGCAATCGTAACGGGGTTCGTTGTTCCTGTTGCTGCACCCGACCAGCTGTTGAACGAATACCCGGTATTTGGAAGGGCTGTGATACTATAACTCGCGGAACCGTAATACGTCCCCGGGATCGGTGACGTAGTCCCTTGCCCGGTTCGATTGACTGTCAGAGAGGGAATCGTTGAATTCAATTGCAGCACGATGCTTTGGCCTATTCCATCATACGTCAAACCAGATAATGCAACCCCGTATGCATCGACTGATTTTGGGATATCAAACTGCAGTTTGCCAAAGCTGAAATTGAGATCGGTGCTCGGCATAGTACTGTTCGTCAAGATACTCCACGACGCCAGGAAGTCTTGTGCCAATGATGCCCACGCGTTAAGATTGGTTGCGCTGACGCTCGCCGAGACGGCTGCCGTTAGTCTACTATTCACGTTGTCGTAAGTGATTTTGCCCGAACATGATGCTTGAATATCCGCTGATACCAGTACAGGGATGTACGGCGCAAGTAGATGCACGTGATAGAGAATGGTTGCGGGCATGGCGATATTGACGGATTGTCCGTCGGAACCGGCCGAGAGATTAAGATATGGATACTGAGTGTCTGTGCCGCCGGGGTAATAATCGGCGCCGGTCTGAGAAAATCCATATTTGGGATTGTTTAGCAGAGCGAGAATTTGCTTTTGTACTATCACTTTTTCTTGGTCCCAAATTTGAGAGAACAAATTGTCCACATTTCCTTTTGATAACTTTATAGTATAATTCTGCGCAGGGGCGATTGCCGGCAGCGCGATGAGCAATACGACAAGAATAATATTTTTCATAGATACACCTTCACTTTCTTATGGTTAGTGTTACTGGAGTAGGCCCATGAATGATAGTCTGGAGAGGAAATTGACCGTAAAGGAACTCAATCCAGGGTTGCTTGCATTGTAATAAGTGGTGAAAGTGCCAACAGTGGGGAGCGTTAGCTCCGTGTATAGACCGCCAAACATTCCCGTCATCAGAGGATTGCCGAGCGGAATATATCCGCCGGGTCCGCTTGCATGAATAGCATTGTTGAACGAACTTGCGTACAACGAACCCAAGAGGGCTTGGTACGTAGGTACGTCTAACGCAATGCCCCTCAACGATACACTTGACAAATGCACCCAAGACAAGGAAGGGTCGCCGGCAGGGAATAGCACCAGGATCTGATATCCGTTGCCGAGTTGTGCATAGGTAAGTTGGGCGACAAACGAAAGAGCGCCGGTGACAGAGAGTGATTGCTGCTGACCGCCCACAGGAAACGCTACGTTCCCGGTGAACGGGATATTGACCGAGCACGTATTCTGCGTTGGTTGGAACGCGATGCTCGGAGCTTGAGGGAAGTTAAAGTTCAAACCCTGGGTTCCTATGCCGTGCGGATAACGGGAATCCAAGTCGTGAAAACATCCGCCAAGATACATATTAATACCATTTTGTGTGATCGTGAGCGAATTGCTATTTTGCGGCGTGATCAACGACGAGGTGAAGAGATTCTGAGGAAAGCCGTTGACGTAGAATAGCGACGCCGTCCACGGTCCGAATCCCGTTGGAGCGTACGGAACCGACCATCCAGAGAACGTGACATTGTAGTACACCTTGTCCGGTCCTCCATCGACGAGGTAATATTGGCCCCCATTGTCATCCACCGTGTTGAAGGTCCCGCTGATACTAAGATAGCCATTGTTGTCTGTGACTCCGGAGAAAACTGCAGCAGTAGGTGATCCGGGACCGCTTTGCCCGGTATAGATGCTGACCCACGTCCGACTAAAGGTAGCTTGAATGCCGATCGTGAATCCGGCAAGGGGTTGATTGGAAACACCGTCGACAAAATAACCAGTGAACTGAAGGTGGTTGGACTGGCTGGCAAAGGAAGCCATATACACCATGGAGAATAATGCCAGAAGATAATATTTTCTCATTGCGGTATTCCTCCTCATTAAATTAGTAAACGTGAATAATCGCTCATTGACTAACCGAATAAGATAATTCCCACGAGAAAAGCACCCATCTGGAAAAGGAAGCTTGATTCGCCCTGACAAAAATCGGGAGGGAGCAATGCCCCTTTTTGGTGTAATTGAGATGGGTTGTCCAAACCTCCGATTACGTTTTCATCATAAAGCACCTCCTTCCTCTCGCCGTTTTGTTGAATCGATGTAAGGTGTCCCATCCAATTGATGTGTATTCCGATTTTCCTCATCGTTTGAAGAAATGTTAAGAGTATGAGGAGTGAATCGGGAATACGATAGAGCTTTAACAGGCGACTAGCTTCACCAACCGGAATTACTTGCCTCGATTTTCCAACTTGGATTCATACTTGATTATCCAAGATAACTGTGAGAACAATAATTTTGTAAACGCACTCAATTTTGAAATAGGTATTATTAGCTGATCACCGTTGTGGAATGAACTTGGTTTCGGATGCCCTCTTTAGTTTTCTCCCTGCTGGCGTATGATCAATGTGTCGTGTCACCTAATGGACCGAGCCGTCGGAATAACGAGGAGTTCTGCTTTTAATGTTTGAAATGACAACCAATTGAAACGGAGAATGAATTGTCGTTGGATTTATCAGAGCAACAAGACCAGCCAATCGCAAACGACAACATGGAGAACAAAATGTCAGCAAAGCGCGAATCACTCAATTTGATTGCACCATCAGTTTGGAACGCGTTCGCACAGCGGGGCTCCGCGAGTTGCTATCAAAAATAACGTCACTTTTCACGAATATCTTTGAATAAGTGATCAATATCAAGTCATTTTTTGTTGGAGTGTTGGAGATCACTTCGCGTTACGAGGTAGAGTTCATCATGGTTCTCAAAAATATTGCGTGGCTGGTTGGATCGAGCCCGCAACGGGGAGGGTAGCCGGCAAAATACAAGACCATTTTCATCGAAGCTGAATACTCTGGGTCAAAAGTCTCTAGTGAGTATCGATCGCCCCGTCCTCAGGGAAAACGAGTGCGGGATGTTGGGTTATCGAAAGAATAAATTGAGTTAGGAATAGGCCATAATTGGCTCTCTCATAACCTGGGTTTTTCAACGCGGAATGGAAAAAATGATTTTGATTGCAAGTGCGACACCGGCCCGGAATTCAGGATCGTGCAAAAGCAAGACGGCCTTCTTAACATTGGTTATGGATTGGTCGATGAGCTCGTTGATTGTTTCAACTGAGTTTGATGAAAGAAGTTTTCATCAAGAGCCAGATTCAGGACACGAACCTCGGAGCGTTATTCCAGTTGTGCAATTTCAAATAATCTTCGTATATTTGTGTACGAAAGAACCGGTGTACATGGAAACATCTCTGAAAAAGAAAATCATTCTTGTCGGTGACAAAGTGCTGGTCTCTCCGGAAAAAGATCAGGAGAAGACGTCTCACGGATTGTATTTGCCCCCCGGCGTGAAAGAAAAAGAAAAAGTCCAGAGCGGCTATATCGTCAAAGTGGGACCGGGATACCCCGTCGTCAATCCAAATTACGTCGATCAGGAGCCATGGTCAACGACTCCGAAAGATCCGGTGAAATACATCCCGCTTCAGGTGGAAGAAGGGGACTATGCAATTTTTCTTCGGGACGCGGCGATTGAAATCGAATATGAGGGAGAGCAGTACCTCATCGTTCAACAATCGTCGCTTTTGATGCTCATCCGGCGA
>Ga0182021_10006791_pt1 | contig 13582 bp, 13 predicted proteins | sample 612E3MmetaG_FD_120493 | JGI IMG/M metagenome (GOLD analysis project Ga0182021, IMG submission 120493) | Permafrost microbial communities from Stordalen Mire, Sweden - 612E3M metaG (Illumina Assembly) | ecosystem: Environmental > Terrestrial > Soil > Wetlands > Permafrost | place: Sweden...
GCCACCGACACCGACCGCGTCAACTTCTTACTCAACAAGCTCCGGCAAGTACCCCGTGAGAAGCGTACCGCAAAATTCAGGTGCGTGATAGCTGTTGCCATCCCCGGCAGCAGCACAAAGACATTCGAGGGTGAATGCAGGGGCTGTATCGCTGTAAAGCCCAGTGGAGAAAACGGGTTCGGTTACGATCCTATTTTTTACCTCCCCGAATACGGTAAGACCATTGCCGAAGTCATGCCTGAACTGAAAAATGAAATTAGCCACAGGGGCAGGGCAGCCCAAAAAGCACGGCCGCTGCTGAAAAGTCTTTCAGGCAATTAACAAACGCTCATACCCTGCTTTTACTCTCAACCTGGCACGAATGGTATTTGCCCGGTAACCACATTAAAATGGTATCCTATTAGAGTTGTTCACTATTTTCTCAGCATAAGGAGCAGTCAGATGCCGGAGAATTATTCAGCCCTATTTCAACCCTTCAAAATTGGCAAAATGGAGGTAAAGAACCGCCTTGCTGTGCCTCCCATGGGCACAGGCTTCGCCGCTGATGATGGCGCGGTTTCAGAGCGCCTCATACAATATCATGAGCAACGGGCCAAAGGAGGCTTCGGCTTGATTATAGTTGAAGTATCAGCGATAGACGGGGAGAGGGGATTGGGCAGCAGTCATCAGTTGTGCCTGTACGATGACAAATTTATACCGGGATTTAAAAAGCTGGCGGATACGGTACATAAATACGGTACAAAACTGGCAGTCCAGCTTTATCACCCGGGCCGCAGTACATTCTCCTTTTTCCTGAAGGATAAACCTCCGGTCGCTCCTTCCGAGGTTCCCGACCCCATCATGCGCCAGGTGCCGCATGCCCTCACCATCGATGAGATTAAAGCCCTGGTTGAAAAATTCGCCCAGGGGGTACGTCGCGTCAAGGAGGCGGGATGTGATGCTGCCGAGTTCCACGGCGCCCATGGTTACCTGATATCGGAATTTATGTCCGCCTATGCCAATAAACGTACCGATGAATACGGGGGCGGCTTTGAGGGCTTCCTGCGCTTCCCGTTGGAGATAATAAAACGATCGCGTGAACTGGTTGGTGCTGATTTCCCGCTTTTGTTCCGTATCAGCGCCGATGAGATGGTACCGCTGGGACGTACGGTCCCTGAGAGTATCGAAATGATGAAGCGCCTGGTGGCAGCAGGCATTAACGCCGTTGACATTTCTATCGGCGTACCTGAGTCCAGCCAGTACACCAGCGCCCCACCGGATATGCCACAGGGCTTCAATGCTGAAACGTCGGTTAAATTCAAACAGGCGCTCAACGCAGCCGTTTTAGTCGCCGGCCGCATTAATGATCCGGCCGTTGCAGAAGACATCATCAAGTCCGGCAAAGCTGACATCGTCCATATAGGAAGGCAGTCCCTTGCTGATCCCGACTGGCCAGCGAAAGTCCAACAAGGGCGCACAGCGGATATCGTAAAATGTCTTTCGTGCAACGAAGCTTGCATCGAAGGTCTGGCAATATGGCTCAGGCCTTCCATATCCTGTGTACAGAACCTGGCGGTCGGCAGGGAAGGGCAATATGCTCAACCAAAGACAGCCAAACCTAAGAATGTATTGATCGCCGGTGGCGGACCGGGCGGATTGGAGGCAGCACGCACTGCCGCATTGCGCGGCCACAGAGTTACCCTGTATGAAAAGGATGGATACCTGGGAGGGCAGACCAAGCTGGTCGCCATACCTCCATCCAAGGCCGTATACCAGGACGTAGCCCGGTCCAGGATAGCCGCCATAAAAGAACTCGGCGTGGATATTCACGTTGGCAAGGCCCTGACTATCGACAAGATAAAGGAGATCAAACCCGACGTTCTGATTATCGCCACCGGCTCGGAACCGGCCGTCCCCAATATACCCGGCATTAGCCGTAAAAACGTGATCAGCGCACGCAAAGCACTTTCCACTGAAGTCGAGGGAGACAGCGTCTTGGTCATCGGTGGAGGGCTGGTCGGCTGCGAGACAGCGGACTATCTGGCAGGACAGGGTAAAAAAGTGACTATCGTAGAAATGCTCAAGAGCACTGCTAAAGACATTGGCCCGGCAGCCCGATTCTTCTTGAGGAAACGGCTCAAGGAAAACCAGGTGGCTATAATGACTCAGACAACGGTAAAATCGGTAGCAGACGATGGAGTTTTATTGGTGACCCCTGACGGCGAGCGGAAGATAGGCCCATTCGACATCATTGTTCTGGCCGCTGGAGCAACTTCTATACATGACCTTGAAGAAAAGGCTCGTAAATTTGTACCCGAGGTCTACGTGATAGGTGACGCTGCCAAACCCGGAAAGATACTTGCTGCGGTAGAGCAGGGAGCAGAGACAGCGCTCAAGCTGTAAATTGACCTTTTCTCGAAAAGTGCTAAAATTACCGGCCAGTTACAATTTTTTGTTAAGATATTATTAATGGATTTTTCACATAGCCCTGTAAAAATACAAAATGACGCTGGCAGGTGGTTTGTGGTGGTGAGTAATGTAGATGGCGGTTATCTGGTACGCGACGCCGTTACCAGCGACCTGGTCTATATCAAACACTGCGATATCGCATGCAGCGACGATGTAGAAGCCGGTCAATAAATCGTCATTGCACAATCCCAACAGACCGCCACAGGCGCCGTCTTAAATTCTAACAGCCTTAAGATTTGACACAAGACTGACTCGCTGATATATTTATACGGTTATTGTTTTTTCACAGGATTAAGGATATGAGCAACTATGCAATCGTAACAGCCGGCGGCAAACAGTTCAGGGTCAGGACCGGTCAGGTCATTAACTCTGAATTGCTTCATATAGAAAAGGGCAAAGACGTGGAATTAAGCCCCGTTCTTATGATATCCGATGGAGAAGAATTAATTATTGGAAGCCCCGACATAAAGGGCGCCAAGGTAATCGCTACCTGCGTGGAAGAAGGCAAAGCCAGTAAGATTATTGTTTTCCGCTATAAGAACAAGGTCCGCTCCCGCCGCAAGACGGGCCACAGGCAGCCCTACACCCGGTTGCTTATCAAAGAAATTGTGAAACCCGGCAGCAAGGTAGCTAAGAAGGCCCCCAAGGCCAAGGCAGCAACTGGGGGTGAGAACTAATGGCACACAAGAAAGGCGGCGGCAGTACACATTGCGGTCGTGATAGTCAATCCAAACGGCTCGGCGTAAAACGTTTCGGCGGAGAAGCGGTACATGCCGGCACCATTATAATAAGGCAACGCGGTACTCAAATACACCCCGGGACGAATGTGGGTTGCGGCAGAGATTATACGCTCTTTGCCAAGATTGACGGCGTGGTTAAATTCGAGCCCCATGCAAAGAATAAGAAAAGGGTTAGCGTATACCCAGGATAACAGGCAATGAAAGAGAAGATTCACCCGAAATATTTCCCGGATGCCAACGTCACTTGCTCTTGCGGTAACACATTTACTACAGGTTCCACCAGGCAAACCCTCAAAGTGGAGTTGTGTAATAAATGCCACCCGTTCTTCACCGGCGAGCAGAAGATTATAGACACTGCAGGCCGTGTTGAGCGCTTCAACAAGAAATATAAGCGGGAAAAGAAAGCATAATTAGGATTTAAAGCAGGTAACCAAAAGGGGCGGACATCAAGCCGCCCCCTTTTTTTAGGTAAATGAATAAAGAAAGACCTTTTAATTACGGCGGTCAGGCCGTCATGGGAGGCGTGATGATCAGGGGCCGCAACAGCACCGCCATGGCGGTACGTAAACCTGACGGGACCATCAATATCTCAAGCCATCCCCTGGCTATGCTTTATAAAGGCAAATGGAGAGATATCCCCCTTGTAAGAGGGATAATGGCGCTTATAGAGTCGGTAGTCCTGGGGACAAGTTCCCTGATGGATTCGGCGCAGATTATTACGGAAGACGAGAAAGAAAAAATCACGCCGGGCATGATGTGGGGTAGTGTCATATTGGGAGTAGTCTTAGCGGTGGCGCTATTTTTCGTTTTGCCCTTATTAATCGTACGTTTTTTCGACACCTTTATACCGTCCTCCGTAGTAAGCAACCTGATCGAAGGGGTGGTCCGTATACTATTTTTTATTATTTATCTTGCCTTGATCGGAAGAATGCAGGATATCAGAGAGATCTTCGCCTACCACGGCGCCGAGCATATGTCTGTCAACGCCTATGAAGCTGGCGCACCGCTGGAGGTAGACTCGGTGAAAAAATATTCAACGGCCCACACACGTTGCGGGACCAGTTTCCTGCTGGTTGTGCTGGTTATAGCCATTGTGGTATTCGCCTTGATCGGCCGTCCGTCAATCTGGATCAGCATCATATGGCGCATTATATTAATCCCGGTCATTGCCGCGATCAGTTATGAATTGATAAAATTTGAAGCTAACTATAGCCGTAACCGATTCGTACATTGGATGCTCACGCCTGGCCTGTGGCTGCAGGCCATGACCACACGTAAGCCGTCCGACAGCCAGCTTGAAGTTGCCATTACTGCTATGAGAAAAGCACTGGAAACCGACGGCATCATCCTTCCCGGCAATCCCGCTCCGACCCACTAGTCCGCATACGCGTCCTTCTTGACAGGGCTTGTCATAAAACTTATTATCATGAAGTACTATGTGCGGAGTATATTCCGGGGAGGTACTTAATGTATTCTAATCTACTTGTCCCGCTTGATGGTTCCGCATTGGCCGAATGCGTAATTTCACATGTTCAGGCCCTTGCCAGCGGTTCCGAAAACGTGTCAATCACTTTTCTCTATGTCGTGCAGCCGTTGGATGCCCCTATGGTGAAGACAGTCTACAAGAAAAAAATCGAGACAGAGGCCAGGGCAGCCGCTCAATCATACCTTAAGAAGCTCTGTTCCAGGGCCATATTCAAGGACAATTCGTCAGGCAAGGTCTTGACCGGCAAACCGGCTGATATCATTGTCGAATATGCAGCGGCAAATAACATGGATCTTATTGTTATGGCCACCCACGGACGCTCAGGTCCCGGTAAATGGTTTTACGGGAGCGTGGCTGAGAAGGTAGTTCACTTGTCGAAAGTACCCATCTGGCTTGTGAAAGCGGCAAGCTGCCAGATGTCATACGGACACAGAAAGTTGACTGTCCTGGCCCCGCTTGATGGTTCAAAAGTGGCCGAATCGGTATTGCCTCACCTTAAAGAACTGCACAAACAACTACCTGATAATAAGTTGGATATCGTTTTGATGCGGGTATGCGAGATATTCTCCCCGCCGATTACGTATCCGCCCCCCATGGCCATGAGTTGGGACGAATATCTTAATTTTGAGAAGGCCAGATGTAAGGAGATATGCCGGAACTACCTTTCAGAAGTCCAAAAAAGGCTGAGTAAGTACCGGCTGAAAACACGGACCGAAATACCGGAAGGTAATCCTGCTGAAAAACTTATTAGCTACGTAAATAAGAGTTCCGTTGACCTCGTCGTCATGTCCACGCACGGCCGTACCGGGATAAGCAAATGGGCTTTCGGTAGTATCGCTGAGAAAGTGCTGAAGGGAGCCGACTGCCCGATACTGTTAATTCGCGCCAAGTGACGGATATACTCAAAATAATAAATACTAATCAAAGCAGGAGGATTACCTATGGAAATCTCTCTTAAGGGGAAAGTCGCCATCGTGACCGGGGCCAGCCGGGGTATTGGTAAGGCCATCGCCCTGGAAATGGCAAAGTCCGGTGCGGACCTGGTCGTGGTCAGCAGAAAAATTGCGGACCTTGAAAAAACTGCCGATGAGATCAAATCTATGGGCAGGAAAGCAATCCCTGTAGCTGCTCACATAGGGCGGCTGGAGGATATAGCCATGGTGGTGGCGAAAGCCAAAGAAGCCTACGGAAAGATCGATATCCTGGTCAACAACGCTGCAACCAACCCGACCATGGATTCAGCCCTTGATGCCACGGACCGTGCCTGGGATTCTATAATGAACCTCAATCTTAAAGGGCTCTTTTTCCTGGCGCAGGCAGTAGCGAAAGTGATGAAAGAACACGGCGGTGGTGTTATCATCAATGTATCTTCCGTAGCAGGTGTGACACCCGATATTCTACCCATCTACTCCATTAGTAAGGCGGGAGTAAATATGGCAACCAAGGTAATGGCCCAGCAATGGGCACCCTATGGCATCAGGGCCAACACCCTCTCACCCGGCCAGACCAGAACCCAGTTTAGCGAAGCGTTGTGGGGCAATCCTGACATATACAAGGTCATAATGGACCGGACTCCATTGAAGCGCATAGCCGACCCACAGGACATGGCAAACGCGGCGGTGTTTCTGGCTTCCGACAAGTCAAGTTTCATCACAGGTCAAAACTTCCTCGTCGATGGAGGTTTATCCATTTAGCTGCAGGCTAAATAGCCAATAATATTACGTATTATTGAAGTAGGAGGCGCTATGATTACGTCAAGCGAATACCGGAAAAGGCTGAGTAAGATGAGGCGCAACATCTACAACAATGGTAAGCTCATTGACCGCGACTATAAGTACCTCCAGGGTGCGGCCAATGTACTCGCCAAGACCTATGACATGATCACCGATCCCGAATTTAAGGACTACGAGGACATACTGACTGCAACCTCGCATTTGACCGGCGAAAAGATAAGCCGTTTCACACATGTCCACCGTAGCATAAAAGATCTGCTTTGTAAGCAGAAGATGACCAGGCTCACTTCTCAGCAGGTAGGGGGATGTATCGCCCGGTGCATGGGCATCGATTCAACCAATGCCCTTTCTGTAATCACTTACATGACCGACCAAAAGTACGGCACAGAGTATCATAAGCGGTTCGAAAAATGGCTGAAGGACTTCCAGACCAACGACCGTACGTCATGCTGCGCCCAAACAGACGTCAAGGGCAACCGTCCGTGGAGACCCCACGAACAGAAAGACCTGGACCTTTATTTGCGTGTCGTTGAGAAAAAAAGTGATGGCATTGTTGTGCGCGGTGCCAAGGTCCACAACTCCTACGCTCCCGTGGTTGAGCAGATAAATGTCATTCCGACTAGGGCGCTTACTAAAGAGGAGGGTGACTGGGCGGTGGCCTTCACCATTCCTGCGGACGCAGAGGGCGTTAAGCAGATAGTAAGCATCGCCATGCCTGAGACACCTATAAATTACACCGGCCCCGGTCCGTGGGGAGGCGCAGATTCCATGACCGTCTTCGATGACGTCTTTGTTCCATGGGAACACGTATTCCTATGTGGGGAGTCCGATATGGGCGGCTACCTTGCCCTGATGTTCGCACTCTATCACCGCCATAGCTACACAGGGTGCAAGCCGGCCATGACTGACGTGCTTACCGGCGCAGCCGCGCTGATGGCAGAAGTCAATGGAATAGAAAAGGAACCCCATGTAAAGGAACGGCTGGTAGAGCTCATTTCAACCTCCGAACTCTGCTACGGCACCGGTATCGCAGCGGCTGTCAATGCCACCAAATCGCCGTCAGGTACTTTCATTCCGGATATCACATACTGCAACGTGAGCCGCAGGCACGCCGGTCTCAATATTTACCACGAATACGAAGCCGTGGCGGACCTGGCCGGCGGCATGCCAGCTACTATGCCGCGCTCGGGTGATTGGCTCAGCGAGGAAACAAAACCTTTCATAGAAAAATACATGTCGCGCAATCCCAACGTGAACGTGCAGGATGTAATTAAAGCGTTTGCCTGGGTACAGGGCATCACCTGCTCTGAACTGGCTGGGGTAATGCAATACGCCGGAATACACGGCGGAGGCTCACCGCGGATGGAACAAATTGCCATAATGGGCGCCTATAATATTGAAAATACCAAGGACCTGGCCAAGCGCCTGGCTGGCATCAAGACAGACAAACCTTATACTTTCGATAGGCTTGGGAATATTCCCGACCTGTAAGGGCTCAGAACAATCAAGCTGTAGACCAACAAAGAAAGATGGTCGGTCGACCGACCATCTTTCTATTTTCCCCAGATGTAACTGTGTATTTAAATATTCATAAAAGCAGACCTCTAAAAATACGCATATTTAATTGACATCTTATGTTATAATAGCTTCATCAGAATAAGGAGGTGGTAATGAAGTCCAAGGGCACGATTCTGTCATTAATGGTTGTTCTCACACTTTTAGCCGTGGTGATAGTAAATGGCTGCGCGGCTCCATCCGGTGGGAAAGCCCCCATCGTGATTGGCTACGTAGGCGATGTCTCATCACCGGGCACCAAACCCTGCATGGATGTCCAGCAGATGGCGGTGGATGAAATTAATGCAGCGGGCGGTATTCTAGGCAGGCCGGTGAAGTACGTGATCGAGGACGGCAAGGGCGACACGTCCATGACCGTTGCGGCCGTACAACGGATGCTGCAGGGTGACCACGCCGTCTTCTACTCCGTCGAAGGTAGGACTGAGATAGCACTCCCTGCCAAGCAGGAATCCATCCTGCTTTATAAGGATTTCCCGCACATAATGGATGCCAACGGCGCCAGCGGTGTGGAAGTCACACAGTCGGTACTGGCGAACTACGACAAGGAAAAAATGATCTTCCGCATGTTCAACCCCGAGCCCGGGCATTATGCCTGGTCGAGCCTAATATTCTCGATGGCCAATCCGCAGAGTAGCGTGGCATTGAAAGGATTTGCCCCTAAAAAATGGGCCATCCTTTATGAAAACCTGGCCTGGACGCTTTTATTCCGCAACGGCGCTCCTGACTACAAGCTGACTAGCTGGGATCAGATGGCCAAGGATGACGATGGCATTAACGTAGTTTACAGCAAGCCCATCAGCGCCAGGACTGGAATGTACCTCCCTCTGCTTGATGCTATCTCTAAATCGGGCGCTGACATGATCTTCGTGGTGTCAAGCTGGTTCACCGATACCGAGGTATTCACCAAGCAATGGGCTGACTCACCCGCCAAAGACATAGAGATCTATCTTTACGGCGGCGTCAACCAGACACATGATTTCTGGCAGTTGACCGGCGGCAAGTGCCTCGGAGCGCTTACAGCATCTTACGAAACACCGATCACCGATGTAAATATGGCATTCGTGACCAAAGCAAGGGCAAAGGGCATCCCCGTCCAGATGTCGGTCAATTGTGCCTATGATGACATTTACCTGTTCAAAAAAGCTGTTGAGGACGCGGGCGGAACGGATAACATGGACAAGCTGATCAATTCATTTGAAACCGTGTCGTGGGACGGAACTCTCGGCAATGAACACGTGGAAATGACAAAGGTCCCGGGTTTCTTCCATTCCCGCGCGGCCGCCGATCCCAATAATCCCAAGAAAATTATACCTGGCGCTATGGGCATTGGCATGGCACAGTTCCAGGCCAACGGCGAAATGGTGCCGATGTACCCCGAGAAATATGCTCAGCTTGATAAATACCTGACGCCTGCGCAGCTTCGCGCTGCAGCCGGAGCTAAATAATAAAGGGAGGAATATGCTGTTTTGAAGAAACTATATCTGCCATTTGCACTTCTTATGATTGCCATCCTGCTCGGCACGGCAGCTTGCGCTCCCTCCGAGCTTAAACCGGTTACGGTCGGACTCAGCTATATCTCCAACGAGTGGCAAGGCGAGGAAACCATTATCGCCGATTCCCTCTTCACCTTCAACAACCCGAATAACTACCCGGTTTCACTCGACGCATTCAACTATACAATCTATCTCGGAGACCAGTCGATCACACTAAAGACCGTCGCCCCCGGCGTAATGATCCCGGCCAACAGCACCATATCCCTGAATTACGCTAACGTGTTGCCGTTCACCGGTTTCGGTGGAGTCGCCTTCGAGGGCTACTATATGGGCAAGTCCATGGCATATGTCCCGGCACACATTGCCGGCGCCGCTCCCTGGAAGCTCCTCGGCGGTAAGGAACCCAACCTCTGGTCCTTCGCCGCCCTGGCTATCTTACCCACACTTAGAAGCGGACCCGCTCCCGCTGACCTCGTTAGCGGGGTTGCTGACAACAACACCGCTGCCGCCATTTATATTAAGGCACGCGGCACGGTCGACGCCGTCCAGGGCGCGATGGACAAGGCCTGGGCATCCTATCCTACCGGCCCCTGTGCCTACAAGGTCGTCGGCAAAGCCACCATCTCAACCCCGAATATCGCTCAGTCCGTGGATACTCCTTTCACCTTTACCTACACCAAGCCGTAAGCCACCCAATCAGCCACTATACGAAGCGCCCCGATTATCATCGGGGCGCCTCTATTTTCACATGATCCGGCAAATGACTCAGTCTGAAAAAAAGTATGGGCCCATCATAAGGCCCTCCTTCTAATATACTGCCCTTGCCGTATTACTTCAGGTATTTATCACGTATAAAATCGTTATCCTGCCCGACACCGCATTTGACCCATTTAAGACGCGGAGGGGACTCCGACATTTTTATGAAATTGACCGGCATTGTGAACTTGCCCAGGGTTGCATCCTCAAATTCCTTGAAGTCCTGCCTTTTGAGCCAGTGTGGGTTTTGCCTCGTAGTAGCAGGCTTCTGCACCTTCATTATGATAGGAACACCGCCGCCGCGCCACTTGGAACGGGCAGATTTAATGCTGTATTCCAGGGCCATTTTAATCAGCTCATCCGAGGTATGCTTGATCGTTTCATCTTCGATGATCTTGTATAACTGCTCGATCTGCGTGAGTATGTCCGGTATGCGGTCGAAAGTGAACCGCCAGTCATCCTCATGTTTCCATATATTGAGGATCTTAAGCAAGGCTCTGAAATCGTGGTCCCTTGAAGCAGCAATTGCCACAATGCCGTCTTTGCTCTTCCAAAAACCGTACGGATACAGGCAGAAGTCGTGTCTCCCGATCCTCGGCCTCGCCTTGTCCCAGGTAAAGCCGATCGTCACAGGATAGCCTACCAGCGAAACGTACGAATCGGCTGTTGCGATATCCACCATTTGCCCCTCACCGGTCTCACGGGTGTAATAACGTGCAATTGCGCCACCCAGGGCAGCCTCAAAGCCGGAGATATACCATCCCAGCCAGACGCCAGCCTTCAGCGGCCAGTTCCACGGCTCCCCTGAACCAGGCATATCGCCAATATTGGCGGGTACGCCCGAGGCCGCCTGCGCAGTAATATCAGAATCAGGAACGTTAACCATTTCCTGGGCTTTCTTTCCATACTGCCCGTACGGGCTAATCGCTATGTAAACAAGGCTGGGATTGATTTCGCTTAACTGCCGGTAGCCAATACCCCAGGCATCCATTTTGCCAGGTGCATATGTCTCAATGACCACATGTGCCTTTTTTACCAGCTTTTTAAACTCATCACGCCCCGCCTCATTTCTCAGGTCTACGGTCATATAATGTTTATTGCGTGCCTCCATAATGAATGGGACACCTACCCCGTTACGGTTGACCCCGTATGGTGTGATTTTCCTTGACGGGTCGCCTTCGGGAGGTTCTATCTTGATTACCTCAGCGCCAAATTCAGCGAAAACGCTCGAGCAAATATCACCGGATAAATTCGCATAACTCACATCTAGAACTACCGCATCATCGAGTACCTCTGGTCTCCCTTCGGGGCTCATCATCGCTTTCAGGAACATCTCACGCTCTTTGTGGCTGCCACCGTACCTTACGAGGATTTGCTCTTTATTTTTATCACTCATATATGTGTCCTAATTATTTCTCACTTATAATTGAACATCGGGTCCTTCGAGATATCATAGTAGACAGGAGGTTTGATACCCGGGCGATCATCCCAGTTTCCAATAACCCTTTCCTTCTCAAGCCGCTGTATTTCTTCATCTGAATAACCGAGTATTGTTTTCAGAACATACCGGTTGTGATATCCCAGCGGTCTCGCCAGCCATTTAATCCTGCCAGGGGTCTTACTCAGCATGGCCGATGGACCGGGCAGCATCAACTTACCATACATCTCGTCGGTGAAAACGATCACGCTTCCCCGTTCCTGTCGCCACTCATCATAGGTAATTTCATAATCGTCCTCGACCTGTGCAATTGCAAAATGGTGTTTTTTCGCCAACTCCACCAGGTTCTCTATTGTGCTGCAGCCAACCCACTTAGCAGTAATATCATAGAGATCTTTAGCGTTCTCCGCCTTTAATCTTTCAAACGTATCCTTGTATTTATTGACCAGGTCCGGTCTTTCCATAGCTTCACAAAGGCCTTTATATTGCTCATCTGTCGCCGCCGCAATAGCTACAAATTTGCCTTCATTAGATTTGAATATACCTGACGGAGCCATCGTCGGATCGGTATTGCCAACGCGCCCCAGGTCCTCATTGGTAATACTTTCATAGGTAAAGTTGGGCATAATCCTCATGAGGGCTTCCGCCTGCGCCAGGTCGATATATTGACCCTTACCGGTCTTCTTGCGGTAATTCAACGCCATTATTACCGCTAATGCCCCAATATTTCCCGGGAAGAAATCGCCCACATAGTCCGGCAGCTTATAATATTTGTCAGTTTCCGGATAACCCGTCAGGGAGATTACGCCGCTGGCTGCCTGCGCCAGCAGGTCCCATCCGGGGAAAAATCTCATCGGCCCGTATTGCCCGTAGGTGGCACAGCTCAGGTAAATAATGCCGGGGTTAACTTTACTAAGCTGGCTGTATCCGATTCCCCATGTATCCGTTGTCCCGGCGGCAAAATTCTCCACTACCACATCTGCCTTTTCCGCCATCTTCAAGATTATCTCTTTCGCTTTGGGTAGTTTAAGGTTAAGTGCGAAGAAATATTTACCGTATTGTACAAAGTGGAAACAAACACTGGAATGCCTCCAGAAATTGCCCCAGTAAACACCGAAGCGCCACAGGTCCCCCACCCAGGGCAGTTCAAATTTGATTACTTCTGCGCCGTACTGTCCCAATATTTTGGCAGCCGTAGGGCCGTAGACTACGTGAGTAAAATCCAGTACCCTGAGACCTTTAAATACTTCCGGCTTCTCTTTCGTTTTCGATGGATCGAATAGCTTTTTTGCATAGTCAAAATAATTTTCCATAATCTAAATCCCCAGGTAAGCTTTCTTAACCAGGTCGCTATTCAACAGTGCCTCACTCTTGTCTGAGATTATGACCCTGCCGTTTTCCATTACGTAGCCACGGTTGGCTATGGTCAATGCTTGACGGGCGTTTTGTTCAGATAGTATCGTGGTAATTTTCTCATCTCTTAACCTGCTGATGGTATCGTACAAAACCTCAAGAATCTTTGGCGCCAGGCCCAGAGATGGTTCATCTATCATTAGCAATTTTGGATTGGACATCAGGCCCCGTCCGATCACCATCATCTGCTGTTCGCCTCCGCTCAGGGTACCTGCAGATTGGCCTTTCCTCTCTTTAAGAATCGGGAACATGCTGAAAACCCTTTCCAGTGTCTTTTTCCGGAACTTCCATGCTGCCGTATTGTACGATCCGACAAGAAGATTATCCACCACACTCATATAAGGAAAAATCCTGCGGGCTTCGGGCACCTGGGCTAAGCCCCGCTTGATTATTTCATGGGGCGGCAGTTTTTCTATGGCATGTCCCTCAAAGGTTATAGTGCCATGCGTTGACTTCAATATACCGAGTATGGTGTTCAGCAGCGTTGACTTACCGGAGCC
>Ga0182021_10006793_pt1 | contig 13581 bp, 12 predicted proteins | sample 612E3MmetaG_FD_120493 | JGI IMG/M metagenome (GOLD analysis project Ga0182021, IMG submission 120493) | Permafrost microbial communities from Stordalen Mire, Sweden - 612E3M metaG (Illumina Assembly) | ecosystem: Environmental > Terrestrial > Soil > Wetlands > Permafrost | place: Sweden...
CACGTCCCCCGCACGGAAGACGTGGATCTCGCTGAAGCTCGCGACCGATCCCAGATCGATCCCAGTCCCGCGGCCAACCCCGGGCCTGTTGCTGAGCGGCATCGCCCGGTCGTCGGGGAGCGCGTAGCCGCTCGCGCCCAGGCAGATGCGGACGTCCTTGAAAGCCTGCTTGCCCCCGGTGACCAGACCGTTCACGAGCACGAGGCTCGGCGAGGTCGCGACGGGGGTCACGTCGCCCGGCTCATCCCCTTTGATGCCGGCGTCGACGACAACCGGTCCGGTCCCCGCCTCGGTGAACGGCTTCGGGTCGACAGAGCCTCCGGCGCAGGCGCTGAACGCGGCGAACGAGAAAAGTAGCCCGAACAAAAGTCGAGAGCGCATCGAGAAGCCCTCCGCGAGAGATCATAGGTCGGACCGGGACACAACGCCATGCGCAACGCTTGCTTCGATGCCGCGAGTCGCGCATCCTGTAGGTGCTTGAAGGTGGAGGCGCAGCCTGGCTTCTCAACTGGCTTCTGAACCGACGCAAGGGATGATGGTCAACGCCAGCGTGCGCCTCGTGCGCCCGCTGGGCGCTGGCGGCATGGGAAGCGTCTGGGTCGCCGACCACCTCGCGCTCAACACGCAGGTCGTGGTGAAGTTCATCGCCACCGAGCTCTCGCGCAACGCCGACGCCGTGGCCCGTTTCAAGCGCGAGGCCGCCGCCGCTTCGCAGGTGAAGAGCCCTCACGTCGTGCAGATGCTCGACCACGGCGTCTCCGACGACGCCCTCCCCTTCATCGTGATGGAGCTGCTCGACGGGCACGATCTCGCGGCGCACCTCGAGGCGCACGGTCGCATGCGCCCGGAAGAGGTGTCGGCGATCATGTCGCAGCTGGCGCGAGCCCTCGGCAAGGCCCACGAGTCGGGCATCGTTCACCGCGACATCAAGCCGCAGAACGTCTTCCTGTGCGACGCGGGGGGCGGCGAGCTCTTCGTGAAGCTCCTCGACTTCGGCATCGCCAAGAGCCTCGTCGTCGACAAGCTCGACAGCGGGACCAAGACCGGCTCCATGATGGGCTCGCCCTACTACATGAGCCCCGAACAGGTCATCGGCTCCAAGGACATCGACCAACGGACCGATCTGTGGGCCGTGGGCGTCATGGCGTACGAGGCGCTCACCGGCGTGCGCCCCTTCGACGCCGAGACCGTGGGCGGGCTCGCGTTGCAGATCCACAACGCGCCCCTCCCTTCCCCGTCGCAAGCCAATGGGCTGCTCCCCAAGAGCATCGACGCCTGGTTCTTCCGGGCCTGCGCGCGGGCGCCCGACCAGCGCTTCCAGTCCGCGAGAGAGCTGGCCGACGCGCTCGCCGCGGCGATCCACGGGCAGGCGCCGGCGGCCATTTCCCTCGCGCCGTCGAGCGCGCCCAGCGGCGACCCGATGGCGCTGGCGAAGACCGCCATGAGCACGCAGCCCGTCTCGGTGCAGTCGGCTCCCGATCCGAAGGCGAGGACCGACGCCGGCCTCGATCTGTCCCCGGCTCCGGCGCCCGCGCGCGGAAGCCGCACCATGGTCTTCGCCCTCGCCGGCGCCGGGGCCCTCGTGTTGGCCTTCGCGGGCTTCGGGTTGTACAAGAGCGCGGTGCCCACGGCGGTCGTCTCGGGGGATCACGTCAGCGACTCGGCGGGCACGAGCTCGTCGCTCGACGTTGCACCGCCTCCGCCTCCGCTCCCTTCGGCGACGACCCAGCCCAGCACGCTCGCCGCCGTGCCGTCGCATTCGGCTGCACCGCTCGCTCCATCGACGCACACGACGGCGAGACCTTCGGCTGCCCCCTCGGCCTCTGCCGCGCCCAGCGCCAAGATCGTGCCTCCCAAGCCCACGGGAGGCAACGAAGATGACATCAAGTAGAGCCGCCCTCCTCTCCGCGCTCGCCCTGGGCGTCGCCATGGCCGCCTCGTCGCCTGTCTGGGCCGCGGGTCCGACCGCACAAGATCTGGAGACGGCCCGGACCCTCTACAAGGAGGGCAAGGAGCTGCGTGCCAAGGGCGATCTCAAGGGTGCGCTCGCGAAGCTCCTCGCCGCACATTCGCTGGGGCACACGCCGCTCACCGGCATCGAGCTCGCCCGCGTCGAGGTCGAGCTCGGCATGTTCGTCGAGGCGCGCGAGACGTGCCTCGGCATCGCGCGCATGCCCGTCGAGGCCGACGAGACCGCGCGCTCCGCCGAGGCGCGCGCGGAAGCGGCCACGGTGGCCGACAAGCTCAAGCCACGCATTCCTTCGCTGCGCATCAACATCATCGGCGTCGACGCCGATGCGGCGCTCATCGTGATGGTGGACCGCGAGCGCGTCCCCACGGCGGCGCTCAACGAGCCGCGGAAGATGAACCCCGGCCACCACGAGATCACCGCGCAGATCGAGGGTGGAAAGGCGGTCTCCACGCCCGTGGATCTGAGCGAAGCCGAGGCGCGCGAGGTCACGCTCTCACCGCCGTCGGCCCCCAAGGCACCTCCGCCTCCTCCGCCCCCTGGCGCGCCCGACGAACGTCACGGCCTCTCCAGCATCGCCATCGTCGGCCTCGTCACGACGGGCCTCGGCCTCGGGTTCGGCGCCCTGGGCGGGATCGTCGCTCTCACGAAGAAGGACGAGCTCGACACGAGCTGCACGAACGCCGCTTGCGCGCCCGCCCAGTGGGCGACCATCGACTCCGCGAAGACCTGGGCCACCGTCTCCAACATCGGCTTCATCTTCGCCGGCGTCGGCGGAGCGCTCACGGTCATCGGCGTGCTCATGGGCCCGTCGAAGCCGAGAAAAGAGGCCTACATGGTGCCCGACATCGGCGCCGGCTGGGTAGGTGTCCATGGCGGCTTCTAGGCACCTGCTCGTCGGCCTGTTCGCAGCGCTGCCCCTGGCGGCGGCGTGCCAGCTGGTGCTCAACCTCGACCAGTACCAGAAGGTCGACGGCGGCGACGACGCATCGCCGGACGGGCTCGTCGGCTCCGATGCCGGAAGCGGACAGGACGGCGCGCTCCCCGACGCGTTCTACAAGCCCGCCGCATGGGCCACCGAGCGCATGCCCAACCCGGCGTTCGACAGCGGAACGGACGCAAACTTCAACACGGTCTCGTACCAGGTGCTCAAGGACGACGGCGGCACCCCCGTCGCCGTCCATGACGCAACGAAGTCTGGACCCAACCGCACCTGGCTGACGACGTCGTCCGCCGCCACGACCGAGCAAGCGGCCGAAGCGTACTGCGCAGCGCGTACCGAGCTCGGCAAGACCTGGCGTCTCCCCACGCGCATCGAGCTCGTCGCGTTGATCGACTTCACGCCGGCGAGCCCGAACTTCATCGACACTTCCCTGTTCAACTTGTCCCAGGTCACACTCTGGACCTCGTCGGTCTACCGACCCTACGATCCGGATGCGGGACTCCTCTACTGGACCGTCGACTTCAAAGCGGGCGCCGTGGCACCTTCGATCGGGTCCACGCAGAGCTACGGCGCGCTCTGCGTGCTGGACACCTCCAAATGAAGCTCTCGCGGGCCCTCCCCCTGTTCGCCGGCCTAGGCCTCCTTGCGCTCGAGGCCCGAGGCGACGCGCCGTCGGACCAATATGCAGCCTTCAACAGCCAAGACCCGACGATCACCGACAACAAGACCGCGCTCGTCTGGGAACGATACGCCGTCGTCCGAACGGCGGGGGTCGCGAGCACGCACTGCAACGGTCTCACGCTCAATGGGGTCCCGGCGCGACTCCCCACGGTGAAGGAGCTCTTGACCCTGGTCGACGAGGTTCCGCACGACGAGTTCGATGGCCCGAGGGCCATCGATCGAAACGCCTTTCCCGGAACCCCGATCTCGGCACCTTTCGTCACCCTCGGCGGCGATTCGAAGCACAACTGGGTGGTCCACTTCGACACGGGGAGCGTCGAGATGCTGACGAGCCTTCCCACGCCGCTCGCCGTTCGCTGCGTCTACGCGAAGCCCTAGGGCTTCACTTGCAGGTCGAGCCGAGGCACGCGGCGATCTCCGTCCCGCACTCCTTCTGGATGCACTGGAAGTCGCCGCCGCACGTCGTGAAGCCCTTCTGGATGGCGCAGTTGAAGGCTTGATCGAAGAAGAACTGCGTGTCCGGGCAACCGAGCGCGAGGCAGTTGGCCACGCACGACACGCTGACGCCCGGGGGCTTCGTCTTCAGGTCGATGCACTTGAAGGCGCAGGTCAGCGCCTGGAAGCAGCTGTTGGTCGTGCACTCGCCGCAGTCTTGGTTGCAGTTTGCACACGTCTCGTAGGTCTCGCACTTGCCGTTGCCGCAGATCGAGCACACGCCGCAGTCGTGAGGGCACGAAGCGCACGTCTCGCCCGCCTTGCACGTGCCGTCGCCGCAGCCCACGCACTTGCCGCAGTCGTCGGGGCAGGTGAAGCAGTCCTCGGTGGTCTTGTTGCAAACGCCGTCGCCGCAGCCCGCGCACTTGCCGCAGTCGGGCGCGCAGGTGACGCAGTTCTCGCCGCCCTTGCAGAAGCCGTCGCCGCACGTCGAGCACACGTCGCAGTCCTGGGGGCACGACGAGCAGTTCTCGGTGGAATCGCACGTGCCGTTCCCGCAGGTCTGGCAGAGGCCGCAGTCGACGGAGCAATTGGTGCACGTCTCGCCCGCGCCGCAGACGCCGTTGCCGCAGTCCTTCGGCGGCACGAAGGCGTCGACGCCCGCGTCGTCGATCGCGTCCGGATCGTCCAGCGTGGACCGCGAGCCGCAAGCTGCGACGAGCGGCGCCGCGACGACGAAAGCGAAGGCGACAGCGAACGGGCTGCGGAGCGAAGCCATGGGCGAAGCTTACCAGCTATCGCCGAAGCACGCCCTTTTCCGATCGCGCGAAGGACGGTCCCTAGAACGTGCCGTGCAAACCCACGTAAGAAGGTCCGAACACGAGGCTCGCCTGGGGGGTCGGCGCAGCGCCGGGCGCCGGCGCCGGGGGCTTGGACGTCAGGTCGAGCACGAGGAAGGTCGTTCCGGCCAGGGCGCCGATGATGCCGAAGACGAGCCCCACGTTGGCGATGGTCTGCTCGGTCTTTCCGCGTGAGATCTCGTCGGCATAGCCGGCCGGGCACGGCTTCGCCCCGCACTTCGCCGCCAGGTCGGCCGCGGTGTTGTTGGAGCTCACCCCGGCGATGGCGAAGGTGACGAAGCCCACGACGCCGACGCCGTAGCCGGCGATCCAGAGGGGGCGCCAGGGGGGCCGGGAGGTGGGCCCCTCGACGACGGGAGGCGGCGGAGGAGGCGGCGCGTCCCCGGGGCCGGCGATTCCTCCGTCGAGGGGCAGATTCACGCTCTGGCCGGCGGATACGTTCATGGCCTTGCTCACCGGTGGGGCACCGGGCGTGGACAGCTCGACGACGACCGAGCCCGGAAGCACGGGGACCGGCTCGGCCCAGCCCGCCCTGAGGATCGGGCTTCCGCCGACGCTGAGGACGGTCGCGTCGGACGTGTGCGTGACGGCGAGGCGCAAAAACCCCAGTCGCTTGCCCAGATCGGCGCGTTCGGCGTTCGCCGCCTCGGCCGCCTTGCCGTAGCGACCGTCCTCGTGCTCGTGCTCCTTGGCCTCGGCGGCGGCGCGTCCGAACTCGGCGTACGCCTCGACCAGGCTGCCCAGCTCGCGCAGCGCGCGCGCCACGTACAAGCGCGTGTTGGGGCTCTGGACGATCTCGATGCTGGCGCGGAAGTTCTCGAGCGCGCCCTTGTAGTCGCGCGCGTCGTACTTCTGCTTGCCCTTGAGAAAGAGCGCCTGCGCCTGCTCGCGCTGCACGGCGGTCGCCTGCGCCGGATCGACCCCCGCGGCGAACGCCGCGTGAGCCGTCATGACCGTAGAGATGCCCAGAGCCAGCGCGACCGAGAAACGATTCGGTAGTCCCATTCAGATCCCTTCGGGATCGTACGTGGGCTTGGGCCTCGCCGTCGAGTTTGAGGGGCGAGGGGCTGCCCAGCCGCTGGGAACGGCCGTCGCGCTCGCGCTCGCCGACGGCTCGGGCTCGGAGCCCGTGACGGTCGCCGAGGGCGTGGGCGTGGTCGCGGTGGCCGTCGCCGTGATGGTCGGGGACTCCGTCGCGGTCGGCGCGGGGACCGTGCCGGTCGCGACCGGGACGGTGCTCGAGGGCGACGACAGCACCTTGCGGATGCCCGCCGCGGCGATGAGCAAGAGGCACAAAAGGAGGGCGATGGCCACGATCCGACGCGTATTGGGGGGGGTACGGACGGGCGGCGGCGATGCGGCGCCGTCACGCATCGCGGGGGCAGGCGTGACGATGGCGGCCGCCGCGGGCGGGAGTGCCGGAGCGGGGCCCGTCGTTGCGGAGGCGAGGGCGGGCGCAGGCGTGAGCGGAGGGGAGGCCGGCACCGTGAACGGGAGCGGCGCAGTGACGGGTCGCGCGAGCTCAGAAGCGGCGACCTCGGTCGGCTTGCCCGGCGGCGGAGGAGCCTCGGAGACGGAGAAGATCACGTCGGCCGACACGGGCTCGGCCGACACGGGCTCGGCGTCTCGTGCCGGAGAGGGGGCGGGCGCGGGAGCAGCCTTGGGCGCGACGACGGCTCTGGCAACGACAGCGGCGGCGGGCTTGGCGGCGGGCTTGGCTCCGTTGGGGGGCGCCGTCGGCGAGACCGCCGTGACGGCCTCGTGGGGGAACTCGTCGAAGAGCTCGGTGGGCTCGGCCGACGGGGGTGGCGGCGTGAGCTCGATGGGCGCGATCGCAGGCCGGGACCCCATGCGCGGGACCAGCGGGGCCTTCGGCACGGTCACCAGGGACGGCACGGTGGCGGCCTCCGGCGGGACCGGCGTCAAGGGGCCCGGGGGCCGCGATCCGGGCCTCATCGCCTGCAGCACCTTCGTGGCGCCCGCGGGGACCGGCGGGCGTACGGAACGGCGCTCGCCCACCGAGGAGGGAGGCGACTGCGGCAGGGCCAGCTCGACGCGGCGACTCAGCACCTTGGCACCTGCATACCGGTCGACCACGTCCGCGACGCGCGGCGGCATGGCGAGCTTCGAGCGCACCACGAGGCGCACGGCAGCGGCCATCTCTGCGGCGCTCCCATAACGGGCCTGCGGATCGCTCGCGAGCGCGCGCTCGGCGACAGCCGCGAGCGGCGCAGCCCACGCGGCATCGGCGTGCGCGACCGCCTTCGGCAACGGCGCCGTGGCGCGCGCCAGCCTTCCCTCGCGCGTCACGCCGTCGAAGAGCCGCTTCTCCGACAGGACTTCCCAGAGGAGCACTCCGACCGGATACAGGTCCGACCGCGCACTACCCTTCCCTGTCCGCAGCTGCTCCGGCGCGAGATACTGCACCGAGCTCGGATCGGCGATCGCGGCGAGGACGCGCCCGCGGTACGGGCGGAGGAGGCGGGTCACGCCGTCGAAGCCGAACAAGACGGTCTGTGGTCCCACGTCGCCGTGGACCATCGGCGTCTTTTCCAGGCCGTGGAGCGCGCTCAGCGCCGCGAGGACGTCCACGATGCCCCGGACGCCGACATCGATGGGGAGCTGCTTGCCGACCTCCTTCGCCAGATCGCGGAGGCCGCCGATGAGCTCCCCCTCGACGAACTCGGTGGCGACCAACAGGTCGGCTCCCGCCCGTGAGACATCGCGAATGGCGGGCAGGTTCGGGTGGCGGAAGGTGACCAGACGCTTGGCGTCCTCGGCGAGCGCGTCGCGCGAAGCCGCCGCCACGCCCCGGTAGCGCTCGAGGACGACGAGCTCGACGCCCTCGGGAGCGTGCCCGTGAGCCAGCCACGTGGGGACGTGCCGCCCGTGGAGCTCGCGCACCAAGACGTAGCGCTCGAAGCGCCCGCCTTCGCCGCGGAGTTCCACACCGGTTTTCACGCCCGACAGTGTACACGAAGGCCCCAGGCCGGGCCCACCTCCGTGACGACTCAGCCGGGAGCGTCGGCGAAGCGATACCCGACGCCCCGGACGGTTTCCACGTACTCGCCGGCTTCTCCGAGCTTCTCCCGGAGCCGCTTGACGTGGGTGTCGACCGTGCGCGAGGTCACGTCCCCGTCGGTGCCCCACACGTCGCGCAGGAGCGTATCCCGGCTCTGGACGCGGTTCTTCCGGTCGTAGAGCGTGGTCAGAAACCGAAGCTCGAGGGCGGTCAGCTCGACCTCTCGCCCACCTACCCACACGCGGTGAGCCTCCCGGTCGAGGCGGAGCACGCCGAACTCGACCGTGGTCGACGCGCCCGGCGGCGGCTCGCTCCGCCTGAGGATCGCCGAGATCCGCAGCATGAGCTCGCGGGGGCTGAAGGGCTTGACCACGTAGTCGTCAGCCCCCAGCTCGAAGCCGACCACGCGATCGATCTCCTCCCCCTTGGCGCTGACGATCACGACGGCGCAGCGCTGCGTGAGCGGATCGCGCTTGATCGATCGGCACACCTCGGTCCCCGAGATGTCCGGGAGCATGAGATCCAGGAGGACGAGGTCCGGCCGATGCTCGAGGGCGAGGCGCACCCCTTCGGCCCCGGTCGAGGCCAGGAAGGGCTCGTGGCCGGCCTGGCGAAGGTTGTAGGCAAGCACCTGCTGGAGATCGCGCTCGTCTTCCACCACGAGGATTCGGGCCATCGGCACACGCTAGGCCCGCTTCGTGACAACCCCGTGCCCTCTCGATGGCGAGCCTGGAACAAGACCCGCAACTGGGGTTGTGTTCGGCGCCAGGCTTGGCGACACTTCGCCCATGAGCGATTCGCAAGACTTCCAGCACGAGGCGTCCTTCGAGCGTGGCGAGGTGTCCGGCAATCTCCGGCTGGGCAAGCTCGAGATGATGTACGAGGAGCTCTTCGCCGAGGTCATCGAGGACGGGATCATCACCCAGGAGGAGCGCAACCAGCTCGACAAGATGGCCGACTCCCTCGGCCTCGACAAAGCGCGGCTCCGACGCCTCGAGCAGGCCCTCCAGGCTGCGTACGAGGCGCGCCATCAGGTCGTCATCAAGGAGATGTACGAGAGCGAAGAGGACAAGGAAGGTCCCCGCGCGTCGCTCCAGCCGCTCGAGCCGGTCACCGATCAGCGCTCGATGGCGCTCCAGCGGCGCATCTCGTTCCTCGAGAAGCGCATCGCCGAGCTCGAGCAGGATCTCGAGGAGGCGCGCTCGCACATCTCGGTCGAGGTCGATCTATCGGACGTCGCGCCCGCGGCCAAGGCGGTCCCCGAGGACGATCCCATCGAGCTGCAGCGCAACCTGCGCCACGATCCGCGCGACGAGGGCAGCCTCCACGCCCTCTACCGCGTCTACGAGCGCGCCAAGGACACGGATCGCCAGTGGTGCATCGCGCAGGCGCTGGTCTACCTGAACGCCGCCAACGAGCACGAGCGCCAGGTCTTCACCCAGCACCGCGAGACCGCGCTCATTCGCCCGAAGGCCGCCGTCTCTCCCGACGCGTGGAGCAAGCTCCTCCTGCATCCGGACGAGGAGCCGCTGGTCGGCGAGATCTTCGCGGTCGTGACGCCGGCGGTGCTCATCGGCCGCCTCTCGGCCATGCGTCGCGACAAGCAGCTCCCCAGGCTGGACCCGGCACGCAAGCAAGATCCCGCGACGGCCACGATCCAGGCGGTGCGCTGCTTCGCGTGGGCTGCGGCCCTGCTCGGCATGAACGCGCCGCCGCTCTACGCCGATCCGGAGTTCGAGGGCACCGTCGATTTCGTCCCGGCCATGCCGCCGGCGGCGCGCATCGGGCAGAAAGCCCTCTCCGGGCGCAGTGGCGCGGAGCTGGCCTTCCTGGCGGGCAAGCACCTGACGACGCACCGCGAGCAGGAGTTCATGCGCGCGCTCATCCCCAACGTGGCCGATCTCGAGGACATCTTCCTGGCCGCCCTCTCCATCGGCAACCCGGGGATCCCGCTCAACGAGCGCGCCAAGCAGATGGTCGTCCCCATCGCCAAGGCCATCGAGCCCATCCTCGAGCCCATCGCCATCGATCGTCTGCGCGGGCACTTCCTCCGCTTCGTCGAGGAGGGCGGACGCACGAACCTGCAGCGCTGGGCGGCGGCGGTCGACAAGACGGCGGGGCGCACGGGGCTCTTGCTCTCGAACGATCTCCGCGCCGCGCACGGCATCTTCGAGCTCGAGGACAAGGCCCACGTGACCGAGAAGATGGATGACCTGCTCTCCTTCGTGACCAGCGACCGGTACGCGAAGCTGCGCAAGCAAATCGGCATCGCAGTCAGCTGACGCCGTCGCGCCCCACGCTCACGATCTACGCCGGCGACAACCTGCCCATCCTGCGGGGGCTCGAGGCCGGCTCGATCGATCTCATCTACGTCGATCCGCCCTTCAACACCGGGCGGACGCAGGCGCGGACGCGCGTGCGCACGGTGCGTGACGCCGTCGGCGATCGCACCGGGTTCTCGGGCCTTCGCTACCGGACCAAGCGCCTCGGCACGAAGCGCTTCGAGGATACCTTCGACGACTACCTCGCCTTCCTCGCACCGCGCCTCGTCGAGGCGCATCGCCTCCTCTCGCCGCGGGGAAGTCTGTTCTTGCACCTCGATTTTCGCGAGGTGCACTACGCGAAGGTGCTGCTCGACCAGATCTTCGGCCGCGCGTCCTTCGTGAACGAGATCATCTGGTCCTACGACTACGGCGCGCGCGCGACGAAGCGCTGGTCGCCGAAGCACGACAACATCCTCTTCTACGCCAAGGATCCGAAGCGCTACGTCTTCCACCACGACGCCATCGATCGCATCCCGTACATGGCGCCGAAGCTCGTGGGACCCGTGAAGGCCGCGCGGGGCAAGACCCCGACCGACACCTGGTGGCACACGATCGTGAGCCCGACGGGCAAGGAGAAGACCGGCTACCCGACGCAGAAGCCCCTGGGCATCCTCGAGCGCATCGTGAAGGTGCACTCCAACCCGGGCGATACCCTGCTCGACTTCTTCGCAGGCAGCGGCTCGTTCGGCGAGGCCGCGATGAAGCACGGCCGCAACGCCATTCTCGTCGACGAGAGCGCGCAGGCCCTCGCGGTCATGAAGAAGAGGCTGGCCGCGTGGAAGCCCGAGCTGGTGCGGAGAGGACCGAAGTAAGGGCTGGACGACATCCACTCACGTGACCGTCGGGGAACAAAATGACGACTTCCAGCGTCACGAATGGGGACCCGGCGAAGACACACAGCAGCGAATGGATACCAACCTCGACGCCGAGCTCGACCGCACGTCTCGCTATCTGCGCCGGCGGGTCCCGGCGCAGCTGGTCGAAGATCTGGCGCAGAACACCGCGCTCGAGGCCTGGATCCATCGCGAGCGACGCGGGGGACCGGGTTATGTCCTCGGGATCGCCCGGCATGAGGCGTTCGACGCGCTTCGCCGCGAGAAGCGCGAGCACGCGCGCCGCTCCCCCCTCGATCCCGAGGTGCACGGGGACGACCGCGGCGTCGCGGATGCCCACGCACAGCTCGGCGAGGTCTTCGAGTTCGCCGCGCAGCGACCGGGGCTCGCGACGCCGCTCCGCTGGATCCTCGAGGAGCACTCGGGCACCTCGTTCGAGGAGATCGCTTCGCGCGAGGGCCTCACCGCGGCCGCGGTGAGAAAGCGCGTTTCGCGGTTGCGGCGGGCGCTCGCGGCGGCGTTTGCGTGCGCGATCCTCGCGGTCAGCGGGGCGAGCTTCTGGCCCCGCCACGACGCCGCGGAGACGTTCACGGCAGCGGCCCCGAAGTCGCTCGATGGCACGTACGTCGTGGTCGAGGTCCACAGCGAAGACCCTCGCGCATGGCTCCTGCGCAACGGGCACATCGTTGCCCACGGCGATCGGATCGAGCTCACGTCGCTCGGACAGACGTGGTCTTCGCCCATCGCACGGACGAACGACGGCGTCGTCGTCGAGATCGACGGAGCGCCCGAGGCGCTCGGCGTCGCGTCGTCCCCATCCGGGACCATCGAGGTCACGTCGCCTCACGGCTCGCTCCGGCTCCAAAGACAGCGATGAGTGGTCACGATCCGACGCCCTTGGGCGACGTATCGACTGCATGCACCGCACCCTCGTCTCGCTTGCAGCCCTCGTCCTCCTCGCTTGCCGGCACACGACCGCACCCGACCCCGCGGAGATGGCGATCCAGGCCGAGCCCGCGGTCGCCGCCGTGGACGCTGGCGTCCCGCTCGCGGACCACGATTGGCTCGAGCCGGTCGGCGATGACGCGCGCGAGCTCGCCAAGGTGTCGGTCCCGCTGGGCGCGACCACGCAACGTCCGGTGATGATCGGACTGCATGGCGCCGGCGATCGCGCCGAGTGGTCGTGCGGCGAGTGGCGCGGCGTGACGCACGCTTTTCCCTTCGTCGTCTGCCCTCGCGGGGACCGCTCGGGCTACTACTACGACGCTCCCAAGGCGACCCAGGCCGACCTCCAGCTCGCGATAGGCGAGGTCCGAAACCGCTTCGCCGGCTGGGTCGGTCCGCACGATCCCGAGCTCCTCGCCGGCTTCTCGATGGGCGCGACCGAGGCGATTGCGCTCCTCATCCAGACCGATCTCCGCGCCCCGTCGCTCGCGCTCGTCGAAGGTGGCTACGAGTCCCTCGCGTTCGCAGGCGTGCCCGGGCTCCTCGCCGCGCGCGGCGTGCGCCGGGTGCTCCTCGCCTGTACCACACTGGGATATTGCCCCACCCACTACGCCGCAGCGAAGCAAGGCCTCGAGCGCGCCGGGATCGCGGTCCACTTCATCCAGGCGGCGCGTAGGGACCACGGCATGTACCCCGAAGTCACGGAGGCGCTGGCCAAGGAATGGCCGTGGCTCAGCGCGGGGCGCGCCGGGTGGGAGAGCCTCCCTCCACCGTGAGCCAGGCGGGCGGCGCCGCTCGAGCTCCAGGCGGCGGGCCCGTCGCGTTTGGTCGACCTTCCGGGCGTTTAGTGCTAGTAACTCGGCGTCACGTCGCATACATAGCCGTTCTGCATGCCGGCTTAGCTCAGTTGGTTAGAGCGCTAGATTGTGGATCTAGAGGTCCTCGGTTCGACCCCGAGAGCTGGTACCGAGACGTTCCGCCGCCGCACCCGAAGAGGGCTCGGCGGCGGTTCTTTGTTCACGTGTGACGCGCGACCATCCGCCGGACTTCGTCGACCAGATCGGTCTCCTTGATCGTCACCTGGGCGGAGCGGGCTTCCTTCCACTCCTTGTTGTCCTTGATCGACGCGGCGGCCTTCGCGCCCTCGATGAGGTCCTTCAGCTGAACCTCGCCGTTCGCGCGCTCGTTCGAGCCCTGGATGACGACGCACGGGCTGCCCCGGCGGTCGGCGTACTTCATCTGCGGCTTCATGCCCGAGGTGCCGAGGTACATCTCGGCCCGGATTCCGGCCTGCCGCAGGGTCTGAACGAGCGCCTGGTAACGCGGGAGCTCGCCGCGATCCATGACGAGGACGATCACCGGACCGAGCGCCACGGCGGGCGGGCCCTTGTCCAGGTGCGCGAGCGCGGCCTGCAGCCGCGACACGCCGACCGAGAACCCGGTGGCGGGCACCTTCTGGCCGAGGAAGCGCGCGACGAGATCGTCGTACCTCCCGCCGCCGCCGACCGAACCGAACCGGATCGGCACGCCGGCGTCCCCCTTGATCTCGAAGGTGAGCTCGGCCTCGAA
>Ga0182021_10006794_pt1 | contig 13580 bp, 15 predicted proteins | sample 612E3MmetaG_FD_120493 | JGI IMG/M metagenome (GOLD analysis project Ga0182021, IMG submission 120493) | Permafrost microbial communities from Stordalen Mire, Sweden - 612E3M metaG (Illumina Assembly) | ecosystem: Environmental > Terrestrial > Soil > Wetlands > Permafrost | place: Sweden...
GAGAACCCACCGTGCCTATCGAACTTGACACCTTAACTGGTCGAGGAGCAAAAATTCGTGTTGTTGGTGTTGGCGGAGGCGGAGGCAATGCCGTCAATAGCATGATCGATAAAGGTCTTGCCGGCGTTGATTTCGTTATCATCAACACAGACCTGCAAGCACTGGAGCGTAATAAAGCTCCGCATAAACTTCAAATTGGAAAAAACCTCACACGCGGACTCGGCGCCGGCGCTGACCCCAGTATTGGTTTCCGTGCTGTGGAAGAGGATCGAGAAGAAATCGCACAGGCCCTGACCGGTTGCGATATGGTATTTATCACCGCAGGAATGGGCGGTGGTACCGGTACCGGTGGCGCACCATTAGTAGCAAGCATCGCAAAAAGTGTCGGTGCGCTCGTGGTAGGTATCGTGACGAAGCCCTTTAACAGCGAAGGCAAACGAAGGAATGGACAAGCCGAGCAAGGAATTGAAGAGCTGAAAAAGAATGTCGATACGCTCATCGTCATTCCAAACCAAAAACTTCTTGATCTTATTGATCGTCGAACTCCGATTATTGAGGCATTCGAAATAGCCAATCAGGTTTTGTATAATGCCACGCGTGGTATTTCGGAAGTTATCACTGTCCCGGGCTACATCAACGTAGACTTTGCCGACGTGCGCACTATTATGAAAGAAATGGGTGATGCACTCATGGGCACCGGCATTGCATCAGGCGATAACCGTGCAACGGAAGCGGCGCAGATGGCAATTTCCAGTCCATTACTTGAAGGTGTCTCCATCGCCGGAGCGCAGGGCATTCTCATCAATATCACCGGCGGTAAAGAACTCAGCCTTATGGAGGTGGATGAAGCAACAAAGATCATTCACGAAGCAGCAGGCGAGGAAGCGAACGTTATTCTCGGCACCGTCATAGATGAAAACATGACGGAAGAGATCATGGTAACTGTCATCGCAACCGGTTTCAACAAACGTGCATCGGCAGTTCAACGGCCCGCAAAACCGACAGCGAAATTGATCGACCACGTTCCGGTTGGTCCAACAGAGTTGCAGCGCTTTGAGGTGCCGACCTTTGTGCGTCGCGGAGTTGAAATTCCGAATGCTCCACTCCGAGAAGTCGGTATGCAAAGAGAAAAGATTGACAAGTCCGATACCGAGCGTCCAGCGTTTCTTCGCAAAATCATGGATTAATCGGACGGATATTACATATTAATAGAAGTGGTTTTCCTTCTCTTCTCTCCTTGCACGGTGAGAATGAAGGATGACTCACATATCTCCGACCTTCCAGTGCCGGGTTTATTTTCCCGGAAGGTCGGAACTTATATTCTCCTCTAAACGACTCATTTACTAAGTTTTTTTCGCCCCTTCAAAATTTATTTTCTCTTACTCTTGTTTTTATGAAACTTATATCGTAATATTACGATATATTAATTATGGGAACATCCAAGAAAGAATCTTTTAGCAATAATCAGAATCGCCTTGCGGATCTCGGGAAAGCATTTGCACATCCGGCACGTATCGCGATTCTAGAATTCCTTGCCAAACAGGATACTTGTGTTTGCGGCGATATCGTGGAAGAACTTCCTTTGTCTCAGGCAACTGTATCACAACATCTTGCTGAATTGAAACGTATCGGTCTTATCAAAGGTGAGATTGAAGGACCAAAGGTATGCTACTGCATCAATAAAAAAGTATGGCAGGAAGCAAAACAGATTCTTGCTCAGTTTCTGAATGATGCGAAATCGTGCTGTTGAAAATTTTTTGTACTCATCTATCGTAATATTGCGATAGTTATTTATAGGAGAATGACATATGAACACGGAACAAGAGATTAAAGAGATGGTGAAAGAGAAATATGAGGCCATCGTACTGCAAACCAAAGAGCAGAACCAATCCTCTTGCTGCGGCAGCGGCTGCGGGTGTTCGAACGTGGAGTTTTCGATTATGTCAGAAGATTATACGAAACTTCCCGGTTACGTGCCTGATGCCGATCTTGCTCTTGGCTGCGGCCTGCCGACAGAGTTTGCCCAAATCAAACCGGGCGATACTGTCGTTGACCTTGGTTCGGGCGCTGGGAACGATTGCTTTATCGCGCATTCCATCGTCGGCGAAACCGGACGTGTTATCGGAATTGATATGACAGAAGCGATGATCGAAAAAGCAAAAGTCAATGCTGCAAAACTCGGATTTAAGAATGCAGAATTTCGTCTTGGAGATATCGACAACATGCCGATCGAAGATAATACCGCTGATGTTGTGGTGAGCAATTGCGTCATGAACCTCGTGCCGAACAAGCAGAAAGCGTTTTCCGAGACATTCCGTATCATCAAACACGGCGGACATTTCAGCATTTCAGATATCGTTCTGCAAGGTGAACTCACCGATGAGCTTCGAAACGAAGCAACATTATATGCCGGATGTATCTCCGGTGCTGTTCAAAAGGAAGAATACCTGCGGATCATCAAGGAAGCTGGTTTCTCTAATATCATCGTTCAAAAAGACCGTAAGATCGATATTCCGAATGATATTCTGGCAAAATTCCTTACCGTAGATCAATTGCGCGAATATAAGAAAAGTCCTGTTAGGATATTCAGCATAACAGTATATGCGGAGAAACCATGAACATTTCATATCGTCAAGCGATAGAGAAAGATACCGAAGCCATCCGTTCGCTTCTGAAAAGTCATAATCTCCCGACAGAAACGGTTGGCACAACAATGACTGAATTCTATCTCGCTGTTGAAAATGAAGCTATTGTTGGCGTCGCCGGATTTGAATATTACAACGAGGATGTGCTGCTCCGGTCTGTGGCTGTGCCAACTACCATGCAGAAGAAACGAATCGGTTCACAATTGGTAGATTGGATGATTTCACTGGCAAAGCAGAAAGGCGTAAAGAGGATAGTGCTACTCACAGAAACCGCTTCAAAATTCTTTTCCAAGAAAGGATTTATGGCTGTAGATCGCTCCTCTATCAAAAACGAGCCGATGAAGAAATCATCACAATTTGGGAGCTGCTGCTGCAGTTCGGCTCTATGCATGAAACTAAATTTATAATTCAGTTGGTATGCTTCAGGAAAGAAGAATGAATCAACCCATTCAAGAAATCATCGGTCAACGATTTTCCTGCCGTTCGTACCTCGATGAACCGATACGAGAAACGCATCGACAATCGCTGAAAGATTTTTTAAAGACGCAGCAGATCGGTCCCCTGAGAACGCATGCACGATTTGAACTTGTTGCCGCCACGCAGGATGACCGGCAGTCTCTGAAAGGACTTGGCACGTACGGATATATTAAAAATCCAACAGGATTTATTATAGGTGCGCTTGAGCAAGGCACGAAGAACCTGGAAGATTACGGGTATCTTTTCGAGCATGCGATCCTCACTGCAACCGATATCGGTTTAGGAACGTGCTGGCTGGGCGGTACATTTACCAAAAGCAGGTTTGCAAAGAAAATATCTCTGCGCGATACAGAGACCATCCCTGCTGTTGTCGCTACGGGATATATTGTGGAGAAAACAGGAAGAGACGGGCAGATTCGAAAATACTTAAGCGCCAATCGTCGCCTGCCAAAAGAACAATTGTTTTTTGTAGATTCATTTGGCAGTCCGCTGACGACAGGAGCCGCAGGTGCATACGCACAACCGCTGGAAATGGTCCGCTGGGCTCCTTCAGCTTCCAATAAGCAGCCATGGCGTATTGTTCGAATCGGTGATGCATGGCATTTTTATCTTCAACGAACCAAAGGATACGGCAAGGGAACGTTGTTATTTAGCCTTCTCCGGCTTGCCGATCTGCAACGCGTGGATATGGGCATCGCTATGTGCCATTTTGAACTCGCCGCCCGCTCGTTAAGATTACGCGGACGCTGGATTGTGGAAGCTCCGAAACTGATAATACCGGACAACACTGAATACACAGTTTCATGGATTAATGAATAATTCATAATAAGAAATCACTATGACGCAGCGTATTCTTATCCTTTGCACAGGTAATTCCTGCCGCAGTCAAATGGCGGAAGGATTTTTGAAATCATTCGACCCGAACCAGGAAGTCTATTCTGCTGGAACACATCCGGCTTCGCGTGTTTCTTCCCGTGCAATTCAAGTAATGAAGGAAGTTGGAGTCGATATCAGCGGAGGGTATCCAAAGTCGGTTGATCAATTTCTCAATGATTCATTCGATTATATCATTACAGTCTGTAACCACGCAAAGGAAACTTGTCCTGTATTCGTCGGTAAAGTACAGCACCAACTTCACATCGGATTTGATGATCCAGCAGAAGCAACAGGAACGGAAGAAAAAGTACTTGCAGTTTTTCGCCGTGTGCGAGATGAAATCAAAGAAAGGATTTTTGAATTTTATCAATCAAAGTTGAAAAATAGTCGAGGATAGAATATGGGATGTTCAGATCAGAAATGTGGTTGCGGGAATTCCAACGAACTGGTTTCTCTCCAGTTGAAAGTTCCGGCGAATGATTACGGCTGCAAAACCCCCAGTAACGATCCAGTACCGACCTCAAAACCTTATATTATAGGCGGTATTGAAACTAGGGCAGGTGAAATTCCACAAATCTCAGCCAGACTTGACTGGAAGGATTACCTTGGAGCTTTCAAAGTACGCTGGGGTATCAGGAGAGATCAGTATCGAGTTGATCCGGGCTTATATGCTGTCGGAATACCGAATGATCGTTCAGATATCTTTGTAACTGCCAATTATAAGTTTTCATTCGATCTGGTGAGAAAGAATTTGAATGGAGTGAATGCTTGGCTTCTTGTGTTGGACACCAAAGGGGTTAATGTCTGGTGTGCGGCAGGCAAAGGAACGTTCGGGACAAAGGAATTGGTACGAAGAATTCAGTTGACATCGCTTGACAAAGTAGTGATTCACAGAAGACTGATTCTTCCGCAGCTCGGTGCGACAGGAGTTGCAGCGCATCTGGTCAAAGAAGTATCCGGATTCACGGTGATCTACGGACCGGTACGGGCTACGGATATCCCGGCGTTTGTGCAGGCAAATTATAAAGCATCAAAAGAAATGCGACGCGTCAAGTTCGATTGGTACGATAGGCTGAAACTTGTCCCCAACGACATTATTTATAATATGCGCTATCTCCTAACTATGTTAATAGTCATTTCTGTTCTCTCAGGGATAAATGCGAATGGGTACTCGATGCAACAAGCACTCAGGAATATCGTCCCTATTGCAAAAATTGTTGCAGCAGGATATATTGCCGGAATAGTTTTTACTCCATTACTTCTCCCCTATATTCCTACACGAAATTTTTCATTTAAGGGACTCATCCTAGGAGCAATTGTCTCGATGCTATTATTCCTGAACCATTCCCTGGATGGAGGTCTCATGGTAAACTTCGCTGAAATATTCTTCATATCGAGTTTTTCTTCGTTCCTCGCAATGAATTTTACGGGTGCATCTACATATACATCGCTTGCTGGTGTTAAAAAAGAAATGAAGATTGCAATACCTGTTCAGGTCATATTCGGTGCAATAGCGGTAATGCTGCTTGTTCTTGAAATCGCAATCTAAAGAAAGTAGCCATATGGAAAGACTCAGATATTTTTCGGAAGTTCTAACACTCGATCTGATTCAAGAGAAATGCAATAACTGCGGTATGTGTGTGAAAGTGTGTCCGCACGAAGTCTTTGAACTGAAGGACAAAAAAGTGCGTATTATTGGCCGTGATTTTTGCATGGAATGTGGCGCGTGTAAAAGAAACTGCCCGCAGGGAGCAATTGTACTGGATGTTGGAGACGGATGCGGATGTGCTGCGGGAATTATTCAGGGTGCTTTCAATGGAACAGCTCCTACTTGTGGCGGCCCTGACAAAGGAACGTGCTGTAATTAACACAATGAAGCATAAAGAAAGAAGAACAAAGAAGAAAAGATGACTTCTCTTATTAAGCAATTATTATTTTTTTTGAGTTAATATAATGCATTGTGATTCAGAAATGTCAAAAGAGAAATTCCAAAAGAAATTGCCTTCAGAGATTGTTATTGTGTTAAAAGAATTGATTTTAATATTCATCGAAATAGAAACAGTCAACATCTATTAACGAGGAATTAATTATGAAAGTCTCCCTTCCGGCACAAACGATATTGCTCCCCTCTCCGGTGCTCATCATTGGAACATATGGCTCCGATGGCATGCCTAATATCATGAATGCCGCCTGGGGAGGAATCGCATCAAGCAAACCGCCATGTATCAGTGTGTCTCTTAGGGAAGCGACGCTTAGTTATCACAACATCAAACAGACCGAGGCATTCACAGTGAATATTCCCTCTGAAAAGTATCTCAAGGAGGCCGACTTTGTCGGCATAGTGTCGGGAAGAAAGTATGACAAATTCAAGGAGACCCGCCTCACTCCGGAAAAGAGCAAACTGGTCAATGCCCCAATTGTAAAAGAATTTCCGTATTCCCTTGAATGCAAGCTGATCAGGCAGGTCGATCTTGGCCTGCATACGATGTTCATTGGAAAAATTGTCGGAATGGTCGCTGATAGCGAGGTTTTAAATCCAAATCAACTTCCAGATATCGAGAAAGTACGGCCAATGCTGTGGGGTTCATTCGGCAGTATGGCGTATTATACTATCGGCGACAAACTTGGCGATGCGTTCTCCGTTGGAAACGAATTACAACGGAGCTAAATTAAGAAAAGAATACACTATGACTTCTCTGACAAAGCAATTATCATTCGTCGATAGGTTCTTAACACTCTGGATTTTTCTGGCAATGTTTGTAGGCATTCTTTCCGGATATTTCTTCCCAGGAATAGTACACTTCTGGAATTCATTTCAAAGCGGAACCACAAACATTCCAATTGCAATCGGTTTGATCTTAATGATGTATCCGCCCCTTGCAAAAGTAAAGTATGAAGAACTCGGCGATATTTTTAAAAACACCAAAGTACTGGCGTTGTCGCTTGTTCAAAACTGGATTATCGGCCCCATCTTAATGTTTGTGTTAGCAGTTTTGTTTCTTCCGGATCATCCGGAGTATATGGCCGGCTTGATAATGATTGGTCTTGCTCGCTGCATTGCAATGGTTATTGTTTGGAATGAACTCGCAAAAGGCGATTCTGAATATGCCGCAGGTTTAGTTGCATTCAACTCTATTTTTCAAGTTCTCTTTTTTTCGGTCTATGCTTATGTTTTCTTAACCGTTCTTCCAAATTGGCTTGGGCTGCAATCTTTTAAAGTCGAAATCACAATCAGACAAATAGCCGAAAGCGTTTTCATCTATCTTGGAATTCCTTTCTTTGCCGGTATGATAACCCGTTTTGTGCTGTTGAAACTGAAAAACAAAGAATGGTATGAAAAGAAATTCACACCAAAAATAAGTCCGATGACATTAATCGCGCTTCTCTTCACCATCGTTGTCATGTTCTCTCTCAAAGGCGAATATATTATAAAGATCCCTCTTGATGTTATAAGGATTGCGATTCCCTTGCTTCTGTACTTTGTGATAATGTTTTTTATTTCGTTTTATGTGGGCAGGAAAGTCGGAGCTGACTATTCGAAGACCGCAACTCTTTCCTTCACAGCGGCAAGCAATAACTTTGAGCTTGCTATAGCTGTGTCGGTTGCAGTCTTTGGTATCAATTCTGGTGTGGCTTTCGCGGCTGTTATTGGTCCCTTGGTAGAAGTACCCGTGCTTATCGGTCTTGTCAATGTGGCGTTGAGAATGAAAAAACGATATTTTTAGGAATAAATTTTCAAGAGATTCAATCTTTGTCTTTTTTTATTGATTCTTTTATCCTGTAATCCTAGTAGCCGAGGTCGGTAACACCCTTTTCACAGCTAACGGATAAAACAATACCAGAGCGCTACTGCCTGTAATCCCTCCTCTGCACCTTCAATCAATTTCTGTACTTCTACAAGCGATGCAACCTGCTTGTTGTCGACATCGAAGATAAACCCGCCGCGAACCGTCATCATTTTTCTATTCTCTGAATCGAAGAGATACTTCCCATGCATGGTGGCAACTCTCCGATTGTCGCCATCGTAAATTTCGTCACCTCGTATAAAAGCGATTCTCCGGTTATGTCCATTATACAAACCGGTATCACGCATAGTATATTTCATAAATTTCATCTCTTAAGAGTGCATGCTGTCTGGCGCGATCACCACGAACAGATATCCAGCATAGTGAACCATGCTTGATATGTATTAAGTATAGACTCTTTCTGCTTCAATAGCGAGATGTATATTTCTTCATGGTAATCTCACTAAGGAATATCGTTTTTGGGATATTTCGTAGTCTTTTAGGTAATCCGTGGAGGAGGAAGTAATTATCTGTAGCCGAGACTGTTGACCCCGACAATTTTCTTTTGTTACGTTAAAATCGCGACCGCTCGCCATAAAGACAGCGGCCAAGTTGGTAGCGGCTACAATTATTTCCCAATCACTCTATCTATCGCACTTCGCACGGCATTTACATCTGCCGGTAGCAGAATTGGCGGATTGGCATAGTGTGAATCAATTCCCTGAAGTGTTTTTTCGTGGTAATCAACTTTAAATTGCGAAAATTTTAATCCGTGCGCTGTGGAAATTACGACAACGCGGTCTTTTCTTTTTATAACTTTCCGTTCTATCATTTTCGTAAGGGCGGCAAGCGCAACACCGGTTTGCGGACAGGTAAACAATCCGGCTTTATCTGCGCGTGCAGCGGCGTTTGCAAGTTCATTTTCCGTTGCTTGCTCAACGATACCGTCAAATTCATATAGTATTTTCACGGCACGCTCATAGCTTACCGGTGCACCGATCTGGATTGCTGATGCAAGTGTCTTCTGTGCTGTAACCGGTTTGTATTCCTTGTAACGTTTTTTGAAACTCAAATATAAAGGATTTGCATGTGCCGCTTGTGCACACACAATGCGCGGCAATTTCTTTATCAAGCCAAGCTCTCGCATCATTAACAATCCTTTTCCAAGAGCGCTTACATTCCCAAGATTGCCAGCGGGGATGATCATCCAATCTGGCACTTCCCAATCGAACTGCTGAACGATTTCAATACCGACCGTCTTCTGGCCTTCCATTCGCAATGAGTTCATTGAGTTGGCAAGATAAATCGAATTATCAGCAGTAATTTCTTGCACGATACGCATGCATCCATCAAAATCTGTATCGAGCGAAAGCACCATTGCACCGTTGGCAATCGGTTGTACAAGCTGTGCTGTAGAAACTTTCCCTTTAGGCAGAAATACGATTGTGGGAATTCCCGCCGCAGCACCATACGCAGACAATGCCGCCGAAGTGTCTCCCGTGGAAGCACAAGCTACAGCGCGAATCGGTTTCCCGTCAGCCATCATTTGTTTCACAACAGATACGAGGACGGTCATTCCGAGGTCTTTAAACGACCCAGTATGACTATTACCGCAAAGCTTTACCCACAAATCTGGAACTCCGATATCTTTGCCTAACCGTTCTGCCCAGAAACAGTTGGTATGCCCTTCATACATTGAGACAATGTTTTCGTTATCCAGATCAGGACAGACCCATTCTTTCTTTCCCCACACACCGCTTGCGTAGGGCCACTTGTTCGTCCTCGTCCGGTCATCGAATAATTTTTTCCATGATGCTGCAGTCCGGCGTTTGAGCGTATTGATATTGTGCTGAACATCCAGCAAGCCGCCGCAATTCTCGCAGTTGTAGATTACATCATAGATAGAATATTTTTTCCCACATCCGCGGATACATTCTAACCAACTGTGCTGCATATTTTTCTCCATTACGGCACCCGATCATTTATGGTTGTCATTTGACCCAGATCGTTACGATACTGACAATCATGAGGGAAAACATCGTATAACCTAATATCCGACTTGCCTTCTCCGACTTGACAATCTTGGCGATTAAATCGCCCATCTTGAGCCATATAAACATGCAAGGAATCCCGACCAATCCGAGACTTATCGCATAAACGAAAACATTCAGATGGATGTTATTGGATTGCGGCAAAAACGCGCTTGCTCCGCTGATTGCCATGACCCATGCTTTCAGATTAACAAATTGCATGGAAAATGCTTGACCAAATCCGATAGCAGTTTTTTTGCCCGGTTCAACTTTCACGCTAAGCTTTCTCAAGATAAATGCAAGATAGAGCATCCACAACGACCCGATAATTTTAAGTACCAATCCCGCCATTGGATTGCTTGTAACGATATTTGCAATGCCATATCCGGCTAAACAGAGCATAAGAAAGAACCCGAGAAAAATCCCAAACATAACATTCCTCGAATCATTAAAACCATATGCTTTTCCATATGAAAAGAGCATTAGATTATTCGGACCCGGAGTAATCGACATCAAAGATGCATAGATGAGATAGCCAACGATGTTAAAACTCATATTGTACCGGGCAATAATTTTTCTACTTGCGATAAGAACGATTGTTTTGACATTCAGGTTAAGTGATGAATTGGATTATTGTCAAATACAAAAAACAAAAAATCATTACATTTGTTAATTCCAATTCAGAGATTGTTTTCCTGTTACGCGTTCTATGGTGAGTTTCAATATGACAAGATTTTCTACTTGTTCTTCTTTATATACATTGTTCATCGTCTTGCCATGTTGAGTCATAATAATATCAAGTCCACGTTTCTTTTGTTCAGAATCAGTGATTATATCTATTGTTCCATATCCAATCAAAGAACGGTACTTTGTAGCCCAATCACAGGACAGATCTTTCCTAATAATTTCGGTCGTATCTTCTATCTCAAAACAAACTTTATTGTTAGCTTTTAAAATATCCATTTTTTTACCTTCTGAGGCAGAATGGATGTAGATTATATTATTATCATAACCATAATTCAAAGGCACAATATACGGAACGCCATCAGAGATCGTCCCAATTCTACAAATCAAAGATTTTTGCAAAATCTCTTCAATGACGTTTCTGTCAATTATTTCCTGGTTTTTTCTTCGCATGATTTACTATTAAAGACCACCGAATTTCCTAACTTTTCAGGAAAAACTCCATCAGTTCGTAACCGTTGTTGAACAGTATTCCAGTTTTGGAGGCGTTCGTCTCGCCGAGAGGAAGATGGATATTGTGGCTGATTCCCTCACCTGCAAGAGCAAATGGTATCGGATCGTTTGTATGTCCTCGGGTCGATACAGGTGTCGGATGATCCGGCATCACTAATATTCGCCAGTCGTTGTACTTTTTTAATTCTGCCATCACAGGACCGACGATATGCGTGTCGATTTCTTCCAAAGCCTTTTTCTTTATACTTGCATCTCCGGCATGTCCAGCTTCGTCCGTCGCTTCCACATGAACAAGAACAATATCGTATTTCTTGAGCGCGTCGATCGCCGCAAGTCCTTTTGCATGATAATTCGTATCGAAATATCCTGTTGCTCCTTCAACTTTGATAAAATCGAACCCAATGAGATAAGCCAATCCTTTGACAAGATCGACCGCGGTGATCGCTGTACCTTTAAGGCCATACTTTTTTTTGAATGGCTCCATCCGTGCTTTTTTTCCATGTCCCCAGAGCCAGATAGAGCTCGCTTCATTCTGTTTGAGGTTCCTGCGAACAAGATTGATTTGGTGATCCTTAAAAAGTCTTTCACTTTTTTTTATCAGCTCGACGAGAACTTCCGCATTTTTCCCGCTCGGGAGTAAGTCGATGACTTTCTTTCCAATATGGTCATGGGGTGGTTGAAGCTGGAGATCTGAAAAATCATAACCATTGGCAATCATAAGGTGTCTATAACCAACACCCGGGTAAAACCGGATACGATCACTGCTGAATTCTTTATTCAATTCATCTATAAATTTCTTGCCTTCTTCACTGGAAATATGTCCGGAACTGTGGTCAACCATGTTTCCATCGGTTGTCGTCACAAGGTTGCATCGGAATATCCAATCATTTTCTGTAACATCGATACCTTGTGCAACCGCCTCAATCGGCGCTCTGCCTGTATAGTATTTTACCGGATCATAACCGAGCACTGCCATCATCGCCACATCGCTGCCTGGCTGAAGAGCAGGAGGCACTGTTCGACACAACCCTTGTCTGCCGGTCATCGAAATGGAATCGATGTTCGGTTTTTGTGCAGCTTCGAATATTGTTTTTCCATCGAACACCGATAACGGTTTATCAGCTGCTCCATCGGGCACAATGATGACATACTTCCTGCTCAAGTACAATACTCCTTTATACAAATTCTTTTACTGCGGCAAATAGTGAAGCAATTTCAGGAGGTCGGAAAAGACTCCCATCGCCGTCACATCAGCACCCGCACCGGGACCTTGCACTACCAAAGGTGTCTTTGAATACCGCTGAGTACTGAATGCAATGATATTATCGCTTCCCTTGGTCGATGCAAGCATATGATTTTTAGGGACTTCCATAATACCGGCAGAGGCTTTGTTCCCCTCCAGCATGGCAACATATCGCAGAACTGAACCTCGCGCTTGAGCCGCTTCTAGCCGTCGTTTCATTGCTTCGTCATACTTTGCATAACGTTTGAAAAACTCTTTCGAGAAAGCGCCGCTGCGTAATGGCTGAGGAACAAGATTTTCTACTTTAATATTGTGCATATCCATTTTCAGGCCGATTTGCCTGGCAAGAATCAGAAGCTTTCTTGCAACGTCATTGCCGGATAAATCTTCGCGCGGATCCGGTTCTGTATATCCGAGCTTCAGTGCATCTTCAACAAGTGCACTAAACGGTATCGAGCCATGAAAATGGTTAAAGAGATGGCTTAATGTTCCCGAAAACATTCCTTCGATTTTAACAATTTGATCCCCGCTTGCAATTAAATCCTGAAGTGTTGAGATAATCGGAAGCCCTGCGCCAACATTCGCTTCGTAGAAAAACATTTTTTGCCGACTCTTCATTAACTCCGTCAATCGTTTATATCGCGACCAAGGAAGAACATTCGCCCTCTTATTCGGTGTAACGATATGCATATTTAATTTTACGAAATCCTCGTAGAGATCAACAATCTCAGAGCTTGCAGTACAATCTACAACAACACCATTAGTGAGTTGGAGCGTGGCAATATTCTGCAATAACTTTGAATAATTTACTCGCTTTGATGAGCTATCAATATGCTCTTTCCAACGTTTGAGATCGATCCCCTTCGATGAGAAGATCGCTTTGCCTATGTCATAAATTCCACAGACGCGAACATCGAAACCTTCAGAATGAAGGTACGATTGCTGTTGATGGATTTGTTTGAGAAGCGTTCCGCCTATATTACCCGGACCGATCAGTACCACGCCAAGTTTTTTTCTTGGCTCGAAGAATGCTTCGTGAATGACATTCAAAGCAAGAAGTTTCTGCACTTCATCGATCACAAACGAAATATTACGTTCTGATGCGCCTTGAGCAATCGCAGAAATATTCACATTATTCCGCCCCAACGCCTGAAAAACTTTTCCCGACACACCGGGTGTACCTTTCATTCCATCGCCGACAATGGCAATAATGGATTGATTCGGTTTCTCGTCCAACGATGTTAATTTGGACTGCAATTCAAAGTGAAATTCAAGATGAACTGCTTTCTTTGCTGCTGCCGCATCAGAAGTGATGATTGCAAAGCAA
>Ga0182021_10006795_pt1 | contig 13580 bp, 14 predicted proteins | sample 612E3MmetaG_FD_120493 | JGI IMG/M metagenome (GOLD analysis project Ga0182021, IMG submission 120493) | Permafrost microbial communities from Stordalen Mire, Sweden - 612E3M metaG (Illumina Assembly) | ecosystem: Environmental > Terrestrial > Soil > Wetlands > Permafrost | place: Sweden...
GTGAATCTGGACTGAGTTTAAGGAAATCAGAGTATATAATTGATATATCAAAGCTTATTGTAGAGGGAAAATTAGATTTAGAACATTTAAAGGAATATAAAGATGTAAATAAAATTATAGACGAACTCAGCCAGTTAAGGGGTGTTGGTGAATGGACCGCCCATCTTACGGCATTAAGAAGCATGCACCGTCACCGAGCATTCCCAGCTGATGAAATTTAGGTTTGAGAAGATCCATATCTCACTTCTACTGCAATGATAAAAAGATTACTGCTGATGATGCACGTAAAATCGCGGGTAAATGGGGTAAATGGAGAGGTCTCGCAGGCTTTTATCTGATTGCAGGAGAAATACGTGGTATTAAGATATAAAAAAATAATTTTCCTTTATTAATGGATTTACCTGGCGGTGATGTTTTAACAAGCAGTCCTCAAATAATAGGACCAATAGCCTTTAAATTCTCCATAATTATCTGCAATTTTATTCAAACGTTCTTCCGTAATATCAGGTCCGTAAATTTTCTGAGCACAACTCAAAAGCATTCTATCATGATGTGCTGAAAGTTCTTCCATCCTTCCAAGAGCTCTTACAAGTTCCAAATGAGCTGAATATTCTCCAATTCATTTTATATTTAAAAGCCAATCTTTTACTTCCCCTATAGGGGCTTTTATTAAGAAATTCTCGTTCACATTATCAAAAGCATCAGCAACTGTCATTAAATATTCTGATTTCCTTTTATTTTTAAAGATAAATTGTAGTTTATCTGCACCTAAATTTTTCACTTGATTTGCATCAGGGAAAGTCCAATAATCAACATCATCAACCTGAATATTATCACCAACAGCTTTAGTAAGCCTATCTTTCATTAAGTGAGCCACTTTCATAGATATTCTCTGGCTTAACACTGCCCAGGCTGCTCCCTCAAAAGGAGTTAAAAATTTAACCTGATGCAAGCCATAAAGATCTTCCAAAACAGGGTTGAATTCAATATCTTCTCTTCCCAGAGCATAAAATGGCTTTAAATCATCTTCCAAGCTTAAATAAAATTTTATTCTTTCTAAAAGTTCAAATTTTATTTCATCTCTTATTTCATCGTATGCATATAATGTGTACGATAAAACGGGTTTTTCAACTGTTCCAATATCCTCAACTTTAAAAGCCATAGTCATGTTTTTTAGGTAAACTGCTTTGGTTAATGAGGATTTGGATATGGCCTGTTCATCACTAGTTGGTGAAAACATACCTGCAAAACTTAAAGATTTAGAAAAGTCGAAGGGTGGCTTAGGATTAAGTTTTCCACTAATTTTATAAATCGTCATCTTTTTTTCTCAAGAATTTTATACAAATTAATATTTGGTTAAACGCCGGGGACGGGATTCGAACCCGCGAGATCCAAAGGATCATTGGCTTAGCAGGCCAACGCCGTACCAGACTGGGCCACCCCGGCAACAGTAATTTTTGATAAAAAGATTTGATTCAAATAAAGTGTTGAATAAAACTTCTGTACATCTTGAGATAAAAGTCTTTTGTATTAAAATTCAGGATTTAAGATTTTGTTCATTTGATTAAACATTTAAGTATGAAAATGAATTTTAATGAAATTAATGGGCGTGTTCAAGAGTGGACAGACCTTCCAGAAGTTGGTGATCCAGAAATCCAGCTCCGCCCCGTTGCTCCACAAGCATCAGCTGTCCAAAGTAGAGCTGCTTCTTCCCAGACCTGACCCGTTCCCCTGGTTAAAATAGTTAATTTCGACCCTACAGTCGAAATCCAGTTACCACTGATCCTGCGGGACAGGGTTTCTACGCTGAATTTTTGGGCCAACAACCAGTTAATCTGCCGCCTCTTGAACTTCGACCGCGCCATATAGGGGATATGCGCTTACAGAGGACCCCTAACCCTCCAGTCTAGCCTATTAATAATTTAGACTTTTTACTATTTTAAGCTTGCGATCAATTTTTTCTCTAAGAATAGATAAGATTTTTCACAAATGAGGAAATAAATTAAGCTTTCTAGGATTACCAAGATATTTCTATATATAATAATTATAAATTATAGATATGAACTGGTTACTGATAATCGGAGTCGCTATAAGCTTTTATATGGCTTTTACAATTGGCGCCAACGACATTGGTACTTCAGTAGGCACCGCAGTAGGCAGTGGAGCGCTCAAAATGAGGAGAGCTTTGATTTTAGGCGCTGCAGCCATGTTTATTGGAGCGATCTATTTAGGTGGTAATGTGTCGCGGACCATTGGAAGTGGGATTATTGGTTCAGACGTTTTAACAGCCACCGGAGCTTTAATTATTATATTAGCTGCAGCCATATGGATCAGTTTTACTTTGCTGCGGAAGATTCCCATCTCAGGGTCAGATGCAATTGTAAGTGCTGTTTTCGGTTACGGGTTAGCTGCCGCTGGTCCGTCCCAAATACATTTCAATGTTTTAGGATTCATTGTTTTAAGCTGGATTTTCTCACCTATAATAGGACTTGCTACAGGATTTGCTTTATATTATATTTTAAGGAGAGAATTCATCCGTAATATATCCACTGTTGGACTTAAAGACAGGATAGAAAAAATATTTAGCTATTTACAAATAGGAAGTTCTGGGTTTGCCGCGTTGAATGTAGGGGCTATAGATATTGCAGCTGCAACGGCGGTAATCTACTACGCTTTTGGAACTGGAGTTAGTATGGACATCAAGTTTATAGGCGCCATTGGACTGGTTTTAGGTGTATTATTTGCTGGAAGAAGAATTACCGGTACTATAGGGAGACGTATCACAGAATTAGTTCCAAGCAGAGGTTTTTCAGCCCAAATATCCATGGCATCAGTTGTCTATATATTCGCGATCTTAGGAAGCCCCATATCCCCTACACAAACATTAGTTGGTTCAGTAATAGGGGTTGGTATAGCTAGGGGAACTGATACCGTTAAAATGGATGTGATCAAACACATAGCCACTACATGGATCCTCACCATCCCTGCCTGTATAGCACTTTCTGCAGGCATGTACTATGCATTCACGCTTTTATTAAAATAATACTCGATTCAAAATATTTTTGCTTTAATGGCTTAAATAGCGTATAACTCATCTAACTGGCCATTTTATAATTAATTTTTTTGGAATCTTAATAAATACATAAAAAATATAACACTTTTACTACATAATATAAACTAAGATAAAAAAAATTTCTTTTAATAATTTAATTTTGGGGAAAATAATAATGAAAGCAAGTGCTCGGAAGATTAAAGATGGAGTGTACTGGATTGGTGTTCTTGACTGGGATATAAGAAATTATCATGGATATACCTTAAAAGGCACCACCTATAATAGTTATCTGGTTTTCGGTAAAGATAAAGTGGTTTTGATTGACAATACTTATCCTGGAACGTCTTCTCAGATGTGGGGTAGAATTGAAGATGCCTTCAACCAGGAGGGCAGAGAATTAAATGTGGATATGATAATCCAGAATCATATTGAAAAAGATCACAGCGGTGCTCTAGCAGAGATTCATAAAAAATTCCCTGAAGCACCTATTTATTGTACAAAAACCGCTGTGGAAGGACTTATAAGACATTACCCTGCGCTGGAGGGTGCGGATTTTAGAACAGTTAAAACAGGACACATCCTGGATATAGGAGATAGGCAGTTTGCATTCCTCGAGGCCAAAATGTTACATTGGCCAGATAGTATGTTCACTTTACTCGTGGATGAGGGTATATTATTCTCTAATGATGCATTTGGACAGCATTTATGCTTTAAAGATCGATTTGATGTGGATATTCCCAAATATTTTTTAATGGATGCTGCTAAAAAATTTTATGCGAACTTGATAACACCCTTATCCATGCTAGTGTTACGTAAATTTGAAGAAATCAAGGAATTGGAATTATTAGAGAAAATAAATATGATAGCTCCTTCACATGGACAAATTTGGACTGATCCTATGCAAATTATATCTGCTTACAGTGATTGGGCCACTGGAAAGTGTGAAAATATGGCTACCATTGTTTATGATACCATGCACTTCTCCACCCGAAAGATGGCCTATTCTTTATCGGAAGGACTTATTGATGAAGATATAAAGGTTAATATGTACTTTTTGCATGAGGATGAGCGAAGCGAAATTGTTAAAGATATTCTGGAGAGTAAAGCCCTGTTAGTAGGGGTGCCTACACTCTACAATGAACCATATCCTAGTGTTGGGGATTTCATGTACTACTTGAGGGGTTTAAACTTCGGCCGAACTGGTGTCCGTAGATTAGCTGTTACTTTTGGTTCTAAAGGTTGGAGTGGTAAAACAGTGGATAAACTGGCGGAATCCCTGGAACAATGCGGATTTCAGGTGCAAGATAAATATGAAGTGGATTACGTTCCCACTGAGGATGAATTGAATAAATGTTACCAGATAGGTCGTAAATTAGGGGAAGAAATAAAAAAAGCATGGTAAATTTTAAGATTAAGTTTAAAATCATTAAGATATTTCGAGGATTAATAGATAAAAAATAATAATATTGTATAAAAAAAAAGGTGGGAATTTAAAAAATGAAGACATTAGAATTTGAAAGTGGATTAGACCCAAGAAAAAAATTAATGACAATTCTCTTTTGGACTAACCGTAAAGCAGCTCGAACCGAAGGTTGCGCCCCATTTACTCTAAAAAAAATTATAACTCCAAAGAATACTTACACTGCCGGGGAAACAAAGCTACTTAAATTAACCGATGAAATAATGGATGATTTGGAGAAAAATATAGAAGATAATAAACCATTATACTTTGAGATAAGCATGGGTGAAGAATTTATAGAAGCTTCATTGGAGGGTAATATTTTCTCAGTATCTGCTCAAAAGAGTGGTGAAATCGAAGAAGAAATTATAGATAAGTTGAATATAGAATTAGGAAAGAAATATCCCAGTGTTTGTGAATCATTTGAACCAAGAGTAACGCCTCAAGGATGATTCCCTCCAAATTTTTTAGTAGACTGAAGAAATAATTAATTAAATTCCTTTTTTTTAGCTCAAATATAAATTTTTTTTTATTCTATCATTTTTTTTTAAATGAATTCTTTTTTATATTTAATTATTTTTTCTTATTTTATCTAATCTATATTACTATACAAATATAGTATCAAATAGTAAAGATTTAAACCTAGTTTGTTACAATTCCTTAATTAAATGCTTTTGAAAATGTGATATTAATGCCTGTTAACCTTAGGATAGACATACAAAAGAAAGGCAGAATTATGGCCATAATAATAACACTCGTGTTATTATTCTTTTTAACCTATTATTTTCAATTTCGTTTCGGTAAAATCCCGATTTCTCATTTATCCAGTTTATCCTATTATTCCCAGAGTTCGTTAAATCCGTCATATTTATCCTATATATCCCTTATTTTAACTTCTGCTTGGTGGAAGAAGAAAAGGATATGGTTTGCACCTGCATTTTTAACAATCATTCTGGTCTTCATCCAATTTGTATTTGTAACCTTCGGCTCTCCCCGGTATACGGATTATTTTTCTATCGTGATGTTCATTTTCGTGATTGTCATAATTGCATTTTTAAGTGAGAGAATTGAGAAAGTCAAAAGTTTAAGCAACTTGAATGAAAAACTTGACAAAGAAAAGGAGAAATTAGAGGATGCTAACAAAGAATTAGATGCATTTGCATATTCAGTTTCACATGACCTTAGAGTACCACTTAGAGCTATAGATGGGTTCTCACGTATTTTAATCGAAGATTATGAGGATAAACTTGATGAGGAAGGTAAAAGACTCATTCACATAGTCAGAGGAAATACCGTGAAAATGGGTCAATTAATAGATGACATTCTTCAATTATCCCGGGTAGGCCGCCAGGAGATGAGAATGTCTAAAATAAATATGGAAGACCTGGTTCGAAATGTTTTTGAAGAATTAAAATTGTCAAGTGATAGGAATATACAATTAGAAGTAAAATCTCTTCCAATAGCTCATGGTGACAGATCACTAATACAACAAATTCTTATGAATCTTATTTCTAATTCCATTAAATTCACTAGACCTCGGGAAACTGCTGTAATTGAAGTTGGCGCAGAAAAGGGTAAAGATGAAAATATTTACTACGTCCGTGATAATGGAGTTGGTTTTGATATGAAATATGTTAATAAACTTTTCGGCTTATTTCAGAGGTTGCATGGTCAAGAGGAGTTTGAAGGAACTGGTGTAGGGCTTTCCATTGTTCAACGCATTACTAGAAGACATGGTGGACGTGTTTGGGGGGAAGGAAAGGTTGATGAAGGTGCAACTATCTATTTTACTTTACCTGGGTGAATTATGAACTTTAATGAAGTACCGTTTACAGGAATTTATATAGTAGTAGAATGAAGATTAAATGATTGGATATATAAATTTTTGAAGGAGATCCCACTATGGATTTAGATGAAATAGAAATTTTACTAGTGGAAGATAATCCCACTGATGCTGAACTTACTATAAGAGCCTTAAAGAAGAAGAATTTAACTAATAACTTAGTTTGGGTTAAAGATGGTGCAGAAGCATTGGAATTCCTATTTGCAAAGGGATCTTATTCTGAACGGAATATAGAAGGAATTCCCAAGTTAATACTTCTAGATTTGAGGATGCCTAAAGTGGATGGACTTGAGGTTCTCCAGAAAATCAAAAAAGATGAAAGAACCAAGAAGATCCCGGTTGTTATTCTAACATCGTCCAAGGAAGATGAAGACATTGTGGAAAGCTATGAATTAGGAGTTAACAGCTATGTTAGCAAACCAGTAGAATTTGATGAATTCACTGAAGCAGTATCCACTCTAGGTTTATATTGGATGCTGTTAAATAAACCGCCAGAATAGCGTGAATATATTAATATGGGGGAGAGATATGGTGGGAGAACTTAAAATATTAATATTAGAAGATGTTCAGTTTGATGCGGAGTTAATGGAGTATGAACTGCGCCGTGAAGGTTTGAAGTTTTCATCTGAAAGAGTGGAAACTGAAGAAGATTTCATTAAGGGAATTAAAGAAATGAAACCAGATTTAATACTCGTTGACCATTCTCTCCCACGCTTTGACGGTGTCTCTGCACTGGAAATTGCTAAGGAACATTCTCCAGATATACCTTTCATTTTTGTAAGTGGAAAGATAGGCGATGATTTTGCAGTTGACGTGCTTAAAAAAGGGGCTACTGATTATGTTTTTAAAAATAATCTATCGAAATTAGTACCTTCAGTGGAAAGAGCTTTAAAAGAGCGTGCCGAGTTTATAGAACGTAAAAAAGCAGAGGATGAACTTAAAGCAACCTATGCTCAAATGGAGGTTAGGATACAGGAGCGGACGAGTGAATTATCACTAGCTAATCAAAGATTACGAGCAGAAATTGCTGAACGCGGAAAAGTGGAAGAGGCTCTGCGAGAGAGTGAGAATAAGAATATTATTCTTCTTGAAGCTATTCCTGATTCAATGTTCATACTTAGTGAAGATGGTATTTACCATGATTTCCGCTCTAAAAATGATGATTTATTAGTTATACCTCCTGATGAAATTATTGGAAAAAATATTAGTAATATAGGTCTTTCTCCTAATGATCTTGATCTTTTCTTTAAACATATTAGAATGGCATTAGAAACTAATAGCTTACAGGAATTTGAATATGAACTTCCAATATCATCAGAAATGTTTCAATTTGAATCTCGGATAGTTAAATTGAATGATCAAGAGGTTCTATGTATAGTCCGAGATATTACTGAGAAGAAAGAGATTGAAGATAAGATTAACCGATCGCTTAAAGAGAAGGATGTGCTTCTCCAGGAGATTCATCATCGGGTTAAAAATAATTTACAGATAGTATCAAGTCTTTTAAGTCTTCAATCAAGATATATTGAAGATACAGAGTCTATTGAAATTTTCAGAGATAGTCAGAGCAGAATAAAATCAATGGCACTTGTCCATGAGAAATTGTATCAATCCGGAGACTTAACTAGAATTGATCTGGCAGAATATATTCCTGATTTAGTGTCAGATCTTTTCCGTTCCTGTGGTGTGAATTATAATTTAATTCAATTTAAAGTTAATTCTGAAAACATTTCAATTGACATTAACACCGCTATTCCATGCGGATTAATTATAAATGAATTAGTGACTAATTCAATAAAACACGCCTTCCCTGGGATAATGAAGGGTGAAATTATGGTTGAACTCACATATGAGGATGATTTTTTGAAAATGAAGGTGAAAGATGATGGTGTGGGTTTTCCAGAAGAACTGAATCTGAATAATATAAAAACCCTTGGCTTACAATTGGTTATTAGTTTAACAAAACAATTAGATGGTTCAATCGAGCTTTTAAAGGATGTCGGAACATGCTTCAATATTGTATTTGAAGAGAAAGCATGCATGAAGAAGGATACCTAAAAAAAGTGGATTAACAGCCCTTTTTTTCATAAATATATTAATTCCATAATTCTTTACTATTAAATAACTCTAATCCTGACAAAAAAAATTTTTTAAGTTTTTATAGCTCTTATAATATCTCCATCTGATATTATTCCTATTATCCTTCCTTCATCTATAACTACTAACTGGTTTATTATCTCTTCTGAGTTTGATTTATGCATCTTTTCCACTGCAATTAGTAAATTTTCATTGGGACTAATAATGGTTACATCTTTAATCATAACTTTCCCCACTATGGTACCAAGCTCATATTTATCCAAGATAAGGTTGTGGCCTAAGTCTGTGGCTGTGACAATACCCACTAGTTTATCATCCTCAACTACTGGAAGAGAGCTTATTTTGTACCTCATAAGTTTTTCAAAGGCAAAAACAACATCTTCAGTTGGTGGAACGGTTATGACATTCTCAGTCATCATATCTTTTACTCTAATGTTTTCTAACATCTATATCACTTCCCGTAGGTCTTAGTAATTTCTTCGATTATAGAGTCAATGGTAGTTGTAACATCAATATTCTCAATGACTGGTACATGATATTTGTTAGCCTGACTTTCAAAATATTTGTGAGTTCTACGTATTGCTCCAAAATAATTCATATAACGTTTTAGTGGTCTCCTAGCCCATAATTGCCTGCATCTTGAATAGAATCTTCCTTTATGTACCTCTTCATCTTGAAGGGTTAAAACAAACATGTTCACATTATTCTTAGCCACCAAATCCTCACGTATAAAGCCCGGTACAATGTGCACACCTTCAATAACAATGCTGATCCCTTCCTTAAGCGATCTTTCAATAACAGCATCCACACCTACACTTACAGTATCTACATGGTCTCTGAATCCGATTAGAACTTCATCCAGTTCGGGTGGTGGTGGTATACGTAGTGAACGGTAGGCAGTGTAACTGGATTCGTATATGGTGGGTATAAGTTCCTTGGAAACTATTTTACGCATTACCTCCCGAATCATGTCAGTGCTGATCATATTTCTGATTCCCAGACGATTAGCCACCTCAAATGCAATCGATGAAGTTCCCACACCAGAAGCGCCGCCTATAAGTATGATTAAAGGTTCTCTGCATTTACGGATTTGTTTCCACATACCATATTTTTCAGCTATCTCTTCATCTTCTTCTTTGAGCTGCTCACGAACTATTTTCACCAGATCATCAAGTTCTATTACTTGGATGCCTAAACCACGCAGATGAGATTCTATCTGTGAAGCGAAGGTATAAGCCTTGTTAGGATCCATCTCGGCTCGGGTTAGAGACCTGGCTAGCACTCCTTTAGAAAATGGTTCCCTGTATTTTTTCCCGCTTACTTCTCCTTCCACCATTATCATTTTCAATTTCTCACCTCATAAAAGGTCTGGAACATAAATATAGCACTAATAAAAATTGGTTTTGTTAATCACACTTAAAAATATTTCCCATAAAAAAAATATTGAAGTTATATTTTATTAATTTACTATAGTTAAACTATAATATGCTTTTTGATTGACTAAAAAGAATTCTATTTATAGATTTAAAGTTCATTTCATTAATTTTTTTACACTTGTAATTCTGGTATAAATTGGATATTAATTGGGAGAAACTATTTATAAACTTTTTTTTAGATTTAAAGTACTAATCAATTCAGGAATTTAAACTTAAAAAAAAAATGTTATTGATTAAAATTTTTTATTGAAATTCATTAGTTTTATTATCCTAATAATCCTTTTAAATATTTCCTAAAATTTTTTTAAGGACATAATATTCATATTTGAGGCTATAATTTGCGTAGATCATTAGAAAGAAATCGTAAATCTAAAATTAGAAGTAAAAGAATAAATCAGAGGGCATCAAAACGAAATAATGGTTTAAGTAATAGAATTAAAATTTTACTGCCGTTATCTGGTTTATTAGTGATTTTAATCATGATTATGGGAAGTGGACATACATTTGTTAAAAGTCATGATGGATCCGGTTCTGATAAAGTGATTAAGGTATTGATTTATAATGGAACAGAGGCTGATTCTAATTGTGTTTTACAAACTGAGAATATTCTATATAATGCTAATAGCAATATGTTTTCTAATATAAAATTCGATTATAATACTACTGATATTATAAATGCTGCAACATTAGCTAATTATGATGTTTTATATATTCCTGGTGGTGAAGGTGGGGATTCCTATTTGAATAGTAACAATATTGATGGTGATGCCATTAGAAATTTTGTTGCAAGTGGTAAAGGTTACGTTGGGATTTGTGCAGGTGCGTACGCCGGTGCTAATTACACTGATGGAGAGTATAATGGATGGGGAGTTGCACCAGATGTTAATGATGAATCTCCCTATGAAGAGGAGAATTTATCAGTACAAATCACCACTAGCGGCCAGCAAATATTAGGAGATTCTGGTGTTATAACCATGTCTCATGAGAATGGGCCTGCTTTTTATGGTACTGGTAATATCACCACCTTCGCCACTTATGCTGATGATAGTATAGGTTATCAGGGTTATGGTGCAATAGTAGGTGATTATTATGGTAATGGAAGAACAGTTTTAAGCGGAGTTCACCCTGAGTTAAAACCACAAAATCCGGAAATACTTACTAATCTCATTATATGGGCGGCTAATGCTTAAAGAACTTATCAAATCCTTATATCTACAATTTATCTCTTGAAATCCGTTTATATTCCATAGAATTGGGAATATCGTAAATCTAATCAATAAAAAGAAACTTAAAAGATAAGATAGAGTTTAAAAAATCTCTGAAAAAAAAGTAATTTTTCTATTTATTATAATTAAGTACGAGATAATTTTTTTTTACAGTATATTAAATTCTACAGTTGAAGAATTAATGAAAATAGATAACTAATCAAATAAATTTTTAATGTATATTAAAACTGTATAATCTTTGCATTTACTTTTGGATTCTCTGCGAAGTCATCGATATGGACTAAGCAACCATATCCATCCGCTAATTCACCAGGGTTAATTACTTTGGTTATCCCGATTTCATCAACTCCCTTTGATTCATGTATATGACCACAGATATTTAATGTGGGTTTAAATTCCTCTATTACTTTACGGATGCTTTTGCTTCCCACATGAACACCAGAAGGAAGTTGATCCGTCTTAGTTCCATAAGGAGGAGCGTGAGTTATAAATAATATTATCCGCTGTTTAGATACGTCTTTAAAAACTTTACGAGCCTCTTCATAGATTTGAATCTCCTCAAATTCTAGAGGAGTGTTAAAGGGAGTGGGATTAGACCCTCCAAATCCACAGATACCTATATCTTTAATTATCACACTTCTGCCATGAATATTAACTGCCCGGGAGTTTTCTATTTTACTATGTATAGTTATTGGATCGCAGTTACCTGGGATAGCCAATACTGGAATATTAAATTGGCTTATCTCATTTAATATTTCTTCCCCCAGTTCTGCAGGACCAAAATGTGTGATATCACCAGTTATAATAATTAAATCTACATTATTTTCATTCAAGTAATCTAAAACTTTTTGGTAATTACCATGCAAATCACCAAATGCTAGTATCTTCATTTAAAATAAACCTCCTAAAATTAAAAAAAAATTTTAGGTTTGTTCTGTGAAAAAAGAAGATAATTCTTTTAAACTTTTTTTAATATTCTCTTTATTGCCAAATATCAATATGACATTATCTTCTTCAAATTCAACAATTATATTATAATCCTCAGCAATCTCCTGTAACCTCTCCTCCAATATAGGTTCTTTAAAAGTTAAACGAGCCATTGAAAAACCAGAAGGAGCACCTACAACAAATTTAGACTTCTTATCCGTAATTTGATACACCTGTTCTCCCCGAGCAGCTTTCCTAAGCTTTTCAAGCCAACTTTCCAAGTAATCCGCACCAACATCCTCAGCCAAAGTAAGCAACATATCCTGAGCCGAGTTCATGAAATCATTCATCCGCTTCAACTCTTTCATCCGCTCCGGATCAGCGGGATTCACCTTATAAAAGTTAATAGTGGTTTTAGCCATCTGAATATCTCTAGTTACATTGGAAGGTATATCAAGTCCCTTTTTTCGGAGATCTGTTAAAAGCTCAACAAGAATCATCCATGTTTGCTCGGCAGGTAAAGAACTCATATAGGTTCTTCCAGTACATCTGATTTTAACGTTAAATATTCTGATACATTTAAAAAATTATATTTATAAAATTTCATATATATTATTAATTTTTTTTAATCTTATAAATTGAGGAGTATTAAACTATTGTACTAGTCAGCACTTTAATAATATTGGAAATGATCATGCAGTGGAACCACTCCAATTTTTATTCAACCTCTATTAAATCAGAATTTACCAAATAAATACAATTCAGAGAATGAAAATAAAAAAAAATAAATTAATTATTAAATTCAAAAGATAAATCTTAATGTGATTATTAAAATGTGATAAAAATGAAGATACTTTATGAAGAGTTTGAAAAACTCCCATTCGTAGATACCATCCCTGATAACAAAGGTTTTATCGGAGGATCTTTCTTCGATGAAAAAAAAGGGTATTTACAAGATATCATAGTTAATGAAAATAATAAATTCATGATATTAAAAAGTAATGGGTTGATAAAAGGATATTATTGGAGTAAAAAAAATATTGATCCTAAAAAAGACATATACATAAATTTACTTCATTTATTATCAAATAAATTATCCTTCGATGAATTAACAAATGTAATAATGAGTATTGAGCAAGATGTACATAATTTTGGAGCTATAATACATAAACGTTTATTTTATGGGAATATGTTAAAAATAGGGCTGATTATCCTGTTTTGCAAGATTTATACATAACAGAAGTAGAGTATTTGATGGGGTTAATTAGATCCTTTTTTGATTTACTTTACGAAGTTTTAAATTTGATTTTAAGTTTATCAAAGCATAGTTTATCAAATTTACCCGAATCCCTAGGAAAATTTTCTGAAAGAACTTGCAATCGATCTGCTCGTATTGGAAAAGATTTATCAGAATTTTGGCTCTGTAGAAATCCTATAAGTATGATGGGATCACATAACGAGTATTAACCAAAATTCGGAAGTGATCCCATGATTGATTTAAGTAAAAACTAGTTAATAAAATTTACTTTGGTGGCTTTTA
>Ga0182021_10006796_pt1 | contig 13579 bp, 13 predicted proteins | sample 612E3MmetaG_FD_120493 | JGI IMG/M metagenome (GOLD analysis project Ga0182021, IMG submission 120493) | Permafrost microbial communities from Stordalen Mire, Sweden - 612E3M metaG (Illumina Assembly) | ecosystem: Environmental > Terrestrial > Soil > Wetlands > Permafrost | place: Sweden...
GACTTCTCCTCCCAAGATGCGGGCCGAAGGCCCGCTGAACCGGCCGGCGAAAATCGGCCAGTCGTCGTTGCGAAGGTCCAGAAGCGGTTTCTCGCCCAGGAGGTCCATGTGGGTGGCCCAATAGGACTGCAACGAGCCGACGTCCCGCCAGTAACCCTTCTCCTCATAGTCTTTCAGCCCCGGCAATTCCTGGGCCTGGAAATTATAGGTGAACACCTTGTGGGTTGGGACGAGAGAGGGAAGGATGTTCTTCCCAAAATCGTGCGACGTGGCGGCCTTGGAATCCTCGACGAGGATCTTCGTCAAGACGTCCCGGTTGAAGATGTAATTCCCCATGGAGGAATAGGCCCGCGTCGGGTCCCCCGGCATGGGAGTGGGGTTCTTGGGCTTCTCCTCGAACCCGAGGACGCGCCCGGCCTTGTTCGATTCGATGATGCCAAGGCCCGAAGCCTTGTCAACGGGGACGGGGAGGGCCGCGATGGAAACATCGGCCTGTTTGTCCACGTGAAAAGCGAGCATCTGGCCCACGTCCATCCGGTAGATGTGGTCCGCGCCGAAGACCGCCACATAGTCCGGGTCGAAGTCCCGGATCAGGTTCAGGTTTTGGGAAACCGCGTCGGCGGTGCCGCGGTACCACATTTCTCCCATGCGCATCTGGGGAGGGACGACGGTGATGAAATGCTCCGGGGCGATCCCCCGGTTGGACCAGCTGACGCGCAAATAATCGATGAGGGATTGGGACAGGTATTGCACCAGGACATATACAGAGAAGACGCCGGAGTTGACGAGGTTGGAAAGGACGAAGTCCACGATGCGGTACTTCCCGCCGAAGGGTACGGCGGGCTTGCCGCGTTCGCTGGTAAGAGGTACCAGCCTCTCGCCTTTGCCGCCCGCCATGACGATGCCGAGGACTTTGGAACGGATCATGGGAAGACGTCAAGGTACCAGTTTAGGAGAGACCCGTCCAGTTTGGCGACCCAGTTGGGCGACCCGGATATCGAGGATTTCCCCTCTCCGGGTCGGTCAAGAATCAACCCAGGTTCGCGTTGACGAAGTCCCAGTTGATGAGGTGCTCGACGAAATCTTTTAAATAATCCGGTCGGCGGTTTTGGTAGTCCAGATAGTAGGCGTGCTCCCACACGTCCACCGTCAGGAGGGGCTTGATTCCATGGGCGACGGGCGTGTCGGCGTTGGCCGTTTTCATGACCCGGCATTTGCCGTCTTGGAGAACCAGCCAGGCCCACCCGCTTCCGAACTGCCCGGCCCCGGCGGCCTTCAGTTCTTCGGCTAATTTTTCATACCCGCCGAAGTCCTTCTTGATCCTGTCCGCCGCCGGGCCGGCGGCGGGGCCGCCGCCCTTCGGTTTCATGCTTTTCCAGTAGAACGCGTGATTCCAGGCCTGGGCCGCGTTGTTGAAGACGGCCGTCAAAGCGGGGTCGCCGGCCGCTTTCTTCATGATCGTTTCCAGGTCCGCGTCCTTGAGGTCGGTGCCCTCGATCAACTTGTTGACGTTGACGACGTAGGCGTTGTGGTGCTTCCCATGGTGGAAGTCCAGGGTCCGCGAACTGATGTAAGGCTCCAGGGCGTTTTTCGCGTAGGGCAACTCCGGCAACGTGACGGGCATGGGATCCCCCTTGAGGAAAGGACCCGTCTCGCGATGGGACCTTTTTCACTAAATCAGCGGGCGATGGGATTTGAACCCACGACCTTCTCGTTGGCAACGAGACGCTCTACCAGCTGAGCTACACCCGCACAAAGCTTCCGCTCATTGTCTCGGCAGTCCCGGCGTTTTAGAGGCCCTGATCTTTTCCAGGACCGTCTGCCGGGGCACCCGCAAAATCAAGACAACGCCGTTATTTTACCCAATTTCTTCCGGCAACCACAATTCCGTCAGCTCCTGGGAGACGCCGGACCGTCGGAAGGCCTCTCCGGCCGGTCTTCGCGTTTCCGGAGCGACCGCTCCCGGAAACGCGCGGAGAGAAGCGGCGGCACGAAACCCAGGGCCGCCAGGAAGAATCCGGCGCCAAAGGCCCCCATGAGCGCGGCCGCCAGGGGACCGTGGAATTTCCAAACGAAAACCGTCACGGTCACCGCCGCGCTGTTTTGCAGGGAGAAGGCCGCCACCGTCGCGGCCAGGAGCGCGAGGAAAATCAACCGGAGGATCACAGGCGTCACCAGTTCGCCAGGGCCAGCGTGGAATCGGACACGAGCGCCTCGACGGTATACTTGCGCGACCCCCGATGAAGATACTTGTAGGTCCCGGCCACGGCGATCATGACGGCGTTGTCCGTGCACAACAAGGGCGACGGCGCGTGGACCTTGTGCTTCTTGCCGTGAAGGGCGAAAGCGGCCCGGAGCCCCGAGTTGGATGCGACGCCCCCCGTCACGACGACGTGCTTGAGGCCCAACTTCTCCGCGGCCAGGATCGTTTTCCCCACCAAGACGTCCACGACCGCGGCCTGGAAAGAGGCGCACACGTCGGCGACCCGTTTCTTGGATGATAATAGGTCGGGATTATCTCTGAGGTAGTAAAGCACGGACGTCTTCAGGCCCGAGAAGGAAAAATCCCAGGACCCCTCCAGAAACGGGCGGGGGAACGCGACGGCCTTGGGGTTGCCTTTCTGCGCCAGCCGATCCACGACGGGCCCCCCGGGATATCCCAACCCCAGCATCCGGGCCACCTTGTCGAAGGCCTCCCCGGCCGCGTCGTCCCGCGTGCGCCCGAGGACGCGGTAGCGGCCGAACGCCTCCACGTGCACCAAATCCGTGTGCCCGCCCGAGACGATCAGGGCCAGGTAGGGAGGCTCCAGATCGTGGCTCCCCGGGAGGACGGAATAAAGGTGCCCTTCCAAGTGATTGACCGGGATGAGGGGCTTCTGGTACACCCAAGCCAGGACTTCCGCGACGCATTTCCCGACGAGCAAGGACCCCATCAAGCCCGGCCCAACGGTGACGGCGACGGCGTCCACGGGCAGGGCCTTGGGGAAAGAATCGGCGTGACGGCTCGTCTGAGGCTTGAGGGCGGCCTCCAGGACGTTGTGGATGGTTTCGGCGTGCGCTCGGGAAGCCAACTCCGGGACGACGCCCGCGTAAGGCTGGTGGACGGCTGCTTGCCCGGCGACGACGTTGGACAATATATGGCGGCCGCTTTCCACGACCGCCGCGGCCGTTTCGTCGCAGGATGTTTCGATGCCGAGGACTCGAATGGGTTTGCTCATGAGCCGCTGTTTCCTCCGTCGATAATGAGATGCTCGTAGATGCGCTTTCGGTCGCCCAGGCAGAGGGTCCAGCGAGCCGGCTCCCGCTCGTCCACCATGACAACGAGCCGCCGTTCCGCCAGGACGGGCGCCAACGCCGAAAGGAACTTCTTCCCGTCAAAAGCCGGTGGACGGCGAACCTCCAACGTGTCCTCCAGCCACCGGATCCCGTTTTCCTGTCGCTCCTCCGTGAAGGTGGAGACGACCCCTTTATCGGCCACCCCGAACTGCGCCAAGAGGTCCCGCGACCGGGCTTGGATCCAGGCCGCCCTGTCGGACACGTCTATGTCCGGCTCCGTCGAAATCCGCTCCGCCCCGGAACGCCGACCCGAAACCGCCGTCGAAACGAGGGAAAGGGCCCGCCGCCACGCCTCCGGCGCCCCCTGGCGCCGCCAAGCCAGAAAAGCCGCCGCGCCGCCGATGATCAAGGCTCCGGTCAAAAGAGCGATCAGGAAAATATCGAGCAAGACTCCGCCGCGAAATCCCTTCACTTTTTTTGCAAGATCGCCTGGGCCTTGAGGATCTCCACCGCCCGGGCGAAAGTCTCGTCCTTGACTCGCTCCTCGGGCTTCACCACGGATTGAGGCTCCCTGCCTTTGGCGATGATCTCCTCCGCCTGGGCCTGGAGCTTAACCTCCGTTTCCCGCAGCACGTCAACGACGATGTCCGGGGTGATGCCTCCCTTTCCGGTCTTCTCGTCCCGGTGGATGCAGCGGCCCGAGGGCGTGAAGTATTTGGCCGTGGTCAGGCGCAGGGCGGAGCCTTCGTCCAACTCGATGATGGATTGGACGCTCCCCTTGCCGAACGTCTCTCCGCCGATGAGAAGTCCCCGCTTGTGGTCTTGGACGGCGCCGGCCACGATCTCGGAAGCCGAAGCGGACCCCCGGTTGACGAGGACCACCAAGGGGAGGTCCCCGTAGGGGGCTTTGGCGTCGGCCCGGTACTCCTGGCGTGGGGACGTCCGGCCCTCGGTATAGACGATCAGCTTGTTGTCGCCGATGAAAAGCCGGCCCACGTCCACGGCGGCGTCCAGGAGGCCTCCCGGATCGCTCCTCAGGTCCAGAACCAGGGAAGTCATTCCCTTCTCCTCCAGGCCCTTCAAAGCTTTTCGCATGTCGGTGAAGGATGTCTTGATGAACTCGTTCAGTTTCAGGTAGCCGATCCCGTCGGCCGCCATCGAAGACTTGACGCTGGCCACCTTGATGACTTCCCGCATGACGGTGAAGTCGCGCGGCTCCTTGTCCCCCTCCCGGAAAATGGAGATGGCGACCTGCGTCTTGGGCTTGCCGCGAAGCTTTTTCACCGCGTCCTCAAGGGACATTCCCTGGGTGGTCAGCCCTTCGATCTTGACGATCTTGTCCCCGGGCAGTATCCCGAGGCGGTAGGCCGGCGTGTCCTCGATGGGAGTGATCACCATGAGCCAGCCGTCCCGGATGCCGACGCGGATCCCGAGGCCGCCGAACTCGCCCTCGGTTTCCGTCCTCATATCCTTATATTGGTCCGGCTCCATGAACTGGCTGAAGGGGTCCAGCGTCCGAACCATGCCGTGGCAGGCGCCGTAGACCAATTCTTTTGGATCCTTATCCACGACGTATTGGGCCTGGATGTTTTGCAGGACGTCCACGATAAGCTTGATCCGCTCGTAGGTTTGGGTCACCGCGGGCCGCACCGGAGACCACAAGAGGATGGCGAGCGCGCCCGCCGTTATCGTCGAAAGACAAAACCGCCGTCGATTCATGATGTTCTCCTTATTTCATAACCGTTCACGAGGTCATTGCGAGGAGGCCCCCAGGCCGACGAAGCAATCCCCGGTTTCACGTCCGGGACAATCGTTCTTCGATCACTTGAAACAGGGGGTTTCTTCGTCGCAAACAACGCTCCTCGCAACGACAAGGGCGTGAACAAACGCCTCATTTCAACCACACGAGGGGATCCATGGCCTCGCCGTGGAGCCGAAGTTCGAAATAGACCGCGGGCTTGTCCTCGGCGTCCGTCCCAGAGGAACCCAAGACTTCTCCCACCGAAACCCTCTGCCCTTTCTTGACGTTCAGCTCGCCCAGGCGCGCGTAGATCGTGAACAAATTGTCGGGGTGGACGAGGAGGGCCATCAACCCGTAGCCCATGAACTCGCCGGCGTAGAGCACTTCCCCTTTGGCCACGGCCCGAACGGGCGAGGGCTCGGCCGGCCGGATCGTGATTCCGTTGGACACCACGACCGTATCCAACTCGGGGTGCTTGAACTTTCCGAACCGGCCGACCACGGCCCCTTCGACGGGCCAAGGCAGCTTGCCGAAATCCGGCGGAGGGGACGGACGCCGCCGGCCTCGGGCGGTCTTCCGGTACCCCCGGGTTTTTCCGCGTTCGGACGCGGCCAAGGCCGCCGTCTTCTGCTTAGTCTCTCGCTCCCGGATCAGGTCCAAGATCAGCGCTTCAAAACGTTTAGCCGAGACCTTCAAGTCCTGAAGGTCGTTCTCCAAAACAGCCTTCCGGCCGTGGACGGTCGCCAGCAGCCCCGTCATGCGCGAGCGGGCTTCGCGAACCCGATCGGCTTCCTTCGACCGCTCCTCGCGAAGCCCTTCGAATTCCTTCTCCAAAGAAACGATCTCTTCGTGCGATTCTTTGATTTCCGCGTGGCGGGCCACGGCGCCCGACATGGCCGCGATCTTGTCCCGCACCAGGCGCCGGCGCCAGGCCAATTCCACGAAACGCGCGCTTTCGGCGGCGAGTTTTCGCTCATAGAGCCGCCGCATCTCCGCCGTCACGGCGCGGTTCCACTGTTTGACGTCCAAACGGGCCGCCCAAAGGCGGTTCTCCGCGTCGGAACGGCGCCGCTCCGTATCCCGGATCCGCTTCTCCACATACTTCAGGGAACGCTGGGACGACCTCAACTCCCGCGAAATGCGCTCAACTTCCCGTTCCAACTCGCGTGCCTTGAGGTCCGCCTCGCGCCGTTCCCGGCTCTTGCGGGAAATTTCCCGCCTCACCTTCCGCAAATCTTCCTGGCGGGACTGGATCGAGTCCGCCCCCGCCGAAGCCGCGACCAAGCAAACGGCCAGGAGGAAAGCGGCCGCGCGCATCACAACACTAGAGAGCGTGCCGGCCAACGGCCAAGACGCCCGACGCCGCCCATCCGGCCAAGAACGGCGATAGTCCCGGAGCCAAACCCCCGTATCGCGCGGCCAGCAACCCGATCGCCGCTCCGGCGGCGGCGGCGGCCGTATCCGTCGCCAAGGCGACGGCCGGAAAGGGACCCCGGGGGAAAAAAAGCAGCCGCCCCAGCAGGACCAGCAACAAACCCGCCGTCAGAACGATCAGCGTTTCGGCCGCCAAGTCCAGCTCGGACAAGGTCTTTTGAACCAAGGAAAATCGATCCGCCCGCGCATGGTCGTAGTCCACGTGGTCCACTCCGGGCAAGGCCGCCACCCGGCGGACGTGGCCGTCCAGGAGATCGCCGCGCACGAAAAGAGGATTCCATTCCACAATAAAGGACTCGGGGAAAGGGTTCCCCCCAGTCAGGGCCAGCCCGTCCGAGAAGGCGGGATCCGCCTTGGCCGATTCCAAGGCCTCCTCCTTCGAGATGAAGCGGAGGGACCGCAAACCCGGGAGGATTCGCAGAGTCTCCTCGACCGGGGCCCGGTCGGCGCCGTCCTTCAGGAACACGACCCACGGGATTTGCCCGGCTTCAAGCGCCGCATGGCGCAGCCAAAGGGACCGTTGCTCGGCCAGCAAACAGGATGCCGCGGCCGCGGCCGCCCCGGCGACGAGAAGGGTCCCCATGACGTACAAGGACGGACGGAATCGGTTCGTTTCGGTCACAAAGAGGGTCTATTTTACAATTTTGGAGCCTGGCGCGCTTTCCACTAACGGCAAGGAAAATGGGTCCTGGTGGAGTCGAACCACCGTCAGACCGTTATGAGCGGCCTGCTCTAACCCTTGAGCTAAGGACCCAAAAAACGTGCGTTTGGTCGCAACGTCGGGTTTCTAGACCCGAGTATCCGCTCACGGTGTCTGTGGCACGGGCATCCTGCCCGTGCAGGGTTTTCCCGACCACCACGAGCACGGGCAGGATGCCCGTGCCACTCCGCGCTATCTTGCTGATCGGGCAACTACACCGTGAACGGCATTCAGTCCAGGTACTCCCTCAGGTGCTTGCTGCGGGTCGGGTGGCGGAGCTTGCGGATGGCCTTGGCCTCGATCTGGCGCACGCGCTCGCGCGTCACGTTGAAGATGCGTCCCAACTCCTCGAGCGTCCGGGGGTACCCCGTCCCGATCCCGAAGCGCAGGCGGATGATTTCGGCCTCCCTTTCGGAGAGGGTGGCCAGGGACCTTTCGACCTCCTGGCGGCGCAGGGTCTCAATGGCGGTTTCCGCCGGGGCCGAGTTGCTTTGGTCCTCGAGGAAATCCTCCAGGCAGGAGTCCTCCTCCTCGCCGACGGGAGTCGTCAGCGAGATGGGCTCCTGCATGATCTTCAGAATATTCCGTACTTTGTCCACGGACAATCTCAAAGCGCGGCCGTATTCCTCCACCGTCGGATCCCGGCCATTCTCCTGCCGGAATTTGCGGGACACCTTCATGAGCTTGGAAATGATCTCCTTCATGTGGACGGGGATGCGGATCGTGCGCGCCTGGTCGGCGATGGCCCGGTTGATGGACTGCCGGATCCACCACGTCGCATAGGTCGAAAACTTGAACCCGCGTTTCCACTCGAACTTTTCGACGGCCTTGATGAGCCCCAGCCCGCCTTCTTGGATCAGGTCCGACAGCTCGAGGTTCGACCCCACGTGCTTCTTGGCGATGGAAACGACGAGCCTCAAGTTTGCCTTGATGAGCTGGAGCTTGTCCTTGAGGACGATGTCCTCCAGTTCCCGGATTCGGAGGTCCAGGGCGGTCATCTCCCCCAAGGGGATCGGGATCATCCGCGCCATATTGGCCAGGCGCAACTGAATCATCTCCACGTTCTGCATGGCGGCTTCGATCCCCGTCAAGGTGTAACCCGTGACGCGGTGAAAATTCGCCGGCGTGATCTGCTTCTGGAGGGCCTTGTGGTAGAGTTTCTTCAGCTCCGCGTAGGGGAGCTTCAGGCGCTTCTCGTAGCGCTGGATCTCGTCCTGGAGTTCCCGGACTTTCCCCCCAAGGCCCTTGATCTTGTTGATGAGCCGCTTGATCTTGTCCTGGTTCAAATCGAGCCCGATGATGCGGTTGACGATCTCCTTGCGCTCGACTTGAATTTTCTCTTGGAGGACGCCCTTTCGCTCCTCATCCTTGGTTTCGGCAAGTTGGCCCTCCAACTGGACGATCTTCTTCTCGCAATGGCCGAGGGCGGACACGACGGTCTTGACCCGCCGGCGCATGCCCGACAGCTCCGCCGCCGTGCGCCGGCCGCGGGGCATGAGCTCCTTGGGGGTCATCTCCTCCTGCTCGAGCAGTTGTTCCCAGTTCCGGATCTCGGAGTACGTGATCGGGCTTTCGAGCACGAGGAGCCGGAGGACCCGCTCGTTCTCCTTAATGCTTCGCGCCAGTGAAACCTCTTGTTCGCGGGTCAGGAGCGGCACCTTTCCCATTTCGGACAGGTACATCCGGATGGAATTCTGGGTGTCGAGCTCGATCTCGGGCAGGGCGGATTCCTCCGCCGGCTCCGGCGGTTTCGGCCGTCCGGGCTCCTCGCCTTTTTCGACGACGTCGATGCCCAATTCCTCGAGCGTGCCGAAGAGCGAGTCCAGCTCCTCGGTTGTGAGATTCGTCTCCGGGAGCTTTTGCGAGATGTCCTCATAGGTGAGGTATCCCGCCTCCTTCCCGTGCTCGATCAATCCGCGCAACACGTCCTGGTAGTTCATCGTTGATCCTTTATGTCGTCTTAAGGGCGTTCGTCAATTGCTTCAACCGCGAAATTTTTTCTTCGGCCTGAGGGGCCCCCTCCGCCATGAGACGCCCCACTTCCGCCTGAAGGGCCGACAGCTCCCGCCTCATCTCTTCCCGCTTGAGCCGGGCCTCCAGTTTCACGATCTCTTCCCCGGGGGAGAGGAAGACCTTTTCTTCCATCACCAGGCCCGACCACCAGCCCTCCCCCGAGGGGGCCAAAGCGGCGGCGGCCTCCGCGGCGTCCGGCGGCTTTCCCGCCTTCCGAGCCGCGGCCATCGCCGAAAAAACGGCGCGGCACCGGTCGTCGGAAAAACAGTCTTCCGTGAGCGCCTCCGACCAAACCTCCGGATGGGCCGCCAGGAGCTGAAGCGTCTCCTCCTCGGCGCTTCGGGCCGTGCGGGGCGCCGGCGCGGATCTTCCGGCGCCCGCGGAGCTCCGGGGACCCGGCGGCTCCGGGGAAACGGTCCGCGGCCCTTTCTCCATTTCGCCTCGAAGGACGGACTCGCTCAGGGACAGCCGCCGCGAGGCCTTCTTCAACCACTCGTCCTGCAACAAGGCGTTCGGCACCGACTTCAAGAAAGCGATCAGCTCCCCCGCCTGCCGGACCCTATCTTGCAGCCCGGGAGCGGCGCCGGCCTGGGGGCCGATCCGGTCCAACCAGAAATCCACGACGTCCGAGGCCCCGTCCACTAACGACTGGAGCGCTCCGGCCCCTTTCTGGGCCGCGTAGTCGTCGGGGTCCAGGCCCCCCGGCACCACGGCGACCCGGACGAAAACGTCCTCGGCCAGAAGCTCCCGCGCCGTCCGCCAGGAAGCCCGCATCCCAGCCTCGTCCGGGTCATAGAGGAGAACGACTTCTTTAACGTAACGCTTGAGAAGCTTGGCTTGTTCCCGGCCGAAAGCGGTTCCCAAAGGCGCCACCGCGCTCTTGACTCCGGCCTGGTGGCAGCCCACGACGTCCATATACCCTTCGACGAGGACGGCCGCTCCCCGGTCTCTCAGCGACGCCCGGCCCTGGAAGAGGCCGTAAAGCTGCCGGCTTTTGGCGTAGAGCGGCGTCTCGGGGGAATTCAAATATTTCGGCCCGTTCCCCTCCCCCAGCACCCGGCCGCCGAACCCGACGACCCGCCCGTAGGGATCGAAAATCGGGAAACACAGCCGGTCCGCCATGGGATCGCGGAGGCCGCCGCCGGCGCCCCGCACGGCGAGCCCCGCCGTCAAAATCCGTTCGACCGGCACTCCCTTCTTCAACGCCTGGTCGGGAAATCCGTTCCGCGACGGGGCGAAACCCAGCCGGAACTCCTCGACGGATTCGGGCCTCACCCGCCGTTCGGCCAGAAGCCGCCGCGCCGTCTCCCCCTCGGCCCCGGAAACGAGCGCGCGCTGGTAGTAACGGGACGCGTCATCCAAAAGCTCCGCCAGGGCGTCCCGCTCTTTCTGGGCGCGGGCGTCCTCATCGGGGCGGCCTTCCCACTCCAAACGAACGCCGGCCCTTTCGGAGAGGGTCCGGACCGCCTCCGCGAAAGCCACGTTCTCCCGCCGCATGACGAAGGAGAACACGTCCCCCCCCGTCTGGCAGGCGCCGAAGCAGTGCCACAGCCCCCGCTCGGGATCGACGGTGAAGGAGGGCGTGCGCTCCGCGTGAAACGGACAAAGGCCTTTCCACCGCCGTCCGGCCTGCTTCAGGCTTGGGACGGCCTCACGGAAGATCTCCAGCGGGTTGAGGGCGGCTCGGAGTTGGTCGAGAGAAACGCGGGAAATGCCCATAAGACAGTTCCGAGTTCCAAGTTCCGAGTTCCGAGTTAAAAGCCTCTTGAACTTGGAACTGCCTAACTTGGAACCGTAATTGTTCTAACCCCTATTTTGGCGCGCCATGCGCCGGCGCATCTTGCGTCGCGCCTCGGCCTGCTTCCTCTTGCGGCGGACCGACGGGGCTTCATAGAACTCCCGCCGTTTGATTTCCTGCATGAGGCCGTTGCGCTCGCATTCGCGCTTGAACCGGCGCAGGGCCTCTTCGATCGTTTCGCCATCGCGGACCTTCACAAAAACCATTCGTTATTCACCGCCTTTTTGTCGTTTCCTCGTCATCCGGAAAATTCGTCACCGTTCACGAAGTCATTGCGAGGAGGCCTATAGGCCGACGAAGGCCGCTCCCACGCGGCATTCCTGGCTAGCGCCGTCACAATCCCCTATGTCAAGTTCCAGGAAAACGTTTCTCCTACGTCTGAAAACCGGGGTTGCTTCGTCGCAAAAAACGCTCCTCGCAACGACACTTTATCCCGGGGGCCAGCCGAGCTTGCGGCCGCCGAGGACGTGGTAATGAAGATGATCCACCGCCTGGCCCGCGAACGGGCCGACGTTCACGACGAGACGGAAACCGTCGTCCGTCAAAGACGCCTTCCTCGCCACCTCCTGGACCACTCTGTGGATCTCGGCCACCAGCGAGGCATCCTCATCCCCCAGGTCGATCAATCGGGGGATGTGCTTCTTGGGGATCACCAGAACGTGAACCGGCGCCTGGGGGTGGATGTCCTTGAAGGCGAGGACGGAGTGCGTCTCCTCGACGACGTCCGCCGGAATGTCCCGGTGAACCACGCGACAGAATATGCAATCGGTCATGTGAGCCGGGCGATTTTATCCCTTCTGCGTGGTCTTTTCAAGGCAATTTGCGACACTTGTCGCGATTGTCGCGAGGTCGCGATGTCGGAATCAAAGTAATTGGGTTTCCGTTGATTATAAAAATGTATAAACTATGGAAACATGAAATTCGAAGACTTTCGATCCCGATTTGCGAATCGTCCGACATTCCGAGCCCTGGACCTGCATGCCGGGTCGAAGGCAAAGGGGCATGAGGCGGTTCAACTTTCCCTTTGGACACGGGAGGGCCGCGTCGTCCGGCTCAAGAGGGGACTTTACACCCTCTCCCCCCGCCACCGGGCCGCGCCGGTGTCCCCCCTTACCTTGTCGGAAAAGCTTTACCGCCCCTCTTACCTGAGTTTGGAATGGGCTTTGAGCTTTCACGGACTGATCCCGGAAGCGGCGGGAACGTTCACCGGCGTTTCCACGCTCAAGACGGCCCGGTTCCAAAACGCTTTCGGGAGTTTCACCTATGCCCATCTCAAACCGGAATTCTTTTTCGGGTTCAAGAAGGAAACCATTCCCGCCCCCCACTGGCTGGCACTGCCTGAAAAAGCCCTGCTGGATTTTTTTCACCTCCGCGTTCCGCGGTCGCAACCCCTGACGAAAGATCTTCTTCTCGGCGGTTATCGCCTGCAAAACCTGGACATCCTCCGGCGAAATCGTTTAAGGGAAATGATGGCCAGGTTCGCCTCCCCCCGCGCCCTAGAGGGCGGACGGATCGTCCTTGCTTTACTCAAAGGCCGCCATGATTGACACCATCCGCGCCCATCTGGCGGCTTTCCCGCGCGACCAACGACGCAACTCGGCGCGGGAATACGTCCAAAGACTTGTCCTGCAGGCACTGGACGACGCGGGCTACCGGCGGAACTTGGCCTTCACCGGCGGAACCTGCTTAAGGATCGTATACGGGGTCCGGCGATATTCCGAAGATCTCGATTTCAGCCTCCATGAAAAAACCGACTACGACACGAAAACAATGAGCGCCTCCGTCTTAACGCGCCTCTCCCGCTTTGGATTTACAGCGGAGGCCGGCAAGGTCAAGGACGAAAAAACCGTGGCGTCGTTTTTCATCCAACTCATCGGGTTTCTTCAGGCCCTAGGCCTCTCTCCCATCCGCGACGAGATGTTGTCCGTTAAAGTGGAAGTGGACAAGAATCCTCCGGCAGGAGGAACCATCGAGGAATTTTTAGCCCCCGAACCAGTCCCGTTTTTTGTGAATCACTTCGACCTCGCCTCCTTGTTCGCGACCGAACTTCATGCGCTGCTCTTCCGCCGGTACGAAAAGGGCCGGGATTATTACGACCTTTTCTATTTCCTCGGACGCCGGACCATCCCTTCCCTAAAGCTCTTCCAGGCGGCCGTCAAACAGACCCATCCCGACCTCTCCTTCCCGACTTTATCGTCAGTAAAGGACGCCATGGAGAAGAAGTTGTCGTCCATGGATGAAAAGCGCGTATGGATGGACGTGGGATCCTTTCTTTCCGATTTATCGGAAGAGAGGTTTTTTAAGAAAGCCGTATTGCTGAAAGCCCTGAATCAAGCGGAGTGGGGCAAATGAACCTCAAACTGTGACCACTCAGGCCCCTACTCGGCGAGAACTGGGATAAAGGTAACCGTTCACGGGTGTCATTGCGATTTCTGTTAGCAGGCTGCTGAAAAACCCCAGCCGACCTGTAGTTGCCCGATTTATCGGGCGAATTGGAACGATCTACGCAGGTTATTCAGCTTCAAAGCGCGCAATAAATTGGGCAACTACACTTTTTCAGCAGCCTGTTAGACTTTCTTCTCAGGCCTTGTGCCTGAAGAAGTGAAATCGTAATGAC
>Ga0182021_10006797_pt1 | contig 13578 bp, 16 predicted proteins | sample 612E3MmetaG_FD_120493 | JGI IMG/M metagenome (GOLD analysis project Ga0182021, IMG submission 120493) | Permafrost microbial communities from Stordalen Mire, Sweden - 612E3M metaG (Illumina Assembly) | ecosystem: Environmental > Terrestrial > Soil > Wetlands > Permafrost | place: Sweden...
CCGCAGGTGAGCGCGAGAGCGCTGGTGGTAGCGCGCGCAAGGAATGCGCGGCGCGTCAAGGCGAGCGCGGGCTCGGCCGGGTACGGCCTCACCGTGAACACCCGGGACCTACTGACTGGTGGCGAAGAGTTGACCATCCCCGCTGATCTGGTGGTGTTGGTGACCGGCATGGTCCCGCGGCAGAACGACGATCTGGTCAAGGTGCTTAAGCTACCGGTAGGCGCCGATGGGTTCTTCAACGAGATCCATCCCAAGCTGCGGCCTGTTGAGACCGTTGTGGACGGGGTGTTCATCTGCGGTGCCTGCCAGAGCCCGAAGAATCTGGGCGAAAGCGTTGCCTCCGGGCTGGCAGCGGTCAGTCAGAGCGCCTCCATCCTCAAGCGGGGTTACGCCGAACTCGACCCGCTCATCGCGGTGGTCGACGCCGAGGCGTGCGAATGGTGCGGGCTTTGTCTCGAGGCGTGTCCCTACGATGCCCCCCGGCAGATCGACGACAATGGCAAAGCCGTAGCTGCTATCGACAGGACCGCCTGCAAAGGGTGCGGAGGCTGTGTCCCAGTCTGTCCTCGCAACGCCATCGATCTGCTGGGCTACACGGACGCCCAAATACGAGCGATGATCGACGGTCTACTTGAGGAGTTGGCGCCATGTCAGCCGTGAACCGGGATGTCAGGGAGATAATCCGCGACGAGCACCTCATGCGCCGTCGCATTCTCGAGGCGTTGCAGTCGGGGCCGCTCACGATCCCGGAGATCGCCGAGGCCATCGGCCGACCCCCGCACGAAACTGTGTTCTGGGTGATGGGCATGCGCAAGTACGGTCACGTGGCGGAGATCAGAGAAGCCAACGACGACGGCTTCTACCTGTACCAGGCCGCGGAGAAGGAGGGAGCATGAGCACCCTCGTCAAACCCGGACTGGTTGCCGAGATGGGGGGCCATGAGGAGTTCAACGCCTCCGCCTGCATGAGCTGTGGGATCTGTACGGCCGTGTGCCCCATGGGGATCGAAGTCCTGCCGCGCAGGCTGTTCCGCTACGTGCTCCTGGGCATGGAAGAGCGGGTGCTCGAGGAGACGGAGAGCGTCTATTCCTGCCTTCTCTGCAAGATGTGCGAGGTCAACTGCCCAGCCGGGGTGCACATCGCCGAGAACGTCCGCTCCCTGCGCCATCACATCAATCGCAAGGTCTTCGGACTCTAGGAGACAGGTCATGCCGCTCCCAACAGGCGACGTCATCGGCATCCTGGCGGACAACCTCCGCCTCCGCAAGTCGGTGCTGCCCATCTCCAGGAGGAACGCTACTCGGTGGGCGCGAGGGCTGGATCTGCCGCGCGGAGGACAGACCGTCCTCTACACGGGCATGATGTATCAGCTCATCCCCTACATCGAAGGGCTGGTGCGGACAGAAATGCGGCTGGGCGACTCGCCGCTCGCCAGGCTCACCTTCCTCGGCCGGAGGATCAACCGGCTCATCAACATAAGCGCCTTCATGGCCCGGCCGTCGGCCAAGCTCAAGGCGGTGTACAACCAGGTGCCTACCGACGTCGCCCGGCTCCTGAAACAGGCGGGGGTCGAGTTCGGCTGCCTCTACGAGGACGACCTGTATTCGGGGGCGCTCGCCTACGATCTGGGCGCGGACGAAGTAGTGGCTCGGCATGCGAGCCGGGTGTATGAGGTCCTTCGGAAGCACGGGGTCAAGACCGTCATCACGATCGATCCCCACACGACCAACATGCTCCGCTCCGTCTATCCCAAGCTTCTCCCGGGCTATGACGTCCAGGTCAGGACCTACCTCGAGGTGTTGGCGGAAAAGGATCTTGCACCGCGGACGACTTTGTCGGGCCAAGTGACCATCCACGATCCCTGTGTCTTCGCACGGTACGAAAACATCGTGGAGGAGCCACGCAAGCTCCTCGCGGCCACCGGTCTGGTGCTCAAGGAAACCGAGAGGTCCGGGCGCATGACCTGGTGCTGTGGTGGACCGGTGGAGTCCCTCTACCCCGAGAAGGCCCTTGCGAACGCGGAGAAGAGGGTGGAGCAGCTCATGGCGGCCGGGTCCGAAGTGGTCACGATGTGCCCTATGTGTTTCGTCAACCTGAGCAGCGCGGCACCAGACGGCGTCACTTTCAACGACATATCCCACTACCTGCATCGCGCATTCGTAGCCTAAATCGGCCAAACTGGAGGAGAGAAGTGGATACCACGAAGAAGACGATCATCGTGTTCAGCGGCGACTTTGACAAAGTCATGGCCGCGCTGATAATCGCCAACGGCGCCGCCGCTATGGGCGACGACGTCACCATGTTCTTCACCTTCTGGGGCCTCAACGCGATCCGGAAGCCCAAGAAGGTCAAAGCCAAGAAGAGCTTTCTCCAGGGCATGTTCGGGACGATGATGCCGCGCGGCGTCAAGAAGCTCGGCATGTCCAAGATGAACTTCGCCGGGATGGGCCCCTGGATGATGGGCAAAGTCATGAAGGCGGAAGGCGCGATGACCTTGCAGCAATTGCTCGACGCTGCCGTGGAGCAAGGCGTCAAGCTGATCGCCTGCACCATGACCATGGACCTTCTGGGCTTCAAGAAGGAAGAGTTGCTGGACGGAGTGGAATACGGAGGTGTCGCGACTTACCTCGGGGAAGCCGACGAAGCGAACGTCAACCTCTTCATCTAGCGGACCGGGCGTAGGTGGGCGGCCATTGCGACGACGGTCAAACCGCGGCCTCGCAACCTACCGAAGAGGGCGGTGGTTGAGCGCGCCGGTGTCTCCACGCGGTCATAGGCCGGCTCGCCGAACTCGCGGGTGAGCTCCTGAGTACGCTGCCATCCAGGCGAACGACCTCGTCACTCACCACTGCCCCTTCTTCCCCCTCGTCCTCGCGCGTTCGCGCATGTTTGGCCAAGCCCAGGCCTCGAGCGCCAGCCACTATGTAGGCTGCAGGGGACCGAGCGCCAGCCCTCGGAAGGTTGCGGCTTCGTGCCGTTGTTCCGCCGGTCCGAGCGGCGCCTGCGGCGAGACCGGGAAGCATCGCCGCCCCTATGTCGACGCGACTGCTTGCACGAACAGTGCCCCGGACATGTGGGCTCCGAACTCCGGATTCTCCGGGGCGACTGCGCCACTCGGCCGCCACCCCTCGTCCCTCAGCAGACGGTCGACTTCCTCCCGAGCTGGACGGGTGCGGGGTTCCTCTCCCAGCCGGGTAAGTCTCTGCTCCCACACCGCTCGGCGAGCCTCGAATCCCGGATCCGCCGTTGCAATCGCGAAGCTGGCGGCGAGCACGCTGCCGGACGTCGCCCGCTCCCGAAGCGTTCGAAACAAGTGCCGCAGAACCGGCTCGGTGAGATAGACCGCCACCCCTTCACACAGGAACAGGGTGCGAAGCTCGGCCTGGTGTCCCAGCGTGGCGAGAACGAGGCCGGCATCGTCAGTCGCGAAGTCGAGGCTGCCAAACCGGATGTCATCGACATCGATGTGAAGTGAGCTCAGTCGGGCGAGCTTGTCTGCCTGAGTGGCGGGGTGGTCGAGTTCAAAGAAGACGACGTCGGGAGAGCGGAAGCGAAGGGCACGGCCGTCGTAGCCGGCGCCCACGAGCACGATCTGCGGAACCCCCTCCTTCTGCGCAGCCATCACGCAGTCGTCAAAAAAGACCGTGCGGGAGGCTAGGTAGGGACGCATGAACAACGGACGTCCTTCCCCGAGCGTGGCCAAGAACCGCTGCTCGTCGACCGCTCCCGCGGTGCCGTCACAAGGGCGTCTCAGTTCTCGCCGGATGCGAGCCACCTCTTGGGCCGTTAGGGATACCTGATCCTGGTTCATTTCCTGATGTTACCACCGTGCCTTAGCGTGCCCACGGCAAGGCGCTTTCACGGCCGGTCTTTGAGGGCGTGTTTAGGATCATGGCGATCTCCTGGTCCCTGGTCCTCACCAATGACTCCGGTGACCATGCCCTCGATCGGCTCATGCGGCCTGCAGATGCCATCCTTCTCCCACAGCATCGACGATCACGGCCCTGCCGATACAACATGCAGATCCTTGGCCTGTGCAATCGCGTCATCGTCATCAGCTTTGGCCAGAAGATCTGCGAGGGACCGCCAGAAGAGGTCAGAGAGAACACGGACGTAATCTCGGCATACTTTGGTACCGAACATGGCGCTGCTTGAAGCACATAACGTAACCGTCTACTACGGCACGTCGATGGCGGTGGAAGACGTGTCGCTTCAGATCGACGAAGGGGACGTCGTCAGCATCTTCGGAGCGAACGGCGCGGGCAAGAGCACTTTTCTGAGGTCGCTCGTTGGTCTGACTCCGCTCAAGGCAGGCGAGATCTTCTTTGACGGAGAGAAGATCAGCGGCAAGCCGACCAACGAGATTGTGAAGCGAGGTCTCATCCTCGTTCCGGAGGGCCGCAGACTCTTCCCGTATCTCAGCGTTCATACGAACCTCAGGTTGGGCGCCAGCCTCGTCAACAACAAGAACGAGATCGAAGAATCCCTGAAGGAAGTCTACCGGCTGTTTCCGAAGCTGCAGGAGCGGAGGAGTCAGAAAGCGGGGACCTTGAGCGGCGGTGAGCAGCAGATGGTCGCCATCGGGCGAGGGTTGATGGGCAAGCCGAGACTGCTCTGCATGGACGAACCCTCTCTCGGCCTTGCCCCGATCATGGTCGAGGCGGTGGGCCGGGCAATCAAGGACATCAACCAGAAAGGGGTGACCGTACTGCTCATAGAACAGAACGTTCACCTTGCGCTTGAAGTAGCCAGCTCGTGTTACGCGCTTCAGGTTGGCCGAGTGGTGCTGTCCGGCGACATAGCCACGATGCGCTCCAGCGAGGTTGTCAAAAAGGCCTATCTGGGAGGCTGACCCACTCGTGCCTATTCCGGAAGTGAGAGGCCGGCCCCGGGTCTCAACCCTCCCCAGAACACAGCTCCAGCCAGGTGAGATTCGACGGCTCGGGAGTGTCTGTGGATGAGTTTGGCGGTCACCCAGTTGCCGGGGAGGAAACTGACCAGGAAACGAAGCGCTCCGTGACGTGGGAGACTGGTGAAGTCACGGTGCCCATCATGCAGAAGCGTAGGGATGCCCGTGCAAGAGTATCGGAAGCGTTTCTATCATCACTTCTCAGATCTTCGGCGAGATCTGGGGCTGCTCATGCGCGAGCGCAAGCAGATCAAGATGCTGAAGAGCGGTGGAACGATCGACAGAGCTTTTCGGGAGCGCCTGATGTTGGCGGTGACCGAAGTGAACGGCTGCCGCTATTGCGCTTATGCGCACGCCAGAATGGCGTTGTCCGCCGGTCTCACCCAGTTAGACATCCATGCACTGGCCGAAGGCAGCCTGAGAGGATCTCCGCCGGAACAGGTCCCCGCTCTGTTGTATGCCCAGCATTGGGCCGAGACCGACGCCAAACCGGACTCAGCGGCGCGGCAACGCGTTCTTGAAACGTACGGGCAGTCGAAGACCGAGGCCATAGAACTATCGCTGCGCATGATCCGCGTCGGGAATCTTCTGGGGAACACCTGGGACTATTTCATGCACCGCGTCTCCTTCGGTCGTTGGGGTGGCGCGGAATGAAGGCAGGGGCCCGCAAGAAGGCGAGCGCCGCGCGAGCTACAAGCGCGTCGCGAGCAAACGAGCCTGATCCTCGATCCTCCCCAGATCCTGTTCGCTAGGGAGTCCCTTGATGTTCCCCATCCTGCCCAAGGTACTGAGCTCCTCATTCCCGTGGAATTCAGCGACGATGTACCACTCATCGATGACGCGAAAACCAAGATGCTGGAAGAACTGCCCTGCATACTTGCCTGCGGGGATCGCCTCTCTGATACCCGTGTGCGGCCCTGAGTAGGTGCAGAAGATGAGCGCATTCTTGCCCAGCACTACGGGCGCACCCGGGAGGACCCTGTCTTCCCTTCGGTACCGCGCGAACTGCGCCTTCAGGTATTCGTCCACGGGTCCGGGAGGGTGCCAGTTGTAGGAGGGGAACCCGAGACACACCAGCTCGTAGTCGAAAAAGTCTACCTCTTCGGCGTCTTGGACCCGCTTGACGACGGCGGCTAGCCCTCCAGCTTCGAGACCCACTCGGATGCTGGAGGCCACCTTCTCGGTGTTGCCGGTATGCGACCAATAGAGTACGAGAGCTGTCTTCATTGCCTTCCTTCTGGTGCGGCTTCCTTGATCGCTACGATGTCACTCGTGTGACGCAGGGACAATAGCTCATATCCGATTGCCCTGGGCTTGCGCACTTGTCTACAAAGCGATCGATATGCTTGCGATGCCCTTCACCTGCCAGCATCTGAGGAAGACCGGCGATATGTGGGAGTATTTGAGCGCATGGCCGTCACGATTCGCGATGAAGACGATGGACTCGAGGACGCGGTTCACCACCACGGACCATGCGCCTGCCAGTGAGAAGAAAGGAACGCGGCAACGCGGGGAGGGAGACGCGCACATGAATGGATTGCAGCCGGGATGGCGCCTCAGGGGCACCTATCACGAAGCCTGCGCTTCCGAGGGACATTGTCCCTACTACTTCGGGCGGGACAAGGAAGGCGGTTGCAGGTATTTCATGGTCTTCCGCATCGAGGCAGGCACGGCAAACGGTATCGATCTCTCGGGAGTGGTGGTTGTCTATTGCGGTGACCTTCCGCACTCCACCTATAAGGAAGTGGTGACCAAGGGGGCGGAAGGAGGCATATACGTCGGATCCGAGGCCACTCCGCAGCAGCGCGAGGTTCTCGCTTCCTTGGTGACCGAGAGTCTAGGCGGCGTGCTGATGAAGAAGAACTTTGGGGTCAAATACGTTGACATCGAGGTGACACAGACTCCGGGCCGGGTTCACGTCAGGATGGCCTTTGGAGAGATGGAGCAGCAGCTCACCACGGGGCCCGACGGCGACCCGGTGCGTCTGGAGAATCAGACGCTCCCGTTTCTATCCAACGTGAAGACCTCCCACACTCCCTATTGGAACTACGAGGATCACGGAAGGCACTTCGAGTACAGGAACCGCTGTGGCACCTGGGCCGATTTCGCCATGGAGGGCTGACGTTCCCAGATCTCCCGGTCAGACTGATGATGCCGCGGTAGCGTTTCCTACCGGTTCTGCAGCTGGTACTCCTTGTAGACCTTATGCTTGTTCTTGCCTGTGGGGACTACCAGCTTGCCGTCGACCTCGTCCAGCGGAAACCACCACTTCTGCGTGTATTCGCTGGGGTCGACGTACTGGCTGGCGATCACCCGTTCCCGCTGCCCGTCGACCCGCTTGTGCAGCCAGTCAAGGCTGCCGTCCCACTCGGCGAAGTCGCGCGGCTCCTGGCCGGGGACGTGCCACGAGCATACCTTGGTGCATCGCCCGCAGACGCAGCCTTCCTTGTTGAGCACGTCAAAGTCCGAGCACCGCTTGCTGTCCAGCTTCCAGGTGTAGTAGCCGTTGTGCAGGGTCTTGGGCCCGCGGGTGATAGCCCGGGGTGGGCACTGCTCAGCACAGAGGGTGCAGTGGCCGCAGTAGTCCTGGAGCCCGAAATCGACATAGCCGTCGGTCTCGAGTTCCATGTTCGTGAGCACGCAGGCTGCCTTGAAGTTGCACCCCAGGAACGGGTTGAGGATGATGCCCATCCGAGAGATCTCACCCAGGCCTGCGTCGAGCACGATCTGGGGCATCAGGGTCATGTAGCGTTTCGCGTTGGAAGCCTCCGCCTCCCAGCCCAGCCGGCGGACGTAGTTGGCCATGGTCTCGGTCTGCATCGCCAGCCGTTGATAGGCCTGGAAGCTGGCCCCATCCACAATCTCCTCCCAGCCGTTCGAGGCTGAGATGGTGGGATCGTGCTTGCGGCAGAGGAAGACGATGGCGTACTTGAAGGGCGCCTCGATCTCCCTGCCTTTCATGTTGTGGGTGTAGACGGCCGACTGGCTTAGCGGGCCGATGCCCATGATGTCGGCGCCGAGGAAATAGCCCATCGCCTTGAGGTGCCGGCTCATCACTCGGGGATCATCGGGGATGGGCGCCTTCTCGGGGGCTACCGGATTGAGCTTTCTCATGATGGCGTTGATGTGGTTCTGCATGTCGACGAGAGACGCCCCGATGGGGTAGCGTACGGTCATGCGCGTGAATTCTTGCTGGATCTCTTCCCCGTCTTCGCCGAACAGTGACTCGCCGAAGGGACTCTCTCGTTCGTCGCGTCGCTCGATGGGCCCCACGATCTTGTTGGTCGGCTTGTCCACCCGCTTCAAGAGATGGGTCGGCCACGGCCCGATGGGGTCGTCGTTGTAGAGGATGTCGTGGTACTTGAGTCGATCCATCATGGCGCATTGACCTTTCTCATCCGAGCTTCGCCGAGAGCCGCCTCGGTCCGGCGCCAGGTGCACGACTGTCAGACGTCGGTGGTAAGCGCCAAGCGGGCGCAGATCTCTACTAAACACCGGCGTCGGGAGTACAACCACCTCGGCTCTCGCTCTATCATGAGAGGTGGACCGACAAATGGGGTCAGGTCCGTCGCCTTCTGCCTGCGAGGGAATGGTGACCAGAGTCGAACAGCACGAGCCACCATCAAGAAGGGGCTGACGTGTCACTGAAGTACCGAGTGTTTCTCCACAGCTACCTCGGCTTCAACAGCAACTCCACGCTGTTCTATGGGGAGCGGGACGCGATCTTGATCGACGCCGGCCAACTCCTGAGCGACGCCCACAAGATGGTTGCCGAGATCATCCCCATGCGGAAGAACCTTACCCACATCTATGTCTCGCATTTCCACCCCGATCACCATTTCGGGCTGGGTGTCCTGCAGAACGCGTTTCCCTCGGCCAAGATCGTGGCTCTGCCGAGCGTTGTGAACGACATAGCCTTCACCTCCATTGACAAGATCGACATGTGGAGTATCGATCGCTTCGGCCCCGACATACCGACCAAGACCACGATCCCGATGCCGCTGCACGAGCCTCGTCTGGAGTTGGAAGGCGAGGAGTTGCTGTTCTCGGACGATTGGGAAGGGGACAGCATCAACAATTCCGTGGTCTGGGCCCCGTCCATCGGAGTGGTGTGCGCGACCGACGTCGCTTTTCATGACTGCAACCTGTGGACGATCGAGAGCAACGTCGAGCGACGGGTGAAATGGAGGGCCGCGATCAACAAGCTCATGGACTTCGACCCTCGGATCGTCATCCCCGGGCATCACGACGAGGCCAAGCTGCGTATTCTTGAGCAAGTCCACGACGACACTTCCCGCACTTACACCGATTGCGTCGATTGGTCGCTGAAATACTTGGATGTCTATGACGAGGCGTACGATGCGGCCAAGAACGGCGCTGAGCTAGTCGAAGGCGTGAACAGGCACTACGGAGACGTGAAGGCCGCGGACTTCAACATCCAGTGGCAGACCAGACTGCTCTTCCCACGGACCTCCCCGGAGTGGCTCCTTTCTTTGCCGGGCCCGTACGGAAAGATCTTTCTCAATCCAAGCGGCGTGTTCGACGGCGACCCACCCAAAGAGTGAACGGGGGAGACCCGATGCCACCGCAAATCGAAGGAGGGACAATGGCCACCGATACCACGAGACTGAGCGCCAAGACCGTAGTCGTCGGTAGCGGGGCGGGTGGAGCTACCGTCGCTCGCGAACTTGCGCGCCGCGGCCAAGACGTGCTCATTCTGGAGCGGGGCGCCTACCACAAGCCGCTCGGCAGCTACGTCAACATGTTCCGCATGGCGGATCGCTTCTTCACCCTTGCTTCGGTGGAAGGGACTCAGATGGTCCGTCTGCTTACCGTCGGCGGGAGCACGATCGCCTTTCTGGGCACCGCGTTCGCTCCGCCGGCCTGGCTCAAGGATCGACACGGCATCGACCTGGCGCCGTATGTTGAGGACATCGAGCGGGAATTCAAGCTGGCCTCTGTCCCTGAGCGTCTCGTCGGTGAGGGGGCGAAAGCGATCATGAAAGCCGCGCGAGCCGAGGGCTTGGACTGGCATCCGTTGCCGCATTTCTTTCACTGGGACAAGTGCGGTAGTAGGTGCCGGAAGCTCTTTGCTGGCTCCGGCAAGGGAGCGAAATGGACCGCTCGCGAGTACGTCGAGGAGGCGCTCGGTGCTGGGGCGCGGCTCAAGACGCGAATGAGGGTGGAGCAGGTGCTGTCGGCGGACGGCCGCGCCACCGGCGTGCGAGGTGCTGGCCCCGGGGGACCGTTCGAGGTTGCGGCGGAGACTGTGGTACTGGCTGCGGGCGGCCTGGGCACTCCGCCGATCCTGCAGGCCTCCGGTATTCCCGAAGCCGGCCAGGGCGTCATCATCGACCCGCTCATCTTGACCCACGGTGTCTACTCCGGGAAGGGCTCCGGCCGCGATATCCCCATGGGCTGCGGTACCACCGACCTGCAGGACGAGGGCATCGTCATGTGCGACTGCATCGATCCCTGGCCGCTCTACCTCTTTGGACTCATGATGGGCGGTCCCAAAGCGGTTGCGAACTTCCGGCATTTTCCGCATACCCTGGGCATCATGGCCAAGATTCGAGATGGTTTTGCCGGTGCGGTGAACCCTGACGGCACGGTGTCCAAACCCCTGGGAGAGAAAGACCAGAGCCTGATCGCGCGCGGCGCGGAGATCTCCGGCCGGATCCTGCGTCGAGCCGGTTGCGATCCGGCGTCGATCGTCAGTACTCCGCCCAGGGGCGCTCACCCGGGTGGCACCGCGCGCATCGGCGATGTGCTCGACGCCGATCTCCAGACTCGCATTCCCGGCCTGTACGTGTGCGACGCGAGCGTCATCCCAGAGCCGTGCGGCATGCCCCCGGTGCTGATGCTCATGGGATTGGCAAGGCGGCTGGTGGCTGAGAAGCTCGCCGTTTGAGGGAGAAGCACGCGTTCTGACCTGTCCTGTTTCCGAGTTGAGGCGACAGTAGGCGAGTCCACACGGGGCTGCACTATGACCGGTGCCGCGGTTGCGCCACTGATCGGGTCTATGTTGATGGTCATGGCGGAAGGTCCGAAGGGGAGCCCTGTCGCTTACTGACCTACCGCCCGCTGATCAGTCCAAAAGCAAGCACTCCGAGCACGATCAGAGTCACGAGCACATAAAGAGAGTCGCGGAGCCGGGCGAAGGAGTACACGCTCAGCACTACCCGCAGGACGGGCGTGGCGATCAGCACCAGCAGACCCAACTGGATGAAACTAGTTGCCCGCAGGCCGCCCAAACCGGCGATGATGGCAGCCGGGCTCCGGAGCGCGCTGGGCTGACCCTGAAATACTCCGAAAGAGGCCGTGTCCCCGGCATGGGCCACCAGAAAGGCTATTCCCGCGCCGAGCACGACCGTGCCCGCCACTAGAACACCGACCTGGAGCACGCGCCCCAGAGTCTGTTCCGTCCGCTCGTCGATCTCGGATGGCCCGTTCGGCTTTCGGGACGGCTTCGCGCTCAACGTGGTCATTTGAGCCTTCCCGTGAGGCCATTGAAGATCATCTCGACCCCCAGCGCGAATATGACCACGACGAAGAAGAGGCGTAGGCTGCGGACCTGAGCACGTGGCAGGTACCGGGCGCCCACCAGGGAGCCCCCGAGAACACCTAGCATCACCGGCATGGCGATGGCCGGGTTGATGTAACCCCGATGGAGGTAGACCCCCGCGCTGGCTGCCGCGGTCACCCCGATCATGAAGTTGCTGGTAGTCGTAGACACTTTGAGTGGCAGCCGCATGACGAGGTCCATCGCCAGAACCTTGAGTGCACCTGAACCGATGCCGAGCAGGCCGGAAAGCAGCCCGGCGACAAACATCACCCCGAACCCGCCGGGCACGCGGCGAACGTGATAGCGGACCATTCTTCCCGGGGCCTCGGGATAGGAGCTGTCCATCCGCAAGGCCGTGGCCAGGCGATCGGCTCGGGCTGGAACAGCGACCACGTCGGGCCGTCGAGCGGAGAGGAGCGCTGAAATGATCAGAACCGAGCCGAAAACCACGGCGATCGCTGTCGCGGGAATCCTCGAGGCGACTAGCGCGGCCGAGAGCGCACCAACCGTGGTGGCGATCTCGAGGAACATCCCCAACCGAAGATTGGTGAAGCCTTCGCGTACGTAGGCGGCAGCGGCTCCGGACGACGTGGCGATCACCGAAACGAGCGAAGCGCCGATCGCGTAGCGGATATCCACACCCAAGGCAAGAGTGAGAAGCGGTACAACGATGACTCCCCCACCCAGACCCGTCAATGAACCGACCAGCCCAGCGACCAAGGCGCCTGCGAAGGTGAGGCTCGTGAATTCGGCTATGTTCATCGGTCTCGTGAGTAGGTCAGCGTTTCGTACGTCGACCTCTATACCCCAGTCTCCGGGAAGGCACACCCATCCACTCGTGCCTGCTCCCGCTCCCTAGCCCCCTCCGTGTGCGCCGCCGCCATGCTGACCGGATGCCTGGGTCTCGGCGACCCCCGCTTCTTGTCGCTGGGCTGCCATCACCGCTTCCGTCCTGTGGACGGCCCCGAAGATCAGCAGACCCGGGACCGCCACAAGAACAAGGAGCGTCACGATGCGCTTCGCCATGTCGGCGCTCCCTCCGGCTGACGGTTCTTGCGGCCCATAAGAGTCCGGGCGACATTGGGCGTGACTCGTGCCACCCACTTCCACCTCATAGCCAGGTGCACGATGACCGCGACGATCATGAGAACGCCCGTCCAGGTATGAATGAGGTCCCAACTGGTGCGGCTGAGCAGGAACTGTGCCGCGCTGCTTCCGTGGCCTCCCGGGACCAGGAACAAGTAGATGCCGGAGGCGGCAACGCCGAGGAAGAGAACGCCGATCACGGTCACGACGCTGATACGTGCCCAGATCTTGCGGTTAAACGGCCTTCGCGTTCTCCGGATCACAGATGCCGAACGCTTTGCCATTTCGACCACCCATCGCCAGTGAAGGGCGATATGGAGGAGCGATACGGCGATCAACACGATGCCCGCCCAGGTATGGATGCCACTCCAGATGTCGCGGCCGACAAGGAAGGTCTGCCCATAGTGAGGGTTGCGTCCTCCTTGGTATCCGCCCGATGGCAGGAAAAGGAAGTAGATGCTGGTGAGACCGGTCAGCAGACCGGAGATGCTGAGCAGACATACGGTCAGCCAATGGATGACGGTCCGGCGATTGGGCGGTCCGTGCCTTTCTTCGAGTACTTTCTTCATGGGGATCTCCCGGAGTTGAAAAATCGATCTACGCCGGGGAGTGTAGGGGGCACCGATGAGACCGAGGTAAGAGGCTCGTGAGAATGCTCTTAGAATCCCGGTTTTCGGCCACCGCACGGCATTGCTCGATCTCTGCCTTTGCTAACATCGCCCCATGAAGTGCATCCCGATAGTGTCCCTGGTCCGCGGAAGATAGACACGATGTCGATTCTCCTGGTAGAGGACGAGGAACGAGTCGCCTCCTTCGTAGCCAAGGGTCTTGCTGACGCAGGGCACCCGACGGAGGTGGTGAAATGCGGGGCTGATGCCGTGGCGAGGCTGCAGCGAGGCGAGCCCGTCGAGCTCGTGCTCCTCGACGTCGGTCTTCCGGATATGGATGGCTTCCGCGTGCTCGAGGAAGTGCGCCAGCACGATCAGCGCACTCCCATCATCATGCTCACAGCGCGCGG
>Ga0182021_10006798_pt1 | contig 13578 bp, 8 predicted proteins | sample 612E3MmetaG_FD_120493 | JGI IMG/M metagenome (GOLD analysis project Ga0182021, IMG submission 120493) | Permafrost microbial communities from Stordalen Mire, Sweden - 612E3M metaG (Illumina Assembly) | ecosystem: Environmental > Terrestrial > Soil > Wetlands > Permafrost | place: Sweden...
ACCACTTAATGTCAAAGCCCTCCCTGTATTTCTCATTGCAACAGCTTTATCCTTGTACAGATTAAGCTGGTCAATATTTAATGTATCAAGGTTAGCTTTTTGTGCCATTATGCTACTGGAGAAAGAACATAATAAGAATATCAAAATGATTCTTCTTATAGAAAAAGAATTACGTTTCATATCCAGCGATTTACTATAAATCAAAGTTACACCTTGTTTAAGTCGAAGTCAAAATTGATTGTTACAGATAAATAATTTTTCTTTAAGAAAGCATACCCGAACACCTTATTACCCGGAAACTAGGTACAAAGAATATTCCAGCCAGAAGTGGAATTATATGATACAAAATTGTTCTTATAATTTTGATAATTGGATCCTGAACATTTAGCTTTAACTTCTTGAAGCTGCACAGGTATAGCTCTTTCAATCCTTTGAGTGAGACTCAGCGTCAACAGAATGTACCATAAGGGCAGCTGATGCCGCAGCAAGTATTGATTTCATGTTCTCGTTCAAATTTTGATGCAACCACACAAACTTTTTAGGAGTGAGGTCAAAATTTGATTGCACCGCTGCTATTTCTTTATTATCAATGAAAAATCCGTATCCACAAATCATCTTAAAGGTTGTATTTTTACCATCGTCCCATTATTTTATCTCCCTTATTTGAATATTTGTTACGCCATTTGTTAAAACCCCTTCGGCTTTAAATTTCCCTGCTACTTCAGCTCCTGTACTGGAAACTAAAACCATTTCCCATTGTGCAGTGTCGTTTGAAGGAGAAATCAACGCTAAATAATGATCGATGCTTTTATTCAATGTAGTCATATCTCCACCAAGAAAATTGTTTTCACTTTCATTGAATTTTGTATTTGTGGTAGTATTAACCAGAATGGTGTCTTTCCCATTTACGGTAAAAACGAATGATAATTTGCTCCTGGATTCTGAATATGTTTCAGAATTAAATTTGTCTTTACTCCATTTTGTGTTACCCCATCCTGTTTTCCCCGATACTATCTTGTACGGACCAAATTCATATTTGCCTATATGGCTTATCCCCTTTAGCTTTGCCTCCATCTGCTCACTTTTGCCTTTAAGATCATCTTCAAGCTTCATAATCTTTTGTCCATAAATTGTTGAAGAGTAAACCAGCATTATTAACATGCCAATGAACATTTTCTGTAGTTTTTTCATAATTCCAGGATTTAATATTATTTATGTCTGTTCCAGTTATAAAGATTCAATCCAGTCAACAATTTTACTGAAATTGCTTAATTCTGACTAATATTTTAAATCAAGTGTTTAAATATATTTTTCAGTTAGTATTATTTTAGTTTAAAATTACTGAAATAGCTATTATTACTGAACTTAATGAGATTAACTATTACATAAATTCCTAAAGCACAGAGAGATTGTTTCAAGATGCTACAACAATTATCTCTGAAATATATAAGGATTTAAAGAATATAATTAATCAAAAGTTTCACTTTCCCCAATTCCACTTTCAAGGGATCGGATAAGTTAAACTGGCTCTGTTATTTTCAGTGGTTCTTGAAAATCCTGAGAAATATATGTTTAGATCTGTCAGGGCATTAGATTTTAAAATTGTACTTTCAATGATATTCCCACAGGGATCGTCTCAGTACGAAACGATCCAATGTAAGGGCTGACTTTTACTTTGAAACCTGTTTTTGTCTTATCACGAAATGCAAGATTATTCACTTTTGCTACATGTATAGCATCTAATATAGACCAAATATCCACCCCAACCATGACAATAAAACCGACCGCTACTAAGCTTGCGACCAGGACTAGGTCATCCTCATTGCCGGGTCTACTTTCTGTATAAGTAAAAGATTGATTTACTCCTACTATAATCATTATTGCACCTCCGGCAAATCCTCCCAGGAAAGCCGCTCCTCGACCTACTTCACCTGAGATCGTCTGTCCCAGTCCTGGAACTAAAAAGGAAGTCAACCCAGCTACTGAAGGTATATATGGATCTCCTCTCTGATAGGTGTAATGTTTACTATCATATATTGTCTTGTTAAGACGATACTGGGCATTAACTACCGAACTAATAAATAAAATAGCGATCAGCCTTAAAAAACAATTTTTCATTTAGTTGTTTTTTGATCTTATCTGAACAACATTGAACATTTCAAGTATAAATTTAAATAACTTGATAACAGATGATCCTTTTTAATACTTTGCCACCTATCATGTTTTTGTCTTCATATAATTACAGGATGAAGATAATATACTAAATCAGGCAGGAGCCATACCTTGCTAACCTATCATTGTGATAAAGTTATGAAAGACAATGAAGAAAGTCAAATAAATACCTATCCGAGCAGGATTTGTTTGATGGGTTGATTTACAGAGGGATAAGAGCATTCATTGCCAAATATGAGTTGTATATCTTTTACCTATGTATGTTGTAATACAATAAAACGAGAGCGACCCAAACACCTATTCTCCATAAAAATGTAAAATTTTCTCCAGCAGAATAATTCCATAAATGATTTGTGAGATTTAATTTCTTTCTTGGAAGGCAAAATATGATATGAGTTATTGAATGCCGAAAAGTTTCTTTATTGCTTCAATATTCTGGGGATTTACAATACTTTTTCCTTCAACAGTATATAAATAGTTTATTTTATCCTTATGGTATTCTGATATTTTTGATCTCACCATTTTTCCCTGGCTATTAAGGAGTCTGTTGTCAACAGTGAACGGTTCATCAAGTATTACAATTGCCGCAGGGAGCCATCTGGAGGGGAATAAGTTATCATATCTGCCCCCCTTCTTATATTGGTTGACTATTGCCTCAATTTCGAGCAAAGCGACCTTCTGTCCTTCCGGATCAGAAATGTTTATTTTATGCTCTTTTGCCCACCTTTTCAGGGCATCCTTGTTAGGAACAAGAAGAGCAGAAGTATATTTATTCTGGTTGTTATAAAGCATCATGTGATCGATATATTGAGACCTGTCTGTTATAGTCTCTTCAATTCCTTCGGGGCTATATTTTTCACCATCATCTGAAATAAGAAGGCTTTTAAACCTTCCGAGAACATAAAGGAAACCATCATCATCCACCTTTCCCAGATCACCTGTATGCAGCCAGCCCTTCCGGATAGTCTCTTTTGTAGACTTTTCATTCTTCCAGTATCCTCTCATTACATTTTCCCCTCGTACCACAATTTCACCTTTTTCTCCTACAGGTAATTCATTGCCCCCTTCGTCACAGATTTTCAGTTCGAGATTCTTTACTATAACGCCTGATGATCCCAGTTTGTGTTTCGATTCAATGTTAAAGGAGATTACAGGGGATGCCTCTGATAACCCGTAACCCTGAAACATAGGTATTCCTATGGCATAAAAGAATCGTTGCAGCTCAATATCAAGTAAGGCCGCTCCACCGAAGAAAAACTTAAGCCTTCCTCCAAAGCTGGCTCTGATTTTCTTAAATAGAATCATATCATATATTTTGCACAGGGGCTTAAGAAATATTTTAGCTCCTTTCCCTTTGTCCCATCCAATGCCGTTGTATCTGTATGCAATCTTCAATGCATGGGTAAACAGTTTTTCTGCAGTTCTTCCTTTATCCCTGATTCCTTTCTCAATACCTTTCCTTAAATTTTTGGCAAGTGCTGGAGCACTAAGCATGAATACCGGCTTGATTTCCCTTATATTGCCCGGAATGTTTTTCAGACTGTCCAGGTATGATTTCCCGGATTGGAGGGCAGCCAGGCTTGCACCTGATGCCATGATTATATAGATCCCAACCGTATGAGCGAAAGAATGATCCCATGGCAGAATAAGGAGTGTCGTCCACCATTCAGGCAGTTCCATCAGAGAGAGGGCTTGTTCAATATTAGCCGTATAATTCCTGTGAGATAATATAACTCCCTTTGGATCAGTGGTGGTACCGGATGTATACGAAATATTTGCATAATCGTCAGGGCTAACTGAGTTAATAATTTCAAGAAAATTATCATGATTTTTCTTTAGATATTCTTCCCCCATTAGTTTTACATCACCAATAAATATTTCATCTTTCTCATAACTTTCCAATGGATCAAGAAGAATTATTTTTTCAAGGTTTTTCAATTCCTTTTTAATGGCATTTATTTTATCAAGGCTGCTGGCGGAGAGTATTACCATTTTGGCTTCAGAATGGTCCAGTCTGAATTTCAGGTCGGAAGCCTCCCTTAGCAATATTGAGAGAGGAACATTAATTGCACCTGTGTGAAGTATTCCCAGTTCACTTATAACCCAGTCAGTACGGGATTCTGATATTAAAGCAATACGGTCTCCTTTCCTGATCCCAAGGACTAATAGCCCTGAGGCAACTTTATAGACTTGCTCTTTTGTCTCCTTATAAGTTAAAGCTTCATACCTGTCAGTTTTCTTTTCAAGAAGATAGGGATTGTCGGCATACCTGCTTGAACTATCTTCCAGAAGTTCAATAATTGTTTTCATAATCAATAAGTTTCGAGTTTCTAATATGAACTTATTCCTCTACTCTATAGCAGATGAAACTCATTAAAACCTAAAATCGAATTAATATTTCTAACGAATGCATACAATTCGGAACATCTGACTGAGAGTAATACAAGATCATAAATGAGAATGAATCTATACCAAAAGTTATTTCTTCATTTCCATCAACCGTTTAAAAGTCCATCCCTGTAAAAAACTGGGCTGAGCCATTTAATTATAAATCCTCATTGTGATAAAGTTACTAGAGAATCACTATATGAGTCAAGTTTATTTAAATTAAAAATACATCCACAAAAAATTTTCAGATTCTTCTATAACTATTTTAATATTCTTATTTATGTCTGGAATAGTATCGTAACTTTCAAAGAAGTTAATAAACTCTTCGGCCAAATTTGCTGGATTATCTTTACCCTGTTTTATCTGTTCATTAAAAGGGTTTGTTCATGTGTTGCCGGGTGCCCCTCCAGGGATCACGACCGAACAAAGAGAGGTCGTAATCCCCCTCTCTCCGAAACAATAAATTACTCCCTCAGCGAAGCCGGGGGATTTTTATTGCTGATTTGTATGCAACATTCTTTTTAAAACATTTGTAAGAAGTAAAAGAATTAATGCAGCAAAACCAGACATGATCACAAACAACATAAAGAAATCATGCATGTTTGTTATTTTGTAATTGAGAAATGAAGTGGTTCTGTTGTCAGGGTATAATGCGCTTAACACCCCTGCCAGCTTATTTGCAAAAGAATTAGCCAAAAACCAGACAGCCATAAGCAAGGATGCAAATCGGAAAGGGGCAAGTTTGTTTACAAGCGAAAGGCCTATAGGAGAAAGGCAAAGCTCTCCGCAAGTATGCAGGAAGTACATTCCTGTCAACCAAATCATGCTTACTTTAATACCCGGAACAACTTTGTTTACACCAAAAGCTATCCACAAAAAGCCTGAAGAGAGCAAAAACAAGCCAATTGCCATTTTCGTTGGGGAAGTAGGATCTCTTTTCCCCAGCTTCAGCCAAAACCAGGCAAAAATTGGAGCAAGGATTATTATAAAAATCGAGTTGAGTGATTGAAAAAAACTGGCTGGTACATATATGAAACCCAGATCACGCTGAGTTTGTTCATCTGCAAAAAAAGTAAGTGAAGCTCCGGCCTGCTCATAGGCACTCCAGAAGAATACTACGAAAAAGGAAACTATAAAGATTACTCCGATTCTTTGTTTTTCAATGAAGGTAAGCTTCTTATCACCGAAGATGATGATGACGCTAAAAATCAGTGCACCAAAGAGGAGATATACAAGATAATTCACCACTTTAGCATCTATGTACAGCAGACAGATTGTAACACAGGAGAGCAAAACAAATCCGATTATAATAAAAAATGGACTAATTATCTTCTTTTGTGTGCCTTCCGGGGTAAGACCGAGAATTTTATTATTGGGGTCTCTTACATACTTGTTGTGAAATAATCTTTGGATTATAACACTTATTATCATGCCAGTTCCTCCTGCAAGAAATGCCCATTTAAAATCATCGGGATTGCCTGTGTCTCCAAAGAAACCACATACAATAGGTCCAAGAGCCGCACCAACATTTATACCCATGTAAAATATCGTATAGGCAGAGTCAACCCTTTTATCTCCTTTAGGATAAAGCTGGCCGATCATTGAGGAATTATTTGGTTTAAAAAAGCCAGTGCCTGCTATCATGAGACCAAGACCCATAAAGAAAAGAAAAGAGCTAAGCTCCGGATTTTTATTATAGTTTAATCCACAAAAAAACAAAACAAATTCTCCAATGGCCATTACAATACCTCCCAAGGCAATTGACCTCTTGTTTCCCCAGTACCGGTCAGACATGTACCCTCCTAATAACGGAGTCAGGAACACAAGACTTGTATAACTGCCATAAAGGTTAGAAGAAAAGACCTTATCAAAAAGCATTGCCTTTGTCATAAATAAGACCAGGATGGCACGCATTCCGTAGTAGTTGTACCTTTCCCACATTTCAATAAAAAACAGCACCATCAATCCCTTTGGATGCTTTCTCTCTTTTGCCATCAGTTCTGACTTTATAATTTAATCGGACAATAATCTAACATCTGTAATCTTTCTGGGCATCCAAATCTGCATCTGGCCCTCTCCCCGGTTTGCCCATGAAAAGAAAGGAATTGCCACAACATTTTTAACAATGGGCTTGACTGATAATCCATTTTCAGAAACTGTTATGACAGGTGCATTAGAAGAGATCGCCACAATCCCATTTAACATGTCAGGTTTGAATTCTGCTTTAAAAACAGCATTGTCGGGAATAACAATATTCATCGTTTTGCCATAATTATCGACATGTTCAAAACAATATACTAATGGGCCTCTCTGGAGAGCCACACGGTTTATATCATCTTTAATTTCATTGATTGCCACTATCCTCCTGACAGGCATAGGGAGATCTAACTGAACAACATCACCCTTTTTCCAAGACTTAGTTAAAACAGCATATCCCTTAATAATTTTATAGTCTGCTGGCTTACCGTTAAGTGATATCGTAATAGCTTCAGAAGAGCTATCCAGATAACGGTAGGTATTACCAGGGACAGGATCATTGCCAGCCCACCCCGGAATACGGATAAAGAGATCAAATTCAGTCTGCCTCTCTGGAAAAACCGATATTCTGACCTTCCCATCCCAAGGGTAATTTGTTTCCTGACTTACCTTCACTTTTCTGTTTTTTACTTCAAAGGATCCTTTACTGCCAATATAAAGATTTATCCATATGGCGTCATTTGATCCTGCATAAATATAATTGCCGACAGATTCAACAAGACGGGCAATATTTGACGGACAGCAAGCTGTTCCGAACCATTCGCTTCTCGAATCATCTCCCTCTGATGCCAGTGGATTTCCATAAAAAAACCTGTCCCCCTTTAAGGATAAACCATCCAATGCTCCGTTGTAAAGGCTTCTTTCAAGAATATCAGCATATTTGCTATCTCCAGTCAGAAGATTCATGCGATGGTTCCATAAAACCATACCCACAGAAGCGCAGGTTTCACAATAAGCTTGCAGGTTCGGCAGATCATAGTTATCACCGAAACCTTCATTTTTCCCAGAAGAGCCTATTCCTCCTGTTATATACATTTTTCTTAAAACCACATCTTCCCACACCTGTTTCATTGTATTCATATATCCCGAATCATTTTTGGCAGCTCCAACATCTGCTGCACCCGTATATAAATACATTGCACGGACGGCATGACCGGTAATTTTTGTCTGCTGTTTAACCGGATATCTATCCTGATATTGTTCCTGGTCACTGGGCCTGCTAAAGAAATAACCGTGCCCCCTCTGCTGCAGATACCAATCTGCCAGGTCGAGGTATTTTTTATTGCCAGTCAGTCCAGCAAGCTTGACCAGTGCAAGCTCAATTTCTTCATGACCTGATACCCAGTGATGGTTTTGAAGCCGGAAAACTGAGTCGATATGGTTGGCAAGTCGGATAGCTACATCAAGGAGTTTGCGCTTGCCTGTTGTATTATAATATGCTATTGCAGCTTCAATTAAATGGCCTGCACAATAGTCTTCATGCTTGTCCATGTCGGTCCATCGTTCACTCAGGCCGTTGAGCGTATAAAACGTATTCAGGTATCCGTCGGGTTGTTGTGCCGCTGCGATCTTATCAATCCATTCGTCAGCTTTTTTCTCAAGTACTTTATCAGGATAGTTATAAAGCGAATATGCAATAGCCTCTAAAGCTTTGTAAACATCTGAATCATCATAATAGATACCTTCATGCTTCTCCCCTTTCTTAGCAGCGACTTTTTCGAAATTTCGTATACGCGGAGTCTTAACTTCAGTCTGCTCAATACAAACAGGAATTGTAACCTTACTGACGGTAAAGATCCTTGGTTTCCAGAAATTGTCCAGGATTTCAACCTTAGAGAAGCTTAGAGGTTCCATTTTTTGCAGAGCTGTCTGTGATTCTAATTCATTAAATGGGCAAAAAAACAAAAATGTATAAAAAATAATAAATGACTTTTTCATAATTAATAATTTATTCTTTTAGAAAGATTTAACCGGCTAATAATATGATATATACCATTCAATTTTCTATTTTTTTCTGAAAACATCTATCTCATAAACTGACCAATTATAGGTTGTATCTCTTCCATTCTGAGTTATTTTTATATACCGGGCATTTTGAGTCGGAAAGTTTATTGTGGTAATTCCAGCTTCTCCTGAACCGCTGGTAACTGGCCTTCCCCAGTTTTTAGCATCATCTGATACCGAAACCGAATATTTATTGGGAGAATCCCATTGTGCCCACGTACAATCAAGGACTATCTTATCAAATTTTTGCTGTCTTCCCATATCAAGCATGAACCATTGACCCGGGTACTGTTTCTTTGTCATATCCCGCCATCCGGTCCAGTGATCGCCATCGATTGCATTTGCAGCCGATATATCCACAGGAATCTTTTCATCGGTGAAAAGAAACGTGCTGTCTTTAACTGAAGCTGTCGCGGACCACATTTTTTTATCAAGTGCCTCGCTCATAGGAGCAATAACCGGCAACTTTTTAGGAGAGTTAAGAGGAAGCGTCCCAGACCCAACAAAGCTCCAGTTTCCTGGCGTCACATTGAACTTTATATAGTCAGCATCTTCTCCAATCCAGGAAATCCCTTCTACTCCACCTGAATATGAGCCCTCCCATATAATGACACCATTTACTTTTATGGTTTTAAGTGATGAAAAAGACTTTCTTGGTATTCCAACTCTTGCTTTTGTTTTTACCGGTGATACAAGAGATAATTTATAACTGGTAGCAGTTTTGTTCATTTCCATTTTAATTTCTCCCTTTACAGTTGGAACAACTGTTTTAATGGAAGTAAGAAATGCTTCTTTTGGAAATACATGATATACACTCCAACCCGGTTCCTCCGGAGCAACACCGGCAATAATTCCTGAAAGAATTATAACAGGTGGATTCCAGCCATGGTTCAGGGATGAGCCATCATCGTATGCATTTTTCCAGGATGCCCACCACCTGTCGTAATGTTCCCACAACGTTGTAAAACTTGCTGGTATCATGGTTTTGTACCTGTTCGACATCCGCAGCAATGCGTACTCTTCTTTACCAATTTTACAAAGAGCTTCAAATACCCAGCGGTCAAAAAAGCAGCTTGAATTTGTAAATTTTGTAAGAACGCTATTATAGATATCATCCCATTTTGAACTGTCAGCCAGTCCTGAATTGATACACATGGCATTTGCCCTGTCATCTGGAGTTGCTACCTGATCGGACATATAATAATTACCTTTCCAGTAGGTCCTGTTGAAAGTAGATTTTATACTGTCGAGTCTGGAGTTAATGATAATTGTATCGGAAAGATGTCCGGTAAGCAGTGCTAACCTTTTCAAGGCCTTAAGATCGATGAACATGAAGCAGTTTTCAATTATAGCAACATCTTTTATTTCTTTCCCCCAATCGAACCACTGATTTTTTTTGCCAAATTTATAAGTACTCAAAAGAAATTTCTTAGTGGACTCATAAACAGAACTGACAGATGTTAAATCTCCGGTTTGCATATAATAAAACCATAATCCATATTCGCCAAGGAACTCTAGCTGCTGGCCAGGATAAAAACCCTTTTGAAGAGGTCTCAGTACCAGATCTTTGCACAATGCATGCGATGCAGTATCAAATGCATAGAAACACTGGTTCAGTTCAGGTGTACCATCACCCCAAAAGCCAACCCTTTCCCTGTCGGGGCAGTCAAAGAACCAATCTCTCATACAAATGTAAGCAGTCCTTGCACCCTTTTTCCAGAGAATATTATAATCATTGTCATTACATTCAAATGACCCTGCAAACTTTGTATTGTAACCTGTTTCCCGGTATTTTACAGCTTTCACAGTTAATCCGGCCGGTATAGTATAAATAGCTCCCTCTCCGCTGATCCAATTCTTAGCTTCATATGCCTGGTCACCTGCCCTGGTTATGTACTTTTCTGTATCTGTCAGATAAAGAACCAGCGGATTGCTTGAATTCAGGGCAATTTTTTTGCCTTCAGGTCCCTCTACCTGTATCCAGGGCTGGAAATGGCAATTGTAGGGTATATGACATACAAGCCTCCATTCTTTCTTTTCTGAATGCGGCAGGTCCTTTGACAGATAAATATATTCCTTCAGCCCGTAATCCTTCATAGGTGGATGATTGTAAGATACTTTTTGAGAGGATACAGTCTCAAAGATGAAAAATATGAAATAAAAAATGGCGGAATATGTTTTTGTTTTCATAGATATAGTGATTTCATTAATTAAAATATTGAAAAATGTACGGTCTCATATTTCAATTTTGAATCTCCACAACCCATGTTCCCGCTTCGTAAATCTCAATTTCCAGAAATATTTCAAATTGAACTGTTCTCATCTTATTCCAGGCTAAATACTGAATTGATCCGGAAAAAGGGAATACCACATTTTCATATCCAATCTTAGGAAACATAGATGTTACTGTTCCGCTGCTCCCGTTTAAATGAATGTCCTGAAACTCAGTTGATAAACCACCAGTTGAATTTGGAAAAAACCAGATATAATCACCAATGCTTTGTTTGTAAATTCTAACCCTGTTCAGATTTCGCTGTGTAATTACTTTATAAGCAGGTGGTATTACCAGTTTTTGCATCACATCGTTTTCCCACGATCCCATTTTTTCAACCTCTTTACCATTTTCTTTTATATAAATTGTTCCATTACCTTGTTTCAGTCCTTTTTTCCAGTGACCAATATAGACTGTGTCATGGAATTCTTCTCTGCCTTCTCCCTGAGGATAACCCTTAGTGAACCTCCCTTTATAATAAAACTTTCCCCATGCTTCTCCATAGCCTTCGGCCAGTCCGTTTTTACATTCCCCCAGGTATAAGGAATCAAGTTCGGGAAGAAGAACTTTGCAAGGTTGCTGGCCATATGCGATAAACGGGAAAATGAAAGTCAGTATTAACAATCTTAGTTTCATAATAATCATCTTTTCTTCACAGTACCTTCTGTTTGACCCGGCTCAGGCGGATCATCATTAGCTTTCTCCGGGGCCGGAATTCTGTCATGTATTGTTCCGAATTTTGCCATTATGTCCTTCAGACATTGATATGGCCCTACAAAATAGCTAACCAGAGTACCTTCAGATCCACGATCCAAAATGAACTTAGCATGCAGATCAATGTATTGTTTCTCAAAGTTCAAAGCGTTCATGCATGTTTTAATAACCTTTTCATTATCCTGTTTGGATAATTCAGGATTTGGGTTTTCATTAAACAGAGACTGGATCTCTTTCATGGCAAGGAATGCCTTCAGATGTAATATTGAGCAATTGATCCTGTTTTCAAGAAATTGCAAATCTTTCCTGGAAGTAATGTTTACTGTCCTTGAAATACACTCTCTCAAATCTGAATCAGCGTTTTTAAACATGTCAATTGCGGTCAACAGATTTTGCTTGCTATATCTGCCATATAATGACAATCCTTTCTTATTAAGCCAATAACCCTTAGGGCAGAAACCTATATTGAATAAGCTGTCCCTGCAAAATGTATCGGTCTCATCAAGTTTTGACATTGCAGATGAATATTTAGCTGGATATGCAATTCTGAACTGCTTTGATATTGAATTATAAAATGTCCGGGAAGGGATAGGCCCATCGATCATTGCTTCCGCAGCATACCTTGCAGCAAGACGGTTTTCGCATGTCCTCCAGTGATTCCAGCAGATACCAAACAATGGTTTGTTTCCTGATATTTTAAGATTCTCCTCAAGCATCATTCTTATTCCCTCAACCGGATTTTGCTGAAGGTACATAAGGCCATCAAATTCAATCCAGCTGTAAATCATGGTCCTGTTAAGATCATCAGGGTTCAAAGGAATTGCGGATAAATTTTTTACTGCCATCCTGGCACCATGCGCAGGTAAGACTGAAAGGCATGCATCTTTCGAAGTTGTGTTTCGAAGAATTGCAAAACCTTCTTTAAGCTCACCTGCTGTTGTATTATAAATTCCATCCGATAACTGGATCTTTCTGCCATCAAAAAGTTTTTTTAGCTCTTCTGTACATTTAATATTATTTTTTATCTGGTCCAGGTAAGTTTCAATATCTTCTTCAGATATTAATTCCAATCCATCAATTAATGGATATTCTTTCAAAACTGCGCTTGATATTGCAACTGCATACTCTATTCCTGGTTCACGTAATTCATAAGACATATTAATTGTTAAACCGACATTTTTAGCCTCGGCCATCACAGTATTAAGCCAGTCTATTGCCAACTGGCTTCTTTTCGGAAGATCATGCCAGAACGGTTCTATTGATGGAATGCAATAAATACTATCATTTCGTATGGCTTTTTTTAGATATTCTTCTTTAGGGACAAGGTCTTTCTCACCATAAAAAAAACTGCCTGCGAGACTTTCTTTCCCATTATAATTATATGAAATCCATTGGCCCGGGTAGCTGTGAAACGTTATATAATTCATCCTCAACCTCGCCAGGTTCCTTATATATTCCTTCGCCTCTTCGACAGGATAAGATGAGATATCCATGAGAAAATTTATATGCTGCCGGATTCCCCTTCGCTCAACAACAGGTCTGATAATTTCAGATATGCCTTCCGTTTTTCCTAAGGAAATTTCTTCACTTCTTCGTATGCCGGTAATATCGAATATATAACCTGTTTTTTCAAGCATTGTATACACAGAATGAAGAACACAAGTCTCATCATGGCCTGATAAGGATATTGTTTTGTTCTTATCTTTTGTTAGCTGAATGACTGAAAATGAAAAAGGGTCCATTGAAGAATCAACTTTCAATTCAATATTCCATCCTTTCAGATTTGGAACATTTGATATTGATACATCGTATTCGTTCTTCAGAATTTCATTTAGTTCGGTAACAGCATACTCAATTACCTTATTCCCATTAGGGTCAATAACAGTCACCTGCTCTTTTTTTGAAGAAAATCCCGGTGATGCCAGAAAAGCTAACGATACACATAGCCCTAAAACTCTCTTAGTGAATTGTGATCCTATTTTATAAATCAT
>Ga0182021_10006799_pt1 | contig 13577 bp, 16 predicted proteins | sample 612E3MmetaG_FD_120493 | JGI IMG/M metagenome (GOLD analysis project Ga0182021, IMG submission 120493) | Permafrost microbial communities from Stordalen Mire, Sweden - 612E3M metaG (Illumina Assembly) | ecosystem: Environmental > Terrestrial > Soil > Wetlands > Permafrost | place: Sweden...
AGCTACTTTTCTTTTCCTAACAAACATATTAGTTACTTCATCACTTGATTCATTTAAGGATTATAAGAAAGTATTTCAAAATGAAGACAATATCTCTACAAGCGAGCAGTCGATGCGCGCGCGGTGTAAATGTTGTGTACATAATGGACCCGTCCCAGCGCCTAGAACATTTTTTAACGATGTGAATAAAAGTCGAAATCGCCTTCGGCTATATCACTCTCCGGGAGGGACTCCTTCTTCTCCGTCATTTTCCTCACCCTCGCTGCCCATGTCTACCTCAAGAATCTCCCGACAGTGCGGGCACTTGGCAAACTTCTTGAAGACCCCGTTCTCGTCTGAGTGTATCTCGAAGGTGCCCTCGCACCCTCTGTACCTCATGGTCATATACTTCACCCCCGTAGCGTTCTCGGGCTGAGCTTGCACCTGCTGAACTGGTTGGTATGTAGGAGCCGGGGAGGGCTGTTGCTGCTGCACCTGCTGTGCCTGCTGCTCCCGCTGCTCGGGCTGGTGGCTTTGCATGCCCTGAGTTGCCGCGGTGATGAGTGTGGGGGCAACCGCTCCACCCACGCTGGTGAGCAGTCCGCCGATCTGCTGCCACTTCATATTCTCGGTCTTTGCCTCTTCTGCTACCTTCCTAGCGTCTAGGTTGAGCTGGTACTCCTTGAGGCGCGTCTCGGCAGTCAGCGCAGCTATTCGGACATCCTGCTCTGTAGCGCTCTGATGCTCACCGAAGATTTCATTGGTTGTCTTGATCATGTCGATGGTCTTGTCGAATGTCATGGGCTGGCTCGACTCCTTCAGTGCATCCATCTTCGCCTCAAGCAGCTTGACTGCCATGTCCGACTGGTTTTGCTGCAGGGGCTGCATGACCTTCGTCATCGCCTCGAACATTTGGATCGGGTTGTTCTGGTTCGTGTTGTTGTCCTTCCCCAGCTTGATTCCCTCGGTGAGTGCCGTGACCAGAGCCACCCCCTCGTTCCTCGGCTGCTCGACCGGTTTCGGCTGGCTCTGCTGCATCATAATGATGAAGGAAAGCATCGAGGCGCCGTCCTTGCTGCCACCCATGCTGCCCATCAGTAGCATCTGCATGATCATCTTCTGGGTCTCCTTGTCCATGACGGCGTAGACCGCGAGGAAGCTGGGGTCCGCGAGCATCTTCAGCGTGTCCTGCACCTTGTTGGGGTTAGCCTGCTCGGGGATGGGCCAGGCGAGGGTCTTCAATGTCATCGCCTCCATCAGCTCAGCCTTCGACTCGTTCTGCCTCTTCTTCCTCCTCGGCTGACAGGTCCTGATCCATGATACGCATCTGCTTGAAGGCGATGTTCTGCTGCATCTGCTCCATCATGTTCCTCGTGGAGTTCTTCCCGTAGGGCTGTCGAGCTTGCTCATGTCGATGCTGATTAACGAGTCGGCTACACTAGGAACCCTCTCGTCGATTGCTTTCTTGGACATTAGTTGTTTCCTCCTTTGTTGATGAGGTCGACCATGGTGGGCTTCCCTGTCATGACTGCGAACTCCACGCCATACCCGAACTTGAGCGCGAACCTGACACACCAGTTGACGAAGTCCCCGATGTCCCCCACGAAGTAGGGGGCGCCCTCTGCGGTCTTCATCGCCTGCACATACGCGTAACCCATGACTGTTGTCGGGCTCATGGCTACCTTCTTCATGATGGCAAGTGTGTTGACCTTCAGCTCCTGAGTCGTGACCTCGTTCACAGCCTGCTCTAACTCGTTGTCTAACCCCATGCGCACGCGTCATCTAAGCCCATTGTCCTGGCCTTCGCCTCGAGAAGGTTCCAGAACTGTTAGGAAAGTTTGTCAAATTCGGTCTTCCCAGCGGCTCGGCCGTCCTTCATGAGGTCAGCGAGCTTCCTCCTGATCATTGTATCGAGCTGTGGCTGTATCTCCCCGATTATTCTCTGGGTCCTCATGGAGAGTAAACTCATCGATTCCGTGAGACTTCGCCTGAGGAATTCGCGTTTCTCACCCAACCCTTTGAAGATCAGCCTCTCGCCAAGCTCGGTGTCGACTCTGATGCTGTAGTTCTCCTCCTTCACGTCGCTGATGTAGCAGTAGGGGAGCCTCACCGGTTTGTTCTTCTGCGGGAGAATGACTAGTGCTGAGTCAAACAGACGTATCTCGCAGACTCCCTTTGACTCGGTCTCCCCCTTCGGTGAGTAGCTGAATGTGGCCTCGATCTATGAGGCTCTCAAGCCCTCGTTCATCAGGAGGTATCTCAGGTAGAGTTCGTTCTTCAGCTTGTAGAGGGTTATCAGGAAGCTTTCGTAGTTGTAGCCGATTTGACTGAGGGTCACCTTATCTCTGGAGGAGAGGAGTATCTCCACCTTGTAGTCTTCGTCTGAGATGCTGGTGATGTCTGTGTACGATATTGAGAGGTTGTTACCTTAGATGGGTTCTATTGTTAGGGATATGTCGCTTAGGTTCGCCTTCGCTAAGCCAGTAGCGACCGCTTCTCCTGCTTCGTTCTCGAGTGCGTATGCTACATCGAAACTATGTTCGTTTTTTGGGGATCTGACATGGTTACTAACTATTCAGCTTCATTTAAATCATCTTTGAGTGCGCTCGCGCTCGTAAGTCCGTACGTAAGCCTGTTATGCGCGCACATACTCATATTATTGGGTTATCTATGGAGAAACACATTGGAATTTTCATCAATTATGGTCGTGGGTTAAAGAGACAATACGCCAAGGAGGGCATCATCAGGGTCACGAACCTGAAGCCGGAAGAATCAAGTCGAGTCATCGGCTGGATGGTCGGCTGGCCCGAGAAGGAGCCGAAGATGTTCGGCAGGATAGTAGGGCAGCACGGAAAAAGCGGCCAACTAATGGTTAAGTTTAGACATGGACTACCCGGAGACGCGTTAGGGAAAAAGGTGCAAATTATAAAGTCGAAGCCTGTTCCGACCAAGCCCAAACCAACGGAGGGCGAGAGTGGTTCTAAGATCAAAGACATAGAGGGGATAGGGCCCAAGTACGCTGAGAAGCTCAACGCCCAGAACATCCAGACAACGGCTGATTTGCTGGAGGCCGGCAAGACACCTAACTCAAGGAAGGAGCTAGCCGAGAAGACTGGAATCTCGCACAAGCTTATTCACGAGTGGGTGAACATCGCCGACCTATTCAGGATCAAGGGCGTCGGGGAGGAATATTCTGACCTCCTCAAGGAGGCGGGCGTCGACACGGTTGTAGAGCTCTCAAAGAGGGTGCCTGAGCATCTTCACGACAAAGTTGTCGAGGTGAATAAGGTCAAGAAACTGGTGAGAAAAGTTCCCACAATAGCCATGATAGAGAGTTGGATAGAGGAAGCGAAGACACTGCCCCGAAAAATAGAGTACTAAAAACTCACGCGCGCTGATCAGTTATGTAACTCTCTCGCGTATCGAGCTTCACACTCCTGCCTCACAGCTTTTACTTTCATAACGGTATCAAGGAAAATATACTTAGCCCCTTTTTCCTTTGCAAGCTTCGCAGAACCCTCATCCTCGGTTACGAAGATGTAGTTCTTCGCCAAGGCACAGCGCGCGCGACACGGGTAATGGGATACCTGAGGATGTGGCACTGAGAATGTTCACACCGTTTTACACTACGAAGAAGGCTGGAGCTGGTCTAGGTTTGGCGATTTGTAAGCAGGTTGTTGAAGCTCATAGAGGTAGGATCGATTTCGAGTCGAAATCGGGACGGGTACAGTCTTCATGGTCACATTGCCGATGAAAGAGTCGGAGTCTCTAGAATCTGATTTGGAGCAGACAACGTCTCTTATTGTCGGATATTAATTGCATATGTTATTGAAGCAACTTAATGACTCAAGCGCACATAAATGTTGTTAAAGAATCAGCAGCCAGGCAACAAAGATAACTAACGTTGTAATGAAGAGAGCTGCCCAGAGACGCTTGCTGTAGCTAAAAATGTCTTTTCCACTCAATGGTGAGATAGGGAATGTGCCGAAGAAGGAGCCAATAACGCACATTGACAAGCCCGCATCTCCAACAGCTACGAAGCCGATCTTCAATAGGATGAAGAATAACCCAGCGAAGGCTATGCTGATGAGAATCTCAGCTGCAGAGCTCACAGCGCCTAACCTTTCCGTGAATTTCTTAGAGTGCAAACTCCTAGTTGGTGAAGAGAATGGAACTCTGAAGGCAAGTGTAGTTGAGAGAAAGAGAACTAGTCCAAGTGGCCAAATAGTGTATTCACTCCAAACGCCTTTGCTCCGCATGTATACTATTGAGAAGAACTTTTGGACAAATCAGACGAGGACGCCTGTAATTAGGAAAACGGGCAGCAGCTGCCATATCTGATCAAGTGTAACGACCTTCACATATGAGAAGGAAAACATTAGAACCACTATCGAAGTGACGTATGCTAACATCTCGATTTTAGTCGGAGCAAAGATCGAGCCTATCTTTTCCTCTACCTCAACTTCGTTTCTAGAGGAGACTACCTCATCTAGCCACTGTTTGATATTGTCTGGGATAATGCCCTTTGTTTTATCCTCCAGTGTTCCACCTAAACCACTCAACGGGTCGCCTATGGAGGCGAAAATCAACGAGACTGCGCCTGTTACAACCGATGTGACGCCGACAGCAACTACTGTATTCGTCGTGTTTGGAACCCAGACTTGCTGTAACAAACTTGAATCGTTCGTACTTGGGCTTGAAGGTGGGGATTTGTTTGAGGAATCTGATACGACTGAAAGTGTACTATCGCCATAATTGGAAACGATTATCGTACCTCGATTTGAATCGTAAGCTGCTCCATAGGGCTTGTTTCCCACAGCTAATGTTGCTACAACTGAGTTAGTACTATTGGAAATCACTGAGACCATGCCAGAGTTTCTATTTACCACAAATACCTCACCCGTGCCCGAATCATAAACCACAGGTCCCGGGCTACTTCCCACAGTCACTGTCGCAACGACCGTGTTAGAACTATCAGATATCACCGATACTGTGCCAGTGACCGAATTCGCTACGAATATTTCTCCCCTTACAGAATCATAAGCCACCCCTAATGGGCCGCTACCAACGGACACTGTAGCAACTACTTGATTACTGCTATCTGATATGACGGAGACGGAACGAGAAAAAGAGTTGGCGACAAAGATCTCTCCTCTAGCCGAATCATAACCTAAATCGTATGGGTTTGAGCCTACGGTCACCGTCGCCACGACCGTGTTTGTACTGTCTGTGATGATTGAGACAGTGTTACCGCCTGAGTTGGCCACGAATATTTCTCCCTTAGCCGAATCATAGGCTACTCCCCAGGGGGCACCTCCCACTGAAACCGTGCCGTTTACTGCATCGGCGTGAACAGCGTTGGACGCCGATAAAGCAAATAGCATAGAGATGATTATAACGGAAAGCTTCCAACCTTTTTTATTCGTATAAAGATCCCCAAACCTTCACTCTGATCGAACGGTATTTTCCACTTTGAATTTAAGACTTTCGCGTATTTAAACGCACTAAAATCACTGCTTATACCTGTGGTTTTAAATATTAAATGAAATGCTCACAATTGTTAGATGATTTGAAATGGGTGAAAAGGTAGAAACTACGAATATGATCAAACAACAGGCTATGCTTATGATAGGGATCGGCTTGATCCTGGCGATCATTGGAGTACTGGAATTTGAGGTACCTGGTATGCCGTTTCGCGGCTCGGGTATTGGGACAATCTGTCTTTTTGCAGGCGCATTGCTACTAGCTGTTGGTTATGTGAGACTTAATTCAAAGGCTAAGAAGTAAGTTCTAATTCAAAGACGCGAGCACGCTTAGTGACGATATCCATGTTCGTATATATTAGAAGCTGATATCGTTTTAGTCGTGTGAGAAGTTTGAAATTTGTATCAGTCTCGATAGCGTGCGCGCTGACCTGTCCCGATATTGGTGTAAAATGGTTTTAAATCCACATTCACGTTTTCAGCCAATAATAGAGCCTATCAACGAAAAGGATTGCGCGCGCGCAAATTCTGCAAAAACTGGAGCCCCATTAAACGTAGCGAGTATTGTAAACAATCCCCCTTCGACCCCAGAGGGTCAAGTGGTTCCTCAGCCAGAAGCGGTGGTTGGAGTCATCCCCCACCTCATCCAGGCGACTGAACAAGTGAAGTCGAGGCCCTGGATACTGGTCTCCACGAATCAAAGAATCTTTTTGGTGCAGTTCTCAAGCCCGATGATGCAGGAAACCTTAGCATTATCGAAGGCTAGAGCGAAGGGGTTTGGTAAGCTTTTAGCGGGTAAGGTTTTACTGCCAGCAGATATTGTCGAGTACAATCGCAGGTATTTCAAAATTCGGCCCGAACAGATATTGGCTGAAACTCAGGGCAACATCTCACTGAACCTATCCGAGGTTCGTAGGGCTTACATTGATTACGAGAAGGATGAAAAGGATGAGGACTCCCAAATCCAGACGGATAGGTATTGGTTGACGATCCTATCGGATAAAGGGGAGTACAAATATGTCTTTGACGCGGATCCCCAGGATATGAAGGTCCTTCAGGATGCGCTTGGTGATAGGGTCCCATGGCGAGGGTCGAGCTAAGGCGATGAAACCAACGTTCTAGTCTTCGATTCGTGCTCGCAAGAGGAGCATGAAAGTGAGGATAAGACTATTCGTCCACCAAATTCCTTCATGTAAGATGAGGCTTAATCCAAAGTGAATTTGCGCGCATTTTCGGATGATGAAAGAAATTCAAAAAGAAAATATTTTGTAACTTCCACACCAATCCAAATGTAATTATTTAGTGTCATATCTATACATAGTAAATGAATAGATCTAAGGCCAAGATGATACAATTGCTTCATCCCGAGGGAAAAAAGAATTTCAAAATAAGCGAAGAGAAATACGACACTGTAAAGAGATCAATAGTACACTGCCTCAAGTCAAGGGGTGAGATGACCTATAGGGAGTTGCTAGGATGCGTCTCAAATAGCCTTGCAGCTGGGTTTGACGGCTCGATTTCATGGTATGTTGAGGCAGTCAAGCTTGACCTTGAGGCTAGGGATGTTATAAGAAGGAGTTTGAAGTCAAAGCAGCAGCTTTTAAGATTATCGACGGATTAGAAGTTTTTTTTAATTATGGATATTTGGGTAGTCGGCGCGTGTATTTGCTAAAATAAATAAGAGTTAAGATTTTTCGAGCTACCAGTAGAAACTCGTCTTATGGCTATTGATCCAGCAAGCTTGCGTTTAGAGGAAGAGTTTAGCCATCCCCTCACAGCCCAGAATCCTGATCTTTCCCATAACAACCTCTTTAACAAGAGCTCTACCAGAACCAATGTATTTTCGAGGGTCAAACTCCTCAACATTTTCAAACAATGCCCTTCTGACACCCGCAGTCATGGCGATCCTAAGGTCCGTATCTATATTCACCTTCTGCACACCGATCCTGACCGCCTCCCTAATTTGCTCCTCAGGCACTCCGCTTGAACCTTTTATACCCGCGCCGTACCTGTTGCACAAATCAATATACGCGTGCAGGACAGAAGAGGCGCCGTGTAAAACCAGCGGAACACTGACAAGCATTCTGATCTGTCTGAGCCTTTCCAAGTCTAGTTTGGGTTCACCTTTGAACTTGTAGGCGCCATGCGAGGTACCTATAGCAACAGCCAAAGAGTCGCATGAGGTCTTCTCAACGAACTTCTTAGCTTCCAATGGGTCAGTATAGAAAGCCTCCCTGGACACCTCACTACCCTCGCCGACGTCGTGCTGCTCACCGACGAGCCTACCGAGCTCAGCCTCAACGGAGACACCTCTATCATGGGCGTAGTCCACGACTCTCCTAGTGATCTCAATATTTTCTTCGAACCGAAGGTGGCTGCCATCGATCATCACGGAGGTAAACCCGTCATCGATAACTGCTTTACAAAGCTCAAAACTGTCCCCGTGGTCGAGGTGAACTGCAATTGGGAGACCCGAATCGTCCTCAGCTGCCTCCGCGAGCTTCATAATGTACCTCCTCCCAGCATAATCACGGGCGCCTCGGCTAACCTGAAGGATTAGGGGGGAGTCAAGCTCCTTAGCAGCTGAGACTATGCCCTGTACTAGTTCCATGTTGTTGATGTTGAAAGCACCAACAGCGTATCCACCTCTGATAGCATCCGCGAGTAGACGTTTAGTCGTTATAAACATCGATTCAAATCACCTTCCTAATCGATCCTCAAGTATCTCTCAAATTCATCAATCATCGCTTTTGGGACAGTCTTTAGGTTGGTGAGTGCTTCACCCAGTCCAACGGTGACTATATCTGTGCCTCTGATGGCGACCATTCTGCCAAATATCCCTCTCTGTACTGCGTCAGCCGCGGAATAGCCCAGTCTAGTCCCCAGCACACGGTCGAAAGCAGATGGGGGACCTGATCTCTGGAGGTAGCCTAGTATAACATATTTGCATTCTATACCCGTCCTTTCTTCGATCAGCGGGGCGAGTTGTTCAGTTATCCCGCCAAGTTGAACGTGGTTGAATTCATCGACCTTTCCGCTCCTTAGAATCAACTCGCCGTCTCTCGGCATAGCCCCCTCGCTGCACGCGATGATAGTGTACTCGAGTCCACGATCTTTTCTCTTGCAGATTATTCTGCAAGTCTCATCGATATCAAAGGGCTTCTCCGGAATAAGTATCAGATGAGCTCCACCTGCTATTCCTGCTAGGAGCGTCAACCAACCTGCATGTCTCCCCATTATCTCCACAATGATTGTTCTTCTGTGACTAAGCGCAGTCGTGTGAATATTGGTTAAGGCCTCAGCGGCCACGTTAAGCGCGGAGTCGAAGCCAAGCGTGTAGTCTGTGCAGTTTATGTCATTATCTATTGTCTTAGGCACACCGACAACATCCACCCCATCAGAGCAAAGGTCCCTTGCCACGCTCAGAGTGTCCTCTCCACCGATGACAACAAGGTGATCAATGTGATGCTTACTCAGATTACTCTTCAATTCGCGTAGTCCATTCTCGTGTTTATAGGGGTTAGTTCTAGAGGTCCCAAGTATCGTTCCACCCAGCAAGTGGATTCCCTCGATATCAATCGAAGTTAGGGGACGAGTGTCTCCCACACCTAGGAGACCTGCCCAACCGTTCTTAATGCCGACTACCTCGTAGTTGTTGGAGTGGGCTCCGAGGGTAACTCCCCTGATCACTGCGTTTAATCCGGGAGCATCTCCTCCACCCGTTAAGACACCTATGACTTTTCTTGGTACATTGGTTTTGGACATTGTTACACCCTTTCACGGCGTTTTGAACGCCTACTCTACGAAATAGTCGCGCACGAAGCGCTTGAAGAGATTAAGTATTGAGTTGGTAATTAACTTTGTTTAATGGTAGATTACGGAACCCGAGTAATAATTTGCCGCTTGCGCGTGCTTAGTGGTTCGGGTTAAAGTAAGATTATCGGACGTAGGATGAGGCTTACCCCAAAGGGAATTTGGCTTAAGGTTTGTGGATAGGTCGAATTCAGTACCCAGGTCTTGAAGCGCGTGCAGACGTGCTATTAGATTAGTTTGGATTTTTTGGAATCAACAGCCAAGCAATAATGTAGGCTATAATACCCACACCATAACCCAGAGAAAGAACAAGCCAGATTATCCTGACTATGAGGGGGTCGACGTTGAAGTATTCGGCGATTCCTCCACAGACGCCGGCGATCCATTTATTCTTTGAACGATATAGTTTCTTCGAGGTATCCAACTCTATCACCTTAAAAATGAAGGCGACGGGTACTATAAAAAATACAGCTCACATCCAGTCTAGTTTAACTAGCTATATATATTTTTCAGGCACGCGCGTTTATGCGAGGGTAAATCAGATACTTATATCAGATTACGTTTATTCTTGTGACTCGAATTGGATGCAATTCAAGCAATTCTAGGACGTAGAAGCATACGCAAGTTCACCGGCGGGGCTATTCCAGATAAGGATGTTAAACTGTTGCTGGAGGCGGCGATGGCTGCACCCTCCGCGTGCAATCAGCAGCCCTGGCACTACATTGTCGTCAGGAAGCAGGAGACGTTCGCGCGCGCACAAAAAAAAAGGAACTACCTAAGATGAGCGCGCGTCGACGGACATCGCAGATGCACTGAAAAAGGGTTTATTAACATATTTTTATTCAAAGTTAACAGCGAAAACTGGGGTGGAGTTCATCTCACAAATCCAAAAGCCAATAAAGGTCGCACTAATCGATGACGACCCCCTGCAACTAGAAATAATAAAGATTTTTTTAGAGCCTGAACAAGACATCAAACTCTCTACTTTCTCCTCGCCTTCAGACGCCTATCAGGAAATACTCCACGACGAGTATGACTGTGTTGTTACGGACTATAGAATGCAAGACCTCAACGGTGTCGAATTTGTGAAAATCATACGGGCCACATCAAATGTCCCGATAATAATGTACACCATGTATGACGAAAGAAAGATAATCGATCAAGCCCTCTATACGGACGCAAATATACTCATTATAAAGGACTCTGACTTTGCTAGCGCGCGCAATAATAGTACGCGTTAACAATCGACCACCCAGTGACCAATCTCAAGCAGATATTAGACCATCATAAACTGAGGACCAACAAGTACTCCTGATTAAAAAACACATACCCGCGCGCTGACCTGAACCCTAGAGCTGAATTGTGAGCGTCCAGATGCGGACAGTTCGCGCGATTGAGTTAGAAAGTCTCAGGGTTGTATATTCAATTTTTCTAAATCTGATTTCGACTGAAGAAGATGTGCTTTACCACTTCAACCATAAGGAAGTAGATAATCAGGATGCCGAAGATCAACCCAAAGAACCAGAGCGGAGGGACAACAAACTCAAACAATGATCCAATAGGAGTGTAAACAATTACTAGGGTCATTACCGCCATGAACCCTGAAGCCCCAAGCAGCAGACCACTTGGCTTCGATTGGTAGAACCTTCTCCGTGTTCGGATCGAGAATGTGACAAGGATCTCGGAGAGCACTGACTCGATGAACCAGCCTGTTCGGAACAGCTCCTGGCCAGCATGTAGCAGATAGACTAAGGAGAATATTGTTAAGAAGTCAAAGATCGAGCTAATGAGGCCGAAAAATAACGCGAATCTCGCAATCTTCCCAATGTCCCACTTCTTAGGTGATCGGAGGCTCTCCTGATCGAGGCTGTCTGTCGATATCGCGAGCAGAGGAAGGTCTGAAACAAGGTTGGTCAACAGGATCTGAGAGGGTAAGAGAGGTATGAAGGGGAGAACCAGAGACACTATGGCGAGTGTAAACATGTTGCCCAGATTCGCGCTGGTCGTGTTCATTACATATTTGACCATGTTACCGAAGGCTTTTCTTCCCTCAACCACCCCATCGGAGACAACGCTCAGGCTCTTCTCAAGCAGAATTATTGATGCAGCTTCCTTGGCGACTTGAACCCCGGACTCCACAGATATGCCGGCGTCAGCTAACTTCAGGGCGGGGGCGTCGTTAACACCGTCGCCTAGGAACCCAACAGTGTGGCCGTTCTTCTTCAGCATCTTGACTATGGCATACTTCTGGTCGGGCGTGACCCTTCCGAAGACATTACTCTCTTCAAGTGCGTGGCTCAGTTCACCCTCGGGCATCTTCTCGAGATCCATTCCGGTTAGCACATTTTTCCCTACGTTGATTCCCAGTCTACGGCATACGTCTGCCGTGACAACTTGGTCATCTCCGCTCAGGATCTTGAGATCAATTTCAAGTGTCTTCAGTTGTTCGATTGCTCCTGCTGCGTCCTCTTTAATTGGGTCTGATAACGCGATTAACCCGATGAGAGTTAGATTTGTTTCGTCTTCGGGGGAATAATTCGGTTTGCGCTCGATTTCTTTGCCCGCTAACGCAATTAGCCTTGTACCTGCTTGTCTATATTTATCGATCAAAGCTGTGAGATCATTATTGGGTTGCGATAGTGGTCTGGCTTCCGTCAATTTTCCTATGGATGCTGTTACAGCGAGTATCGCCTCGGGCGCGCCTTTTGAGATGAGGAATCTTTGATTATCTGATTCGACCACAACGCTTACTCTTCTTCTATTAAAGCCGAAGACGATCTCTTTGATGTGTTCAAATGCGTTGAGTTTTGTTTCATCGAATTTTTGGCTTCGGGCATAGTGCCATATTGCTACGTCGATCGGGTTTCCGAGTATTTTCTCTCCCTCGACGACCGCTGGGCTACTTAGTAGCGCATATTTGATTAGATCGGGGTCAACTTTGCCATCTGGGCCAATGATGCCCTGGACCTTGATCTCGTTTTGAGTCAGGGTCCCGGTTTTGTCGGTGCACAGAATATCAATGTTGCCCAGGTCCTCTATTGCTTCGAGTTTCTTGACCACTACCTTCTTTTTTGATAGTCGTAGCGCTCCGTTTGATAGCCCGACAGTGATGACTATTGGGAGTGCTTCAGGAATTATTCCGACGGCGAGTGCTAATGAGAAGATGAGGGATTCTAAGATACCTCGTCCTAGAAGGGAGTTTACAATGAATATGAAAACCGTTAGGATTATGATCAGTTTGATTAGGAAATTACCGAAGCTCGCAAGGCTTTTCTGGAAGGCAGTCATCGTGGGAGAAACTGATAGGCTTGAGGCTATCTTACCGAAGTATGTGTTTTTTCCCGTGGATATTACTAATCCGCTGCTGGAACCGTTTGAAACGGTTGAGCCCATAAGTGCGATGTTTGTTAATTGGTGGGGAAGGGGTTCATCGAGTTCAATTGGAGCTATGCTTTTTTCGATAGGTACGGATTCGCCCGTCAGAATGGATTCATCGGTCTGGAAGTCGTCGACGTCGAATAGTCGGATGTCAGCTGGGACAGCATCGCCTATTGTGAGGTAAATTATGTCTCCAGGTACCAATTTATTTGCATCAACGGAGACTTTCTTTCCTTCTCTGGTTACAATTGTGGAATAGGAGAGATACTTTCTTAGCTCGTCAACTGCTCTGTCGGCTCTATATTCTAAATAGAAGCCCAGAATGGTGTTCACGGCCATAATTGCGACAATTATTATTGCTTCTGTGATATCTCCGAGAAAAGCTGCCAAAGTTGATGCAAAGATAAGAACGTAAACTAGGGGATTCTTGAGTTGAGAGATGAAAATACTTAATGAGGTTTTATGTCCACCGTGGGGAATCTCGTTGAGTCCATATTTCGCAAGCCTGATGGATGCTTCAGCCTCATCGAGGCCGGATAAGGAGGAGTTGAATTCTCTTAGAAGCTCCTCTTTTTGAAGTCTCCAGTAACTGGTTTTCTTTGTTTCAGTCAAAGAGGCTCACTGTTTTATTTAATCGCAATGTCTGGACCTATTCTACTTTACTCGATATATTCGCTCACTAAACAGCGCTAACACATCATGCTACTAATACGGAGATTGTTAGACATGTTCAAATCCTGGTGTATGTATCGGCTTTGATCGAGTAACAATTCATATGAAGATAATACTCAATCCTTAGCTTTTCTCTTAATTTTCCCGACTTCCTCTTGAACCTTGCCTTGGGCCTGCTCGATCTTGCCCTTGACCTGCTCCGTCTTGTTATCGGTTACCTTACCGACTTCCTCACGGATCTGTCCCTTGATC
>Ga0182021_10006800_pt1 | contig 13576 bp, 12 predicted proteins | sample 612E3MmetaG_FD_120493 | JGI IMG/M metagenome (GOLD analysis project Ga0182021, IMG submission 120493) | Permafrost microbial communities from Stordalen Mire, Sweden - 612E3M metaG (Illumina Assembly) | ecosystem: Environmental > Terrestrial > Soil > Wetlands > Permafrost | place: Sweden...
ATCGGCGGTATTCTTTTTGTGATTACGTGGCTTTTAGTGAGATAACAAAAATGGGATTGAAACGATGATTTCTGAATTCATCCTAACGGCAATAATATTTCTTCCACTTTTCTTTACTATCGTTGTACTCTTTCTTCCGAATGAAAATGAGCGCGTTATTAAACTGATTGGATTTGGCGGGACAGTGCTGACATTCCTTATCTCGCTCATTCTCTATTTCGGATTTCATGCAGCCATTTTGGGATTTCAATTTCAACAAAAAACACTCTGGATAAGCAGTTTGAATATCGGTTATCACGTTGGCATTGACGGGATGTCGCTGTTGTTGATACTACTGACAACGTTTTTGACGCCGCTGGCGCTCTTAGGTACATGGAATTCTATTCAGCGGCAGATTAAAAATTATACTGCAATGGTGCTGTTGTTGGAAGTTGGGATGATCGGCGTCTTTGCATCACTCGATTTATTCCTCTTCTATATCTTCTGGGAAGCAATGCTTATTCCGATGTACTTTATCATTGGTATTTGGGGTGGACAAAATCGCATTTACGCAGCAGTAAAATTCTTTCTCTATACATTATTCGGCAGTGTGTTGATGCTCGTTGCGATTATTTCGCTGGGATATTTCGCGTCGACTGTTCCCGGCGGACGCTTTACAACAGACTTGCTTGATCTCTATCATGTTGCTCCTCTGCTTCCGGTCAACTTGCAGATGTGGATGTTTGCGGCATTCGGCTTGAGCTTTGCAATCAAAGTGCCGTTATGGCCGCTGCATACGTGGCTGCCCGATGCTCACGTAGAAGCACCGACAGCTGGCAGTGTAATTCTTGCCGGCGTATTATTGAAAATGGGCACGTACGGATTTATTCGCTTCAATCTGCCGCTCTTTGCCGAAGCATCGCTGCGTGCGATACCGTTGATGTGCACTCTAGCTGTCATCGGAATAGTCTATGGTGCTTTAGTTGCAATGGTGCAAACCGACATAAAGAAACTCGTTGCATATTCGTCGGTCTCGCACTTGGGTTTTGTGATGCTTGGAATATTTTCGATGACTGAAGAAGGATTACAAGGCGCCATCATTCAAATGATTAACCACGGATTATCGACAGGTGCCCTCTTCTTGCTTGTCGGTATGCTTTACGATCGAACGCACACGCGGCTGATTGCAGACTTCGGCGGAGTCGCGAAGCTGATGCCGGTTTTCGCAACCTTCTTCATGATAATTTCATTCTCGTCTATCGGATTACCCGGCTTGAATGGTTTCGTTGGTGAATTTTTGATAATGATAGGATCGTTCAAATCAACGTTGATTGATAATCGAGTATTTACGGTAATCGCTGGGCTTGGCATTATCTTCTCGGCTGTATATATGTTGTGGATGTATCAACGAGTCATGTTTGGACCGGCGCACCAAGATGGTCTTTACGGCGGACATCATCTTATCGATTTGACAAAGCGAGAAATCGCGGTGCTCGTTCCGATTGTATTCTTCATCGTGTGGATCGGTATTTTTCCGAAAACATTTCTTACCAAATCCGCTCAAATGGTAAAACATACCGTTGAACAGATGGAGAGCGTGAAGCATGGATCGCAGATGCGATTCCTCGGTTCATTACAGCGTCAATCCGAAAAATAATTGAAATCACACACAAAAAATATTATTTGGAAATTTGCAATCATCACTGTAGTGATGATAGTGTCGTATAATTTCTTCGGGCATTATCTGACATCGGTGGAAGCGGTCTCGGTGAACGCATGGTTTATTGCGCCGTTTATTCTGTTGCTCTTATCAATTGCCGTCATTCCGTTTGTCAATCGGCATTGGTGGGAAAAGAATTATCCGCTTGTTGTGTGCACTTTGGGATTTATTGTGGTTTTCTATTATACGTTCTCGCTTCACTGCATCCCGCGACTTTTTTTGATGTCGTATCAGTATTTAAGTTTCATTTCCCTTATTGGATCGTTGTTCGTAGTTTCTGGTGGAATCCATGTGCGTATACGCGGAAAATTAACACCGATAGGGAATGTCGCATTGCTTGCAACCGGCGGGGTTTTTGCGAATATACTTGGCACAACCGGCGCATCCATGGTGTTGATCCGCCCTTATTTGCGGGTTAATAAATACCGCATCAAGGGTTATCATGTTGTTTTTTTTATTTTTATAGTGAGCAACATTGGCGGTGCACTAACGCCAATTGCGGACCCGCCGTTGTTTCTCGGATTTTTAAAAGGCATTCCTTTTTTCTGGATCTTTACCCGAGTCTCCACTATCTGGTTATTAACAATAGGAATGATCTTGCTTGTGTTTTATGGCATAGATAAGTACAACTTTCAGAAGGAAACAATCAAGGTTAAAAAATCGGCAGCTGAGATAGATGAACCGGAAGTTTCGGGATTGTACAACGTTGTATTTCTTCTCATCATTATTGCGGCATTGTTCATAGATTCGTCGGCTCCTTTGATGCTGCGGGAAATTATTATGTGGAGCGCGGCGCTTGCTTCGTTTCTGACAACAAAGAAAGAAATTCACGAGAAGAATGATTTTACCTTTGTGCCGCTAAAAGAAGTTGCAGTATTGTTTGCCGGAATATTTGCTACGATGATTCCGGCGCTTGACTGGCTGGAAGTACATGCGGCAAGTATAGGCATCGTAACGCCGGGACAATATTTTTGGGGATCAGGAATATTGTCGAGTGTGCTCGATAATGCACCGACATATCTCAATTTTCTTACAGCGGCGTTCGGATTGCACGGAGCGAATGTGGACAATATACAGCATATGAATTTAGTGCTTGGTTTAACAGCTCCATCAGTTGTTGGGTTGCCGAACCCGTTACAAGCTGGTGCAATGGAGATTACATCGCAGAGTTGGCGTTATGTGCAGGCGATTTCCATAGGTGCAGTGTTTTTTGGTGCGACCACATACATAGGCAATGTGCCGAATTTTATGGTGAAATCAATAGCCGAGCAATCTGGAGTTCAGTGCCCAAGCTTCTTCGGCTATATTCTTAAGTATTCATTGCCGGTTCTGACTCCAATATTTGTCTGTATCTGGTATTTCTTTTTTCGTGTGTAGCTCTCATTTCATTCGGTGAAGTGTAATATGAATTCTTATTTGAATGATATTCTTTCCAATGCACCTGTTATGATTGTGACGGTGACAGCACTAGCGGCTATGATTGTAGAAGCCGCACGTAAAACCAAACCGGATGCAACTTCTTATGTTTGCTTGGCAGGATTGGCAAGTGCGGCATATTTTGCTGTTTCAAATTTGACCATAGAAGGACTAAGTTTTGGCGGGATGGTACGGCACGGCGGTTATGCAAATTTTTTCGGTACTCTTTTTTGCATCGTTGCATGTATGACGGTCTTACTTTCGCGCAATTATTTTAATCAGCAGAAGTACCATCGTGGAGAATTCTATATACTCCTCCTTTTTACGACAGTTGGTATGATGCTGATTGCTTCTGCAAATGATCTTATCATTCTTTTTCTCGGTATTGAATTAATGTCTGTGTGTTTATATATACTGGCAGGATTTATTCGAACAAAAAAACGTTCAAACGAAGCGGCGTTGAAATACTTTCTGCTTGGCGCATTCTCAACCGGATTTCTCCTGTATGGTATTGCACTTATCTACGGCGCGGTCGGCACAACAAATCTTCTGATGATTCGAAACCTGTTCGCTGTTGTATCGACCAAACCATTGTTTGTTATTGGCGCAGGGTTGCTTATCATTGGGCTCTCATTTAAAGTAGCGGCTGTACCCTTCCACATGTGGGCGCCTGATGTATACGAAGGCGCACCGACACCTGTGACGGCATTTATGTCTACAGGAGTGAAGGCAGCAGCATTTGCAGCGTTCATCACCGTGTTCATCCGCACGTTTGATTTTCTTGGCGGACGGGTAAATGAACTCATCGCTCTTCTTGCGGCGGCATCGATGATTCTTGGCAACATCGTCGCACTTGCTCAAACAAATATCAAGCGGATGCTGGCATATTCAAGCATCGCGCATGCCGGATATATGCTCTCCGGTATCGCCGTGGGAACTCTCGATGGACAAGTGGGTGTGATGTTTTATCTTGTTGCTTATTCTATGATGAACCTTGGTGCTTTCTCCATCGTCAGTTTTGTTGAACGAGAAGATGATAAAAATCTTTCACTCGACGATTATACGGGATTAAGCCGGCAGCAGCCGCTGTTAGCTTTCCTTATGTCTGTTTTTATGTTTGCTTTAGCTGGAGTTCCGCCATGCGCCGGATTTTTTGGAAAGTATTATGTTTTCTTTGCTGCAATCAAATCACAAATGACGTGGTTAGCGATAATCGGCGTGCTTACGAGTCTTGTGTCCGCATATTATTATTTACGTCTTGTGGTGTTGATGTATTTTCGAGAAGGGCTTGCTGATGTTGCATCCAAACCAACGCGGGCAGCATTGACGGTGGTGGTGGTATGTGCGGTCGCTGTGTTCGTGCTCGGACTTTTTCCTTCGTTCATCATTCAAGTTGCTCAACGTTTCTTTTAATTCACGAAACGGAATTTTCTTATGCAGCGTGTCGTTTCAGCAGAAGAAATGCGATGGTGCGATGAAACCACCATGAAAACCTTTGGCGTTCCCGGCCTGTTTTTGATGGAGAACGCCGGACGTGGTGTAGTTGAAATCATCAAGCAAAATTATTCGCCACTTGAATCCAAAAAAGTTTTAGTTGTTTGCGGCAAAGGGAATAATGGCGGTGATGGATTTGTTATAGCACGATTGCTTTCAAATTCTTGTTCCGCTGTACATGTTCTGCTGATGGCATCACCTTCTGAATTCACAGGAGATGCAAAAAAGAATTTCGGAATTCTGAAAATATTTGCTATTAAATCATCTCATCAAGTTACACTTCATCGATATTCAACAAAAATCCTCTCATCTCTTTCACGATCTGCACGGCCAGATATCATTGTGGACGCAGTGTTTGGTACCGGCTATTCCGGCTCTGTCCGCAAACCTTATACAGACATCATTGAATGGATGAATAATCAAGGAACGCAGATTGTTGCTGTAGATATTCCTTCTGGTGTCAATGGAACGACCGGAGTAGTTGAGAATTGTGCAGTGCGAGCAACCAGAACAGTGACATTCGGATCTATCAAATCTGGATTACTGTGCAATCAAGGGCGCGAGCTTGTTGGTTCCGTTTCAGTGGCAGATATCGGAATACCTAACGTAGTCACTGAAGATAAACGATTGCGAACATTTCTTGTTGAACAAAAGGATGTGCGCAAGATTATTCCAAAGAGATCTATCTACGCGCATAAGTACAGTGTTGGCAAAGTGCTGGCCCTTGCAGGTTCAAGAGGATTGACCGGTGCGGCTGCGTTATGCAGTACTTCTGCGATGCGTGTTGGTGCTGGAGCGGTTGTGCTGGGAACACCGGAGCCGGTGTACCCAATTCTTGCACGTAAGCTGACGGAGGTGATGACTTTTCCGCTTCCATCAACTCATGATGGGACATTGAGCCTTGAAGCACTCAACGAAATTCGCGAAAGACTTTCCTGGGCGGATGTGCTCATGATAGGACCCGGATTGTCTCGAAACCTTGAAACACAGCAATTAATTCTTAAGCTCCTGCTTGAGTATCGCGGTAAAGTATTGATCGATGCGGATGGATTAAATGCAGTCGCCGCGAATGGAATATCCAAGCTTCGCGTTGCACGCGCGCAATTTATACTGACGCCGCACGTCGGAGAATTTTCATATCTTACAGGATTGGAGTCGATCGAAGTGGAACGTCACCGTCGTGAGGTGGCTACTGTTTTGGCAAAACAAATTGGTGCAACGGTAGTGCTCAAAGGTGTTCCAACTGTTACCGCATCGAAGGATGGGAACTGTTTTATCAACACGACAGGAAATCCTGGCATGGCGACTGCAGGTTCGGGCGACGTGCTCTCCGGAATTATTGCCGGCTTATGGGCGCAGGGTATGGCGGATACAGAAGCCGCTTATGCTGGCGTGTACCTCCACGGATTATCCGGTGATCTTGCTGCAAAGAAACTAGGTGAACGAGGCCTTCTAGCAAATGACCTTATTGATTATTTACCTGCCGCGATGCAACGAAATTAAAGGGGTGAAAGAAAAACCAGATTGGATTCTAACGCTGAGAGGGAAATGCTTTCTCGAATCAAAGACACTAGAAGCAGACCTTTCGGGGATTAATGTCATAATTCATATTTATCATAATAAATGGAATGGGTATCATGAACAAAAATAAATTAACCATACTCCTCAACATCGCTATCTTTCTTTTCACTCTAACGGCAAGTGTGCTTCAGAGTCAAGTACAGGATACAGCGAAAACCTCGAAAACTTCCTGCGTGATAACCGGAAATGTTCAGCGACCGGAGAGTCCCGCATGGGTTGATAACGCGGTCTTCTATCAAATTTATCCTCAAACATTTTACGATGCCAACGGCGATGGAGTCGGGGACTTGCAGGGAATTATCGAGAAGTTGGATTATATAAAAAGCCTGGGTATCGGTGCAATCTGGCTTAACCCGTTCTATGAATCTCCGTTCCGCGATGCCGGGTACGACGTGACCGACTTTTATAAAGTAGCGCCCCGGTACGGAACAAACGAAGATGCAAAACGATTGTTCGCCGAAGTGCACAAGCGAGGAATGCACGTTATCATCGATTATGTCCCAAGCTATACTAGTATCGATCACCCATGGTTCAAAGCATCGTGCGATCCAAAACCGAACAAGTATACCAACTGGTATGTTTGGACGGGCAGCACGTGGTTTCCGGGAATGGAAAAATATCGCAGCAACTTCATTCAGGGATATTGCGAACGTGACGGTATGTTCATGAATAATTTTTTCTGGCACCAGCCTGCATTGAATTACGGTTATGCCAATCCGGATCCGCAGCAGCCGTGGCAGCTTCCCACCAACCATCCCGATGTGATGGCATTGAAAGAAGAGATGAAAAATGTCATGCGTTTCTGGCTCAATATGGGGTGCGATGGTTTTAGAATTGATATGGCCGGTTCGTTGGTGAAAAATGACAATGGTTCGGAAACCAGTAAGTACTGGAAGACCGTACGAGAGTTCCTCGATAAAGAATATCCAGGTACCTTCACGGTGGCGGAATGGTCGTACCCCAAAGATGCGGTGAAAGGCGGCTTCAACGCCGATTTCTTCCACTGGTTCAATGGGTATGACGATCTATTCCAAAAAGAAAAGATCCGGAATCCAAATCATGACGGCCACAGCTTTTTTGACTCAGAAGGAAAGGGAGATATTTCCAACTTTATCACACTCTATATGGATCAATACTATGGAAGCAGGGAAAAAGGATATATCTCTGTTCCCTTCGGCAATCATGATTTAGTGAGAATTAAAAATAACGGCAGAACCGATAAAGATATTACAGTCATTTTTGCATTTATGCTCACACTTCCCGGGACACCTTTTATATATTACGGCGACGAGATCGGCATGAGACAGTTGGAAGGATTGCCGCACATCGAAGGAAGTTATATGGGGCGCGCCGGCGACCGGACGCCTATGCAATGGACTAATGGAATGAATAAAGGGTTTTCAACTGTGAGTCCGGAGAAATTGTACCGGGCCGTGGATACAGCAGCAGGAGCTCCTGATGTTGCAACACAGGAAAAAGATAATCGCTCGCTGCTCAATAAAGTGAAAGAGTTGATTCAACTGCACAACACAGAGCCGGCACTTCTTGCGTATGCTGAATTCGTGCCTGTCTGTGCAGAAAAAGATACCTATCCTTGTGCATATATTCGTGCAAAGGGAAAAGAACGGTTGTTGGTTGTTATTAATCCGGCAAACCGGGAAGTCGGTGCATCTTTTATGCTTACATATAAAAGTCAGATACCAAAACTGATTTCGGGTGAAGGAACTATATCACTAAAGGAGAATTCTGTTTTGATTAAAATGAATCCGGTCAGTTATGCAGTCTTCCGGATAAATGAAGTGAAGTAGGAGGACTATATTTTTTCTTATTTTAAATTTCTCGGGAAAACGAAATTTTCCCGACATTTTTACATTAAATGGATATTTCTCTATGAATCGAACTCATTCTTTTCGACAACTAAAGATTGTCGGCATGTTCTTGATCGTCATGCAGGCAAACTGCATTGGCCAGAGTAGTATGATGAATCCTTCAGGCTTTAAACTTCATCGCGGCGTTAATCTCAGCCACTGGCTTTCGCAAAACTTCGGCTGGTCACCAAAGGAAATATTTATAACGGAACAGGATATCAAATTTATCGACAGCATAGGGTACGACCACGTCCGTATTCCCATTGATGAAGCCGAGCTATGGGATACTACCGGACGACCGATTGATGAATCATTTGCATTCCTCACCAGTTGTCTGAATTGGTGCGCAAAATATAATCTGCGAGCTATTGTGGACCTCCACATTATCCGTTCCCATTATTTCAATGCCGTGAATGAAGGAGGAACGAATTTATTATGGACCGATACGAATGCACAAAAAACTTTTTTGCATCTTTGGAGCGATTTGTCTGCCCGCCTTAAAAAATATCCAGTGTCTATGGTTGCATACGAACTGATGAATGAACCCGTTGCCGAAAATCCGGAAGATTGGAACAAGTTGATTGAAAGAGGCGTGAAAACAGTACGTACACTGGAACCGCAGCGTGTACTGCTGATTGGTTCCAACATGTGGCAAACACCCGGCACATTTCCGCAGCTGAAAATTCCTTTACAAGATCCGAATATCATCCTAAGCATGCACACCTATTCTCCCATTTTTTTTACACATCACCTGGCAGACTGGGTGCCATCCAAAGGATATAAGGGTCCGGTGCACTACCCCGGACAAGTTGTTGCCGATGCTGATTATAATACATTTGTAAAGAAGGATTCTGGACTGGTTCAGGTGATGAAGAACGCCAAGGAAGTATGGAATAAACAGAGGCTGGCGGAAGAATTATTGCCGGCTATCAACCGGGCAAAGGAGCTTGGTCTGCAGTTGTATTGCGGCGAATTCGGATGCCTGCCGCATGTCGATCGGAATCAACGATTATCGTACTACCGTGATCTGATATCGGTCTTTGATGAGAATAATATTGCGTGTTGCAATTGGGAATACAAAGGAGATTTTGGTATCTATTCGTTCGATTTCGAAAAGAAAATCTCGCTTGATCCCGATGTTGATCTTATTCATATATTGACAAAAAAATAACATCGACATTATATGCTATTTTGGACGCTGAATCCTTGACGTCAAACCATTTGACAACCGTCCATTTTCTGGCTATATTTTATTAGTAGAATTTGAAATATTTCTTACGTAGCCGCAGGGATTCTCTTCTGCGGTTTTTTATTGGCTGAACACATTTGAAATTTAAACACATTGCACAAGACGGCAAAGCCCGTGCCGGTATCCTTGAAACTGATCATGGTGTGATTGAAACACCTATGTACATGCCGGTTGGAACGCAAGGAACCGTGAAAGCAACGGAACAGCGCGAACTGATCGAGCTTGGCGCGCAGATCATTCTTGGCAATACGTATCATTTATATCTACGGCCTGGGATGGATGTCATTGAGCAGGCAGGCGGTTTGCACCGGTTCATCAATTGGCAGAAACCAATTTTGACTGACAGCGGCGGATTTCAGGTGTTTAGTTTAACTGCCTTGAGGGATATTGCTGATAATGGTGTAACGTTTCGTTCGCATCTCGATGGTTCAGCTCACATCTTTACACCGGAGAGTGTGATTCAGATTGAGCGGCAGCTCGGTTCGGATATTATGATGGTCTTTGATGAATGTACGCCGTATCCTTGCGAATTTGAATACGCAAGAAAATCGAACGAGATGACAGTCCGCTGGGCAGAACGATGCAAAAGAGCAGCGGAAAAACAGCCTGCTCTCTATGGACACTCACAAGCACTTTTTGGTATTGTGCAGGGAAGTATCTATCCAGAAATCCGGGAGATGAGCGCACGCGCCTTGGCTGAATTAGAGTTTGATGGTTATGCTATTGGAGGATTGGCGGTCGGCGAACCTGTGGATGAAATGTATAAAATTACAGAATTTACCGAACAGTTTCTTCCGGCTGATAAGCCGCGGTATTTAATGGGAGTTGGTACACCGGAGAATATTTTGGAATCTATCGAACATGGGATAGATTTATTCGATTGCGTGATCCCGACACGGAATGGCAGGAACGGAATGTTATGGACTCGTGATGGAACTATGAACATCCGCAATGCACAATATAAAACGGACTTCACGCCGGTTGACACAGAGTGCGATTGTTACACCTGTCGGACATTTACACGTTCCTATTTACGGCATCTGTTTATTACAAAAGAAATTTTGGCACTGCAACTGGCATCAATCCATAACCTTGCACTCTTTTTATGGATAACACGCGAATCACGGAAAGCAATCTTAGAAAAACGTTTCGCAGAATGGAAAGCGATGATACTTGCAAGGTTGCAATTGTTATCAGAGATTAATTAATAACGATCAACACAATAAATATAACAGGAGGAAACAGTGTTCCATTATTTCACACTTCTCATGGGTCAACCGAATCAAGGGGAAGGACCCGGTTTGATGTCAAATATTATCCTTTTCGGCTCCATCATTCTTATTTTTTATTTTATGATTATCCGCCCGCAGCAGAAACGTGCTAAAGAACGTCAAAAACTTATTGATAGTATGAAGAAGGGCGATAAAGTCATCACATCAGGCGGTATGTATGGTACAATTGCCGGAATGGATGAGAAAACTGTGCTCGTTCAGATAGCTGATAATGTAAAAGTGAAATTAGATCGCAGCGCTATTGCAACAATTGTTTCGGAGTCTGTTCCGGAAATAAAATAGACAAATGGCTGAAGAACAATTTCATACGATTGAAGAAGCGGTTGAAGATTTCCGGAACGGTAAAATTCTGATTGTTGTAGATGATGAAGACCGTGAAAATGAAGGAGACTTCGTTCTCGCCGCGGAGAAGGTGACTCCAGAAGCGATTAATTTCTTCGTGAAGGAGGGGCGCGGTGTTGTGTGCACGCCTCTTACAGCGGAACGGGCAAAAGAATTAAATCTCGACCTGATGGTGGAAGCGAATACATCGCTTCATGAGACACCGTTCACCATTTCCATCGATTATCTGCACGGAACAACCACTGGCGTATCAGTTGCAGATCGAGCGAAGACTGTACGTGCGCTTGCCGATCCGAAAGCGCAAGCTCAGGATTTTGCCAGGCCTGGGCATATTTTTCCGTTACGTGCAATGGAGGGTGGTGTATTGCGCCGTGCCGGACATACAGAAGCGGTTGTGGATCTTTGTAAGCTTTCTGGTTTAACACCGGCTGGAGTTTTGTGCGAGATTCTTGCAGAAGATGGCACAATGGCGCGTATACCGCAGTTATTGAAAATAGCAGAAAAATTTAATTTCAAAATTATCACCGTTCGCGCACTGATTGAATATAGGATAAGACGCGACAAACTTGTTCAGCGCGTAGTCTCTACAAATCTGCCTTCGATGTATGGAAAGTTTCGTATTCATCTTTATAAAAGTCAGTCTGATAGTAAAGAGCACCTTGCGTTGGTGAAAGGAGAAATTTCTCCTGAGATTCCAACGCTTGTGCGTGTTCACTCGGAATGTTTGACGGGTGATGTTTTTGGTTCGCTCAGATGTGATTGTAATGCGCAATTGGTTGCTTCTATGGAGTTAATAGAAAAAGAAGGATGCGGTATCATTCTCTATATGCGGCAGGAAGGGCGCGGTATTGGGTTGTCAAATAAATTGAAAGCGTACAGTCTGCAGGATGAAGGGCTCGACACGGTAGAGGCAAATGAAAAACTCGGTTTTCGCGCCGACCTGCGGGATTATGGAATCGGTGCTCAGATTCTTCGCGATCTTGGTGTGGGGAAAATGCGCTTACTGACGAACAATCCAAAAAAGATTATCGGACTGACCGGATATGGATTAGAAGTTGTTGAGCGAGTATCGTTAGAGATTAATCCAAATCGGTACAATGAGCGGTACCTCACAACAAAGCGTGATAAACTTGGTCATTTAATATTAGTTGAACCAAATTACTCGAGTGAAGGGAAAAAAAGTTAGGTAGGAAAAAATATTCTTGCGTCTATCTAATTAATCCCCTACTTTAATTTTAGAATAGCACAGCCACCATCCTCGAGGATGATGGCTTTTATTTTTGCATGTACCCTTCGGAGACGTTTAGCTGAAGGGATTTTTTTCGGTCGAGGATATTAATATGGGCGAAAATAACAACGGTAAAGTATACCTGACACGTGAGAAACTCACGGAGCTTGAGCATAACTTGCGAGAGATGAAAACAATCGGCCGTGCCGACATGGCGGCAAAAATTGCCGAAGCGCGCGGCTATGGTGATTTAAGCGAAAACGCAGAGTACGATGCCGCAAAAGAAGCGCAGCAGCACCTTGAACTCCGAATTGCCAAGTTAGAGGAAACACTATCGCGTACACAAATCATTGATACAAAAAATTTACAAACTGATAAAGTCTATATTCTCTCGCTTGTCAAGATTCAGGATCAACGGAATAAACAAATCATCGAGTACCGGCTTGTTGCGCCTGAAGAAGCCGATTTTGAAAAAAATAAAATCTCGGTCACCTCACCGATTGGCAATGGATTGCTCGGAAAGAAACCGGGAGATATCGTGCAAATTAAAGTGCCTGCTGGAATGCTGGAGTATAAAGTTATAGAAATCGGTCGATAGCCTATTGTCAGGGCAAAGTATGAAGTTTTGTGCCTGTGCAATCTTCATGGCTATCATTGAATTTGAACTACCGACGATTCTGCAAAATATAATATGCCGCAAAATTTAGAATTAAAAGCACGTATTTCATCGATATCAAACGCTGTGTCTGTCGCACGATGTCTTCATGCACAGGCAAAAGGGGTTTTACGACAGCGTGATATCTATTATAAGGTCTCTCGCGGCCGGCTTAAGCTTAGAATTATCAACAATCGTTCTGCAGAATTAATCTTCTACAATCGGCCGAATAGAAAAGGAAGCCGTTATTCTGATTATTTTGTGCTTCCTGTTAAAGACACTATACTCACAAATGCATTATGCACGGCAGCATTTGAACAGAAAATTGTAGTTGAAAAAAAACGCAGGCTCTTTCTCTATAAAAATTCCCGTATTCATCTTGATGTTGTACTCGGACTTGGAACCTTTATTGAATTTGAAGTATTAGTGAAGCATGGAAAAAAGAATGCGCAAAAGCTATTAGAGTTGCTTTCCGCGGAATTCAATGTTAAACATTCCGCAATAGTCGGTGCTTCATACTCTGACCTGTTATTCAGAATCGGCCGAAAAAAAGATGTATAGATGATGTTTTTCTATCATAGCTTATTAGTGGTTGTGAAATGAGTACCATGAGAAAAAACTCTTGCGGAGTGTGAGCGTTTTTGGTATATTAATGCAGGTAATGCGGGAATAGCTCAGTTGGTAGAGCGCAACCTTGCCAAGGTTGAGGTCGCGGGTCCGAGCCCCGTTTCCCGCTCTGTCTCTAGAATGCA
>Ga0182021_10006801_pt1 | contig 13575 bp, 11 predicted proteins | sample 612E3MmetaG_FD_120493 | JGI IMG/M metagenome (GOLD analysis project Ga0182021, IMG submission 120493) | Permafrost microbial communities from Stordalen Mire, Sweden - 612E3M metaG (Illumina Assembly) | ecosystem: Environmental > Terrestrial > Soil > Wetlands > Permafrost | place: Sweden...
TCCGGCAGTTCAATTGTATGCTGTTCAACTTTGAGAAATTTGCTGTGGTCGAGAATAATTTCTTTTTTTAGGGTCTTCCATTGACGCATAAGATAATCCCGGAAAAAGTTTGAATAGTTATTAATTATATCCTTTTAGCAGTGCTAAAGGTGATTTCATACAGTATATCAATGTACAAACCATTATAAGAATAACCTACAAAGAGACATCAATAAGGAAATCGTTTTTGAAGGTATTTAAGAATTCCGAGAACTCTTGCACACAATAACACTTTGGGGGGTTAGTTCTAGTTCTTTTCCTTTTGGTCGGCGTCAAGCATATGTGCCAACTGTACAGAGAGCCATAATTTTAATTGTCTCGGCTTTTCTTTATTCCCCCGTGCATCGCCTCGATGACTGCCGTCATGATAGTTGCGACCTTCATGTTCCTCCCCTTCTATCTCTGAACCTCCCGGCTCGTTTCCAGTCAATCCTTCATTCTTACGCACCCCCGTTTTCATTTTTTCACGATTGAATTCTTCTGTCTCAAATCCAATGCCGATACGATTTTCAGCAGTGACGCCAATAGCGAAAGGAGTTTGCGGTGTTTTTCTTAACGGCACTCGAAGTTCATACACCAACGCTTCTTGCGAGCGGCCCATTTTCACTCGAATTCCAGGTACATCAAGCGTAGAAAAGCGTTGAACATTTTCTTTTTGAGCGCCGACAATTTCCAATTCTAAAGATGCCTGCTCAGAAACTGAATGTATTTGTTCCTCTTCAGATTCAGGATGAAACTCCGAGCGTGCGTCTTGTCGAGCCAGCGGATACCGAATACCGAAGGAATGGTCATTGCCGCCATCTGCATCAAACCATACGGTGAGACCTGCTTTCATCATTTGCATTTGAGTTGCATGATTTTGTGTTTTTAGAAAGAGGTACATATAGTCGTCATCATTGCGGACGCTGTACACAATGTCGGATTCTTTGTCGTAATACAGTCCTCGCTGCCATTCAGTGCCGATGCCATCAATAACAATTTCTTCTTGCCGCCAAGTACTTAAGAGCTTTAGCGAACTGCTACAACCGGAAAAAGCTACGATAGCAATAAGAAATCCACAAAGAAGAACAACGCTTCTGTGTCTCCCAAAATTAATACAATTGATTTTGTCCACCTTTATTCCTCCTGTATTGTTGCTCGCTTCGTGCCTTTTCACCTTGGCCGTCATGGTCATGATTTGACGTTAAGGCAACATATTAGTTTCAATGCGTGAAGATGAATGAATTGTGTTCTCAAAATATTTTACTACCTTATGATAATACTAGATACTCTTCCTAAGAGTAGGAAAATTCATTTTTATTCTTCGTAGAAGAAATATGCATCAGTCGATTTTGCATACTTTATTGAATCCCATTTCAAAGTTTATGATCCTATCAATGAGGTTTTTATGAAACTTTCTCTCCGGAAACTAGGTACTGCATCGGTTGTTTTCGTGATGTTCTATCATGGCTGTTCCCCTCAACAAGCAATGAAGGGCAATGCATATAACTATATTGATTTCGATACAGTTCACGCCGGACAATATGATACCGGGAAGATGTGGACTTTCGATTTTCCACCGGTAGATTATTTCAGAAAAACGTATGGCTTTACTCCTGGCAAAGAGTGGTTTGAAAAAGCGCGCCTCTCTGCACTGCGGCTTCCGAATTGCACAGCATCATTTGTCTCAGAAGATGGGCTTGTCATGACGAACCATCACTGTGCACGCTCTGCGTTGGACAGTGTGAATAGAGAAGGCGAAAAGTTAGCAGAAGATGGTTTTTATGCTTCTACGCTAGAGGAAGAGCGGAAAGCGTCGGGCATCTATATTGATCAATTACTTGTGATGGAAGATGTAACCAATGAAGTTCAGAAGGCGTTTGAAATCGGCTCTACGGATAACATAAAGATCGCAAATCGTCTAACACGCATACAGGAAATCCAGAAACAGTATACAGAAAAATATAAGACTCTTACCCCGCAAGATTCGATGATATTTAGAGTTGTATCATTCTATAACGGCGGCCGATTCTCACTCTATGGATATAAGCGCTACACGGATGTTCGTTTGGTCTTTGCGCCGGAAGATGGCATAGCATTCTTTGGCGGTGATCCGGACAATTTTACTTATCCCCGGTACGATTTTGATTGTGCGTTCTTCCGTGTATACGAGAATGGTAAACCATTGAAGACAGCCAACTATTTCCGATTCAGTCAAGATGGTGCGATGGATGGTGATGCAGTGTTTGTCATAGGAAATCCAGGATCCACAAGTCGTTTGAAAACAATTGCACAATTGGAATTTCTTCGTGATTTCGAATATCCGACAAATCTTAAGATGTACGAAAGAGTCGGCGCAATCTATTCGGCATACGTTGAAAAACATCCGGAAGAAAAGTTTATATATCTCAATACAATTTTCGGAATAGAAAATTCGCGAAAAGCAGTGAATGGATATCTGAATGGTCTTCGTGATCCCATATTGATGGCGAAAAAAATAAATTTTGAAAAGAATTTTAAAGAAGCTGTCGCAAACAAATACGATCGCAAAATGCAATATGGCGACCCATGGAGCGATATTGCAAAATATCAAACTGAGCTTGCCGCCATAACTCCTGAACTCAATGCATTAAGGGTTCGTGGTCGCTACTTTCCAAAGTATTTGTCGCTTACCGCCGATCTTGTCGATGCAGCGAATTCATCGACCGGCTTACTACCCGACTCCATAAGGATAAAATTCTATCCAAAATTTTTCAATGCAGAGATTGAGAAGCAATTGTTTGCTTTCCGATTGGAGATTATGAAGAGAGAGTTGAAGGGAAAATATCAAGCATTCGATAAATTATTGGCTGACCGAGAGCCCGATCAAGCAGCAGAACAAATAACGCTGAACTCTTTTTTCGCTTCAAAAGAAAAGACCGATGCACTGCTTGCGGAATCATCTGACAGTATTTTAAAATCTACCGACCCTTTAATTTCATTCATTGTGGCGATAGAAGAACAAGCAAGAAATATTCAGAAACAATATAACAAAGTGAACGAGAAACTTCAGGCATCGGTTCAGGTACTAGGTAAAGCTCTGTACGAGATTTACGGGACACAAATTCCTCCGGATGCCACCTTCACGCTCCGAATCGCTGACGGTACGGTGAAGACGTATGAATACAATGGTACTATCGCGCCACCCATTACAACATTTTATGGAATGTATGACCGATATTATTCATTTGGCAAGCATGCCCCGTGGAAATTGCCAGAGCGCTGGGTTCATCCCCCGGTATCGTTTAACATGAACACACCGATAAACTTTATTTCTACCAACGATATTATTGGCGGTAATTCCGGCAGCCCCGTGATCAATAAAGACTTACAAGTAGTCGGATTAATCTTCGATGGCAATATAGAAAGCTTGCCGGGAAACGTCATTTATGACGATATGAAGAATCGTTCTGTTTCCGTTCATACATCCGGAATTTTGGAAGGCCTGAAGCAAATTTATAAAACAGAGAGAATAGTAAAAGAGTTACAGTCAGGTAAGATAGCGCAATAAAAATATTGCACCCCTGAAGAAGAACATTCAGGGAGTATTTATTATCACAAGCGAAAATATTCTTGGAGGATATTTATTATCCCCGTGGATGAAATGTTCTGTGTACTTCTTTCAAATACTCCCTGTCAATATGCGTATAGATTTGTGTTGTCGAGATGTCGGCGTGGCCAAGCATTTCCTGAACTGCGCGGAGGTCAGCACCTCCTTCCAGTAGATGTGTAGCGAATGAATGGCGGAACGTGTGCGGATGCACTTTCTTCCCAATCCCAGATGTGAGAGAATATTTTTCTACTAATTTTCGGATCATGTCTCGCGTGAGTTTTGTCCCGCGAATATTGAGAAAGAGATAATCTTGAGATTTACCTGCTTTGGCAAGATGAATACGCGATTGTTTCTGATATACCTCAATCCACTGCCGTGCCGAACGACCGATGGGCACCAATCTCTCTTTTGACCCTTTTCCATAAACAAAAATCAGGCCATCATCAACCATATAATTTGATTGTTTCAGAAAAACAAGTTCTGAAACCCGAATGCCGGTGGCATACAATGTCTCGAGCATTGCACGATCACGAATACCAAGACGATTGGATGTGTCCGGCTGCTTCAAGATTTCATCTATTTCAGCGATGCTTAATACCTCCGGCAAATTTTTTTCTTGCTTGGGTGAATCGATGATTTGTGTCGGATCATCCTTTACTTCTTCTTCGCCAAGAAGGTAGCGATGAAATCCACGTATTGTCGAAAGAATCCGAGCGGCACTTCGTGCTGTAAGGTTTTGTCGATGAAGCATCGCGAGAAACGTACCAATATGTTCCTCCGTTACACCAGAAGCTGCGTACACTCCCGAGTGAATAAGGTACCTGCGATATTTAGTGAAATCAAACTTGTACGAAACCAATGTCTGAGGTGAAAGATTTTTTTCTAGCCGAAGAAATTCAAGATAGTTGCGAATCTGACGATCAAGCTCAGTTCTGGCAGATTTCTGTTCAACAATTTGCTTTAGTATGGCTGATTTTTTTCTCATACGAAAATAAATTTCCCCCATGTTGTCAAATTCAAATTACATTGATTCTCTTGAAGGTGCAAGGTGTGTTAATAATAAGGCAGTGGACAACAACACTGAAACAGTGCGATTTGGGAAATGGGGAACGTTCTTATACGGTGAAAGCCAAAAGAGTGATCAACCTTTAACAGCTTTCGCCATAGTGCTATAGATCTGAAATGCGCGATCGAGATGAGAGATTTTGATGAGAGAAAGAACCTTCTTTTGGACACCTACCAGTTTTACAATGCCTCCATTTTCCCGCATCTTTCGTTCCGCAATGAGCAAGGCACTCAAACCGCTGCTGTCGCAGAATTCCACATCGGAAAGATCAATCACTAATTCTTTCTGTTGCCGCTTGCAGAGAACGAGGAATTCTCCTTTCAATTCTGGAGAGAGGGCGGCATCAAGTTTGCGTTCATGAATTTTGAGGATTGTTGCCACTCCATTCTTCTTGGTTTCAAAACGCATACGCTGACTCCAACAAAAGTATTAAAACATATCGAGACATTTTAGAAAATTTCGATACGTGTGTGTCTTGCCGGCGGTTCCTTTTGATTGAAACTGAAAGTTGTAAAATTGGTCGCCGCCCTGTTTGGAAAAACTGATGCGTAGAGGGGCCTTGGATGCCTTACAGAGAAACGCGCTTGGCAGGGAAAGTCCAATATTAAGGTCCAATGCAACATCAAATGTGTTGGTGGTAATTCTTTGGAGCAGCTTGCGTCTTGGCACAAACCACGTATTGACATCATTTGCTGAATATGTAAGGGTTTTCAACGGAGGTGTGGACGCCAAAGAAAAGAGTTGGTCATCTCGAATCAGCAGCATCATTCCCTCTGAAGAAAATTTTCGGAGAAGGTAACGGAAAAGCGTTACCACTGATTCACCGTCAAGGGGTGAGTCAGGAAAGATGACCAATGCCCGACGCGATCGAGTCAATGCATCGGTGAAGTTCATCATCCGATCACGATTGCTCCGAAAATGTAGCTGCGAGTACGATAATCCTACTCGGCGCCGAAAACCCTCCAACATTCTTACACCACTCTCTCTTGCTCTCTACTTATGTTTCATTCGCGCGCGAAGAGTTTCCAGCAATTTTGTGATATACGCTTGATCAAAGAAATAGTACCGGACTTGCAAGCTCACCCGGAAATAACTATCATTACCTGTATTCGCTGGGCCATTATAATATTGTGAACCTGTCATAACATATTCAGGCAAGAGTGTAATAGACCAAAATTCGTTTGGGAAATACTCAAAGCCCACTCCGCCGCCGAATTGGATATCAAAGCTGGACACAGGTTTCGCAGGTCTCACTCCCGTTGAATCCTTTGGATCAAAGAAAGCAATTCCACCGCCAACGAAGGGAAACACATTAAAATTACTATTCGGCATAAGGTCGCCGCTCAAATATCCATTCAAGGACATAAAATCTGTTGTGATAGATTTGCTGCCGACTTTCCAAACGAGTTGATTTATTGCAAATTTTGTACGGAGACTGAGGCCCTCCAAAAGAGATAGACTCGTATTGACTCCGCCGCCAAATCCCGCTGATGAACTTACGGATCCGGCACCAAGGACGGTTTGCATGGAACCGTCAACTCCGATACCGAGTTTTCCAACTCGTGTTTGCCCAACAACCGGAGCAACAAGTATGAATATAAGAAGAAGTGATAGAGAAAAACTGAACGAAGGTTTCGACATTGTACCCTCTCTAATAAGTGGGTGATGGTGGATTATTATTCGCTCTGTAACATAGTAAGAAACTTCTGTTCATCAAGCAAGAGGATGCCAAGTGTTTGTGCTTTTTCCCTCTTGGAACCGGCTTCAGCTCCAACAATCACAAAATCTGTATTCTTGCTGACGCTGGAGACTACTTTTCCTCCCAGCGATTCTATTTTCTGTTTTGCTTCTTCACGCGTCATCGACGTGAGCACACCTGTAAGTACAAAATTCCTGCCAGAGAACTGTCGAGAACCGCGAATGTGTTTATTCGCACTTCTCATCTGCACACCCGCGTTTATCAAGCGTTGAACCATACGCTGGTTATGTTTGTCCGCAAAGAACCGAATAACACTCTTCGCAACCCTTGGACCAATACCTTGCCTAGATTGCAGATCTTTCTCCGATGCGGCTATAAGTTGCTCAATTGTTGGGAAATTATCAACAAGAAGTTGTGCAATACTTGCTCCAATGTGACGCACGCCAAGCGCATAGAGAACCCTCCAAAAAGGGCGTTTCTTACTTTCTTTAACGGCATCCAGCAAGTTTTGAACGCTTTTTTCTCCCCACCCTTCAAGTGAAAGAAGCATAGATCGTTGTCTATGAAGATCGTAGAGATCAGCATAATTTTTAAGTAATCCGAGATGGACGAATTGATCGATGATTGCCCCGCCAAGTCCTTCAATATCCATTGCACCACGGCTAGCGAAATGTTCAATTCGCCCTTTGATCTGCGCCGGACAATTGCTGTTCTCGCAATAATAATTAGCCTCGCCTTCAGATCGGAAAAGTCTTGAACGGCATTCAGGGCATTTATCGGGAAATTTGAACGGCTTCGTTCCTTGAGAACGTTTTTTCTTCACAATTGCGCTCACCTTTGGAATAACATCGCCTCCTTTTTCCACGACAACAATATCACCGGAACGTATATCCAGCTCGCGTATATAGTCTTCGTTGTGAAGTGTAGCATGAGAAACTGTACTTCCGCCAAGAAATACTGGTTCCAAGTCAGCAACAGGAGTTATTGTTCCAAGTCTTCCAACTTGAAAGCGAATATCAATGAGCTGTGTTTCAGCTTGGCGGGATGCAAATTTGAAAGCTACTGCCCATCGAGGACTTTTTGCAACTGCGCCAAGTCGCTCCTGCTGACGAAGCGAATCCAGTTTCACAACGACACCGTCAATATCATAGGGAAGTTCGTCGCGGCGCCGTTCCCATTCTTTCCAATAGCCAATCACTTCGTCGATCGAATTGCAAAGTTTTGAGTGCAGGCTTGTAGGGAAACCGAGTTCTCGGAGAAGGTGTAAATTCTCGTGATGACTTTTCCGTGAAATGTCTTCTGCGTGAAGAAAGTAAGAGATAAAATTCAGCGGCCGCTGCGCAACTATTTTGGGGTCCTGAAGTTTCAATGTTCCGGCTGCTGAATTGCGGGGATTGACAAATGTCTTTTCGTCTGCAAGCTGACGCTCTTCATTCATACGCTGGAAATCGTTTCTATTCATGTACACTTCGCCGCGTACTTCAAGAGTAAGCGGTGTCTCATTCTTATGTCTTAGCCGGAGTGGTATAGAACGGATTGTTTTTAAATTGTTCGTTATATCGTCACCTTGTGTACCGTCACCGCGGGTAGCACCTTGCACAAACATACTATTCTCATATCGCAGACTGATAGCAATACCATCAAATTTCAATTCACACACATAGCGATACTGTTCATGTTCTAAGGACTTTTGAATACGCCGGTCAAAGTCTCTTACTTCATCTTCACTATATGTGTTAGAAAGACTCAGCATGGGAACAATATGTACGACGGAAGGAAACTCCTTCGTCAACTGTCCACCGACACGCTGTGTGGGAGAGTCCGGCGTGATCAACTCCGGGTACCGATGCTCAAGCTCGACCAATTGAACCATCAGCGTGTCGTACATTTCATCCGATATTGAAGGTTGAGCAAGCACATAGTACCGATAGTCGTGGTCCAGAATTTCCCGGCGAAGTGTCTCTATTTCTTTTTGAATGGAAGGACTCATGCCAGCCTGTGCATGCTGGTGATTAATTTTTTAGGTTGGCTTCGGTAAGGACAGAGTTACGCACAACCGCACCAGGTTTTCCGAGCGGTCCAATATCCTTGCCATTTAATCGGAAGGTTGCACCTCCGGCATTTCCCATCGTGACAACAAAGCGCTCTTTTGCGACCCACATATGTTTTCTATTTGGGGCGAAGAGGTATTCTACCCCTTTTGTGTCGTCGATCAGAAGGCTTATCCAGACTGAGTCGAGCGTAGTGATTTCCAATCGTAAGCTGTCTTTTTGTTGTGCTTTAAAAACAGGAACAGAATCAATGGCTGCAGATGGCGGTGGAATAGATGCAGCTTCAGTTTCGCGGATGACACGGTCGAACGAAATTTCTGCTACAGGTTTAGCAGAATCTGACTCTTTTTTCATATTTGCCAAAACAATCACCAGCACAACAATAACAACGAGAAATATTCCAAAGGCAAGGTTCCGTTGAAGGGGCGAAAGTTTTAATAATTGATTCTTGATATCTCCTGTGGACATTCTCGTTTGAGGAGAAATGTGTTGTGTTACAACCTCGTCTGATTTTTGAGGATGACCTTCCTGCTGAACGGAGTTGTATCGCTGCAAAACGTCTTTGGGATCGAGATTAAGGCCAAGCGCATATTCTCTGAGGAATGCGCGAACATATGTTTGTGGAAGAATTTTGAACTGCCCTCGTTCAATTGCTTCAAGGAATTTCAGGTTAATGCGTGTTTCAGCAGAGATATCTATCAGCGATATTCCCTTCGCCATTCGCGCTTGCGCAAGCTCTTCACCAAATTGTTCAAGATTCATACTGGAAGGTCCAATGCTTTGCTTCAATCTCTGGTATTTCGTTCAACTCAAAGAAAATAGTAGCAATTATTCTAACCACTTTCAAGGGAGCAAAAAGGAACTAGAAGTTTTCAACAATTGCAATCCGGCACCACTACTTCGAGTCAGCATCCCGGTGCACCTTCTCAGGTGAAAAAGCTGGGATACAGACAGATAAATACTCGGCGCCGTCTGTTTCCGGAGTGCTATAGTGAATCCATTCCCCTTTGTGGGCGATAAATGCTTGTCCAGGTACGATGTCGTTTGTTCCAGATTTTGTTATAACGCGCAGCAAGCCATGTAAGACTACGGTATATTCATCAAACTCTGGTGTCTGTCCGGGTTCAGTCCATCCACATGGACTGTTCATTCGTGCAATACTGACATCGTTTGTACCACTATTCACTCGGCCAATAAATTCTTCGATTGACTTTGGTTTGTTTCCAGCTGCTTTAATAACGGAAGGTGATGAAATAAGCGATGACATACAAATAAGTTCCTTGAAAATAAAATCTATTTACTTCTTGTTATGAAGAAGATATTACCTTAATAATTTTGCTCTTACTCCAGCAAGCTGTTCCGGTGTACCAATGACAACAAGCGTAGCGTCCTTCTCAAGCACAGTGGAGAGCGGAGGATTAAAGATAAATCGTTTCTCGGCACTTCTGCGCATTGATACAAGCACAACACCTGAATCAAGAAGTGGTTTGCATTTTTTTAATGGTTTGCCAAGGTAGTGTGTCGTTGAACCTACTTTTACTTCTTCTACACGAAGTGCAGAATCATCGCGCAACATCGTATCAAGAAATGAAGTAGCATCCGGTCGTATCATTTCCGACGCCATTCGTAATCCGCCAATGTACGGAGCGGAGACCGCAGAATCGGCACCGCTGCGGAAGAATTTCTCGCGCACTTCAATGTCATCTACCTTTGCCACAATACGCAGCTTTTGATTCATTCCACGCGCAGTAATGACGACAAACAAATTATCTTTATCCTCCGGCAGCGTAGTGACAAGTCCAATGGCATAATCTATTCCTGCTGCACGAAGAACGGCATCATTGGAGGCATCACCCTCAACAGCGGGAATCCCGCGGTCAAGAAGTTTTTGAATTTTTTGGGGATCCTTTTCAACGACAACAACTTTTCGTTTTGTCCGCAAAAGTTCTTCTAACACATAATGCCCATTCTTGCCTGCGCCGCAGAGAATGTAATGATGTGAAATCTTTTTCACGATGCGTTCCATTTTTCGCCTCCTGAGAATTCCGCCGATGCCCCCTTGTACAATGAACTGTGTCAACTCTGAAATGCCATAAAGAATGATACCCATGCCGCCCAAAATAAGGAACATCGTAAAGGTACGACCGTAGATCGTCAGGGGATGTGTCTCTCCATACCCCACGGTAGCAAGTGTAATCACCGACATATAGAGTGAGTCGAAGAGAGACCACCCTTCGATGAAATGGTAGCCGAGCGTTCCTATAACAAGAATAAGCAGAAGCAGATAAACAATTTGAAGTGCGTTGCGCGCGGCATTCATGCTGTTTTAGTTTTTTCCTTCGTATTTCTTCCAATCATCGGCATAACGCTGAAGTTTTCGATCGGCAAGCGCATTGATAGTGCCGAGTTCGAATGTGTGATCCCGTTTTTGTTTTCCTGCTTTTACACCCGTGAGAATTTCCATACCTTCATCAATTGTTTTGATGGCATAAATTTGAAATTTTTTCTTTTGTACCGCTTCGTACACTTCTTCACGCAGCATGAGATCCTCTACATTTTGAATCGGAATGATGACGCCTTGTTTTCCTGTTAATCCGCGTGCTTTGCAAACATCGTAGAAACCCTCAATCTTGAGATTAACTCCGCCAATCGGCTGAATCTCGCCTTTTTGATTTACGGAACCTGTAACGGCAATGTCTTGACGAATGGGAACTCCTGAAAGACTAGAAAGAATCGCATAAATTTCTGTGGATGATGCGCTATCGCCATCGATGCCGCCATACGACTGCTCAAACGTAATACTCGCATCCATCACGAGCGGTCTGTCTTGCGCAAACCGGCTGCGGAAATACCCGCTCAGGATAGCGACACCTTTATTATGTGTCGGCCCGCTCAATTCTGCATCACGTTCAACATTGATAACACCGCTTCGCCCGAGTGACGTACGAGCGGTAATACGAGATGGTTTCCCGAATGCATGTTCCCCTATATCATAAACGGAAAGACCGTTTACCTGGCCAATCTCTGCACCTTCTGTATCAATCATAATTCTGCCATCATCGATCATTTCCTGAATCTTTTCTTCCACCAGTTTCACGCGGTAAATGCGCTCATCAATAGTCCTCTCAATGTGATCGCATGCAACAACAGTAGCTTTTTCTCTTCGCGCCCAGTAGCTGGCTTCACGCGCCACATCAGCGATAATATTGAAACGAGTAGAAATTTTCTGCTGGCGCCCTGCGAGTCGAACTCCGAATTCAATAAGCTGTGCCAATGCCGTGGCATCGAATGGCAGAAGCTTCTCGTCGTCGCAGAGCATCTTGACAAAGCGTAAATATTGAGTGACTGTTCCTTTGTTCTTTGGCATTTCGAAATCAAAATCGGCCCGTATTTTAAAAATCTTTTTAAAATCATCATCACGAAAATAAAGCATGTGGTACAAATCGGTATCACCGATCATGATTACTTTTACGTTAATCTGGATCGGTTCCGGTTTTAAGCTTGCAGCCGAAAAACCAAACAACGGATCGTACGTCTGAATATCTATGAGGCCGGTACGCAGTGTGCGTTTCAAATCCTGCCAAACACCCGGTTCAATCAGTGCATCGAGTGCATTCAGAACAAGGTACCCTCCATCTGCTCGCAGAAGCGAACCAGCTTTGACCTTGGTAAAATCAGTACGCCATACACTGCCTTTTTCCATTTCCCGTTCTACTGTTCCGAAAACATTTTTGTATTTTGGGTTCGTTTCGATGATAATTGGAACATGTTGTGTATCAGAATTATCTACCAATACATTAACTTGAAATTCTATGTATTCATCCTTTTCTTCCACTTCCTCTTGTGATTCCGGAGTCGAAGAAACGACTTGTTGTTTGCGAAAGCGGTCAAGGTTTTCACGAATATTAGCACGCATTTCTTCAAAGTACGCACATAGTTTAGGCTGTTCATAGGTGGCCTTCAGCACTTTTATGGCATCGTCCACTGCCGGCATTACGAGTTGTTCTTCCAATTCACTCAACGATTGTTGAACTTTTTTCTCGATGTTGCGCAATTCTCGGAAGACGGTCGCCATCTGTTTTTCTAAATCTGTCAGCGCATTACGCATCGTTGTGAATTGTTCTTTATCAAATTCACCTTTTTGTACAAGTGTTTCTACTTGATCCAAACTTGTCGGACTGCCATTCACGACCGGAACAATGTCGGGCCGCATCGCACTTCCTACCTGCACCTGTACTAAATCAAAACCATGCTCCTTCACACGACGCTCGAAATCCTGCAGTACACTTTTCTGCCGTTCTTGAAAATGCTGAACCAATTTTTTCCGAGCTTGTTGGTATCTTTGACTTTCATACACTGCTGGAATATCTCTCAGCAATTCTTTTAGTAAATTATCCATGTCTTGCTGCAGACCCCGTCCTTGACCTGAAGGCAGTGAGATGGCAATAGGCATGTCAGGATGCTTAAAGTTGAAGACATAACAATGATCTTTCATCACACCCTGCTTCTTCTCGAAATCCTGCAAAAGACGTTTAATGGTCGTGGTGCGTCCGGTTCCGGACAGGCCGGTCACAAAAATGTTGTAGCCAAAGTGGTTCATTTCCAATCCGACATGCAATGCGCGCAAAGCACGTTCTTGCCCAATAATCTCTCGTGTCGGTCGAATATCATCGGTGGATTTAATACCTAGCGATTTTGGATTGCACTGCCAGCGCAGTTTTTGAACATGTAACGGTTTATACGCAGGTGCGGGTTTGAAATGATTTGTCGAATCGATGATTTTCTTTTTCATAGTTCGCATGCATTTATGATGGCAGGTGATTTCTTCCTTCGATTATACGGAAAAGAAGAATGAGTTTCAAACAAAACGGAGAGACTGTTTTATGTATGATTGCTATGGTACTGACATATTCTCCTGAGCAAACACTTCGTGCATGCTGGATCCATTGGACGGCAAAGTTCCCGGCCAAGGTATGAGAAAGACATTCCTGCTGCATGCCAATGCTTCTCTGGAATAATTTCCATCAGTACCTTCTCAATTTTCTCCGGTGTTTCTTCTTTGCTCATCCCGAGTCGTGGCACGACCCGCAAAACATGCAAATCTACAATAATACCTTGCGGTGCTCCTCCGGCTTCACGAATGATTACA
>Ga0182021_10006802_pt1 | contig 13573 bp, 14 predicted proteins | sample 612E3MmetaG_FD_120493 | JGI IMG/M metagenome (GOLD analysis project Ga0182021, IMG submission 120493) | Permafrost microbial communities from Stordalen Mire, Sweden - 612E3M metaG (Illumina Assembly) | ecosystem: Environmental > Terrestrial > Soil > Wetlands > Permafrost | place: Sweden...
GATTATTGGAGAGAATATATTTCAGGCACTTTTACCGAGGCTCGTTTTCCTGCGCCATGGACGGAGCTTTCCGATTTGGAGCTGGAGCGTTATTTGAAAAAATTCTACCGGGATTTTTATTTTCGTCCGGGTTACCTTTTAATGAGAATTTTAAAGATCAAGTCTGCCGGGGAATTATCCAGGTATATCAGGACAGCAATTAAATGGTTCGTTTTTAACGGTTCCGATGCCGGAAAGTAAGGATATTCCCGGTATGTTGCCGGTTTGCCGTGGAAATAGGTTTTTTTCTTGTTTTTCTTTGCCTTGACCTCTTATTTGAGAAGTGTATAATATGGCATTATGCTTCTAGGCGTGCATGTTTCAACTGAGGGCGGGATTTGCCAGGCGGTCAGGCGGGCGCACAAGTTAGGTTGCAATACCATGCAATTCTTTTCGCGCAGCCCGCAGCGCTGGCGGGATAAGTTCATCGGTCAGGAAGAAGCCGAAGAATTCTGCAAAATAAAAGTCAAGTTCAAGATCAGCCCGGTATTTATCCATATACCTTATTTGATCAATTTGGCATCTCCAAATCCCCGCTTGTATAAAGCTTCGGTTGCGGCCTATATCGAGGATATCCTGGAAGCCCATGCTTTGGAGGTGGATTATATTGTCACCCATATGGGTAGCCACAAGGAAACTACGGAAAAAGGCGGGTTAAAGCGCCTGGCCCGGGCATTGAACAAGATTATCGAGAGGACTAAAGATACTCAGGTTGGTATCCTTTTGGAAAATACCGCCGGTTCCGGATCATGGCTGGGTTATAAATTTATCCATATGAAGAAAGTTTTGGCGGATATCAAGGATCCCGGCCGAATCGGGCTTTGCCTGGATACCGCCCATGCCTATGCGGCCGGATATGATATTGCCAGCGCAGAAGGTTTGGAAAGGCTGGTAGAGGCGATGGAAACCTTTGGCGGGACTAAGCTCTTAAAGCTGGTGCATTTTAATGATTCTTTGGGAGAGCTGAGTTCTCACCATGACCGCCATGCTCATATCGGGGAAGGTCGCATCGGCAGACAGGGGATGGCCAGGGTCCTTAATCATCCCAAGCTTAGGAATGCGGCCTTTATTTTGGAGACTCCTAAAGATACTCCTACCGCGGATAAGAAAAACTTGACGCTGGTGAGGAAATTACGGAAAGGGACTAATGGCGACTAAATTATTGGTAGTAGATGATGACCGGGATATCGTGGAAATGCTTAGCAGGAAGCTGATTAAGGAAGGCTATGAGGTGGTGCAGGCTTTTGACGGCGAAGAAGCGCTTTTGAAAGTAAAACAGGATGATCCGGATATAATCCTGCTGGATCTGATGATGCCCAAGCTTAACGGTTTCGAGGTCTTAAAAGAAATCCGGGAAAAGCATAATGAGCGGTGGCGGCCGGTGATTATTATCAGCGCCAACAATGATATGGCTGCGATCAACAAATCTTACGGCATGGAAGCCGATCATTATTTAACCAAGCCTTGCAAAATGGAAAATGTCTTAGCCGGGATAAGAACGATGATTTCTCTTATTCCGTCGCGGATAAATGAAGGAAAGAAATAATTAAAATGGTTTACGAATTTAAATTAATCGAAGAAAAATGGCAGAGGCTTTGGGAGGAGCGGGGAGTTTTTAAAGCTTCCGGAGCAAAAGAGTTTCCGAAATATTATCTCTTGGAGATGTTTCCCTATCCTTCTGGCAAGATCCATATGGGGCATGTGCGCAATTATACCATTGGGGATGTAATGGCGCGGTTTAAGATGATGCAAGGGTTTAATGTTTTGCATCCGATGGGATTTGACGCTTTCGGCCAGCCGGCGGAGAATGCGGCGATCAAGAATAATACTAAACCGGATATCTGGACGCATAAATGTATCGATGATATGAAGGTAGAGCTTAAGCGCATGGGCCTTTCCTATGATTGGGAGAGGGAGTTGTCTACCTGCGACAGCAGTTATTATAAATGGAATCAGTGGATTTTCTTAAAAATGCTGGAGAAGGGGTTGGCCTATAAGAAAGCTTCTGGAGTGAACTGGTGCCCTTCTTGCGCCACAACTTTGGCAAACGAAGAAGTCATGGAAGGCACTTGCTGGCGTTGTAAAGACAAGGTGGAGCAGAAAGATCTTGATCAGTGGTATTTGAAGATCACCGAGTATAAAGAACGGCTTCTGGATGATTTGAAGCTTTTGAAAAATTGGCCGGAGCGGGTTAAGGCGATGCAGACCAATTGGATCGGCAAGAGCCAGGGCGCGGAGATTTATTTTCGCCTGAAAGATAGCGATAAGGTAATTCCGGTTTTTACTACCCGCGCCGATACGATTTTTGGCGCGACATATATAGTGCTTGCTCCGGAACATCCCTTGCTGCAGGAGATGATTAAAGGCAATCCTCAGGAAAAAGAGGTTTGCGTTTTTGCGGAAAAGGTTTCTAAAGAAAGCAAGGTTGTGCGCGCTTCGGCTGATGTGAAGAAGGAGGGGGTTTTTACCGGAAGTTATGCCATTAATCCGGTGAATCAGGAAGTGATCCCTATTTGGACAGCGGATTATGTTTTAATGGAGTACGGCACAGGCGCGATCATGGCAGTGCCTACCCATGATCAGCGGGATTTTCTTTTTGCCAAAGAACACGGGCTTGCGATGCGGGTGGTAATCCAGCCCAAAGGCTGGAAGCTCTCTGTTGAAGAGATGAGCGAAGCTTATGAAGAAAGCGGCGTGCAGGTTAACTCTGCCCAGTTTGACGGGATGCCTAATGACCAGGGCAAGGTTCGCATTGGAGAATGGATCGAGCATAAAGGCCTGGGTAAGCTGCAGACGCACTGGCGGCTGCGTGACTGGTTAATTTCCCGGCAGCGTTATTGGGGCACGCCGATCCCGATAATTTATTGCCCGAAATGCGGCACAGTACCGGTGCCTTATGAAGATTTGCCGGTGGAGCTTCCTGCAGAAGCGCCTTTTACCGGTGAAGGAGGCAGCCCTTTAGGCAAGGTTAAGGATTTTGTAGAGGTAAAATGCCCTAAATGTAAGGGTAACGCCCGCAGGGAAACCGATACCATGGCCACTTTTTTCGATTCTTCCTGGTATTTTTTGAGGTTTACCAGTCCGGCGGACAAGAACTTTCCTTTTGATGTTAAAGAGGCCAGGTATTGGATGCCGGTTGATCAGTATATCGGAGGGATAGAGCACGCCATTTTGCATTTATTGTATTCCCGCTTTTTTACCAAGTTCTTTCATGATTTAGGAATGGTGGATTTCCCGGAACCTTTTGACCGGCTGCTGACTCAGGGCATGGTTTTAAAGGACGGGGAAGTGATGTCCAAGTCGCGCGGGAATATTGTTGATCCGGACGGCATTATTAAGAATTACGGCGCGGATGCTTTACGGCTATTTATTCTTTTTGCCGCGCCTCCGGAAACCGAATTGGAGTGGGATGACCGCGGTCTGGAAGGCGCGCATAAATTCCTGAATCGGGTATGGCGCATTCAGGAAAATCTGAAAAGCCAGGCTGATCCGGTATTAGTCAAGGTTTTGCATAAGATTATCCAAAAGGTTACCGAAGATGTTGGTGAATTTAAATTCAATACCGCGATCGCCAGTTTTATGGAATTGACTAACGCGATCTACCAGTATGGCGCGGACCGGAAAGTTTTCCAGGACCTGGTGATAATGCTTAGCCCGATCGCTCCTCATTTTTGCGAGGAGATTTGGGAGTCTCTGGGCAATCAGGGAAGTGTTTCCAGCGCCAAGTGGCCGGAATGCGATTCGAAGCTTTTGCTCGAGGATAATCTCGTGATCGTGGTTCAGGTTAACGGTAAGGTGCGCGCGAAACTGGAAGTCCCGGCGGAGATTACCGAAGATAAATTAAAAGAACTGGTTTTTACCGATAAAAAGCTAGTTCCCTGGATCGGCGGCAAGGAAATAAAAAACTGCGTGGTGGTTCCCAAGAAGCTGGTGAATATCGTAGTATAAGTTATTAAAAACCGGGGACAGCTACCAGGTTTTCTCAAAAACTAGTGAGAGGAAAAACCTGGTAGCTGTCCCCGGTTTTTATTTTAAGATGTCTTTTATGCTGAAGAGTAGTTTTTGGTAATCGATGGGTTTTTCTATGTAATCCGCAATGCCGGATTTTGCCGCAATATGTTTATCTACTTCTTCTCTTTTTAGGGAAATAGCGATGATCGGGATATTTGCGTATTCAGGCATATCTCTGATTTCTTGGGCTATCCTGAATCCGCTTTGGTCAGGCAGGACCAGGTCAAGCAGGATAAGGTCCGGAAGGTAAATCTTTATTTTTTCCAGCCCTTCTTTGCCGTCAAAGGCAGCATTTACTTCATATCCGGCGACCAGTAAAAACTCTTTAAGTGCCGCTACGGAATTGTGGTCATCATCAATAATGAAAATCTTCTTAGCCCCCATATCTATAATTATGCCTTAAAATCAGGTAAATTTCAAGGTAAGTATTTCTGTTAGGTTTTCCTTGTTTTGGCGTCAATTATATCGGAAGGAGGTCGGAATGATATTTGATCTTACGGAGCAGGAAAAACAGGCGATTATTTTTTTGGCTTGCGTTGCTTTGGTCGGTTTGGGAGTGGACTTTTTGGTTAAAGTTAATCCCGGGATCAGGGAGTTTGTCCGGGTGGAGGATCGGCTGATACGGATCGACCTTAATACCGTCAGTCTGGAAGAGCTGATGCATACCAGGGGAGTGCCCAAAAAAATTGCCCAAAGTATTATTGATTACCGTCAGGCCAATGGTTTTTTCCGGAGTCTGGAGGATTTAAAGCAGGTTAAGGGTATTGGCGACTGCCGTTATTCTAAACTGGAAAAGCTGTTTTTTGTTCGCTGAGGGATGAAGCGGCCGCTGTTTTGGATTACCGCTTGTTTTTGCGCTGGTATCATTATTGCAGTTAATTCCAGGGCGGATTTCTGGCCGGTTTATTCGGCAGCTGCAGTAGGGATATTTTTTTGCATTGTATTCTTTTCCAGCCGAATATGGTTTAACCTGTTTCTGTTATGCTTTATTTTCTTTTTGGCCTTTTCTTTAACCCTCAGCCGCAAGATTTTGCCTGCGGATCATATCAGCCGGATGCCTGCTTATAAAGGGACGGTAAGTATCCTAAAAGGTTTTGTAGATAGCCAGCCGCAAATCAAAGAAGGAAAAACCGAGTTTATTCTGCAGGCGCGGGAATTTTTTTATGGCGAGGAAAAGCGCTCTTGTCAGGGTAAGGTTTGGATCCGGGTAAGCGGTCCAAGGAATTTGGAGTATGCCAGCGAAGTTGTTTTGCAGGGGGATTTGCGCAGGAATTATCCCAGTTGCGGCAAGAAAAATTACCGGTCTGACGATTATTTGATAAAGCTGGGAATTTGGGCAGTAATGGATGTGCCTTCTCCGGCATTGGCAGTTTTAATCAGCCGGCCCAAAACCCGCAGCTTGATGCGGGGGATTTTTTATCTTAAGAGTTGGATGGAGGAAACTATTTTTAAGTATTGCCGGATGCCTGCGGCAGGCATAGTGGATGCCATGGTTTTCGGAGAAAAAGATTATATTCCTCCTCAGGTGAATTATTCGATGATGAAATCCGGGACTATCCATATCCTGGTGGTTAGCGGTTTTAATACCGGCCTGGTGGTTTTTATTCTGGTTTTGGTTTTAAAGATGCTGCGTTTCCCCAAGGTTCTCCGGTTTTTGATCATTCTTCCTGCGCTCCTGGCTTATTGTCTGATGACCGGAGCGAGTAATCCGGTTATGCGGGCAACCATCATGGCGATTTTCTTTATGCTGGGAGAGCTGTGGCAGAGAGAAACCGATGTTTATAATGCCTCTTTTCTATCCGCGCTTTTTATTCTGGTCATTGATCCTAACCAGTTGTTTGACATCGGTTTTGAGCTCTCTTTTATAAGCGTTTTAGCAATAGTCTTTTTATATCCCCGATTAAAATCAGCAATTTGTATGGATAAGTTAAAGCTAAAACCGCTAAGATGGCTTGCAGAGGGTTTTCTGGTTTCTTTATCTGCCTGGTTAGGCACCGCAGGTTTGATTGCCGGATACTTTAAGCTCTTCTGTCCGGTTACGGTATTAGCCAATATTTTTATTGTTCCTTTGGCAACTTTAATCACTTTTTGCGGGTTTACCCTGGTGTTAATCGGCCTGTTCAATCCGCTGCTTGCCGGATTATGCGGACGCAGCTGCGAATTGCTGGTTGCCGCGCTGTTGCAGATCAATTATCTGATGATAAATCTTCCTGCAGCTTATTGGTATTTACCTTAAAAGCCGGGTTGACAAAACCCGAGATCTATGTTAAGGTAAAACTCTATGAAAAAGAAAATTTTGATTATGATTTTGCTGTTAGGCCTGGGGGCAAGCCCGGCTTATTCTTATTGGATCTGGACACCTAAGACCAATAAGTGGGTTAACCCCAAGAATATGCCTAAACAGACCCCAAAAGAACAGTTTGAGTTTTCCAAGACTTTTTACGACCTGAAGAATTACGAGGTTGCTCAGCGCGAATTTAAAAAACTGCTTAAGGCTTATCCTAAATCAGCAGAGGCGGCGGAAGGACAATATTATCTTGGGTTGATCGAGGATGCCCAAGGCAATCATTATGAAGCCTATTTGGCTTACCAGAAGGTGATTGATAAGTATCCTTTTTCCGAAAGGATCCAGGAGATCATTGAGCGCGAATATAAGATTGCCGAAGGTTTTGTTTCCGGGGAAAAACGTAAAGTTATGGGGGTGGCTCTTCCGGTGGATAATCCGGCTTTGGAGATCTTGTCTAAGATCGTGGAAAATTCCACTTATGGGCCGATTGCTCCCAAGGCGCAATATAAGCTGGGCCTGGTTCTCAAGGGACTGCTAAGGTATTATGAAGCTGAGGAAGCTTTTGGCAAGGTGATCTCAAATTATCCTACCAGTGAATGGGCGGAAGCCTCGAAGTTTCAGCTGGCGGTTTGCCGGGCAGCGGTATCTCAAGGCCCGGCTTATGACCAGGGCGCGGCACAGGAGGCAAAGGAGAAATTTGAGGAGTTTGTTAAAGATCATCCGGAAGCCGTGCTTTCTAAGGAAGCAGAGAAGAATATCGGCGACCTGAAAGAGAAGGAAGCTCAAAGCCAGTTTGATATCGCCAGATTTTATGAGAAGCAGAAGCAGTTTTCATCGGCAAAAATCTATTATAACGGCGTTATTGAGAATTATCCCAATAGCTTATGGTCAGCTAAGGCTATGGAAAGATTGCAATTAATGGAGATGAAGAAATGATGATCCGCAAACCGCTGAAATTTCTGTTGTTGTCACTGGCCGTTTGCTGTTTTGCGCCGGTATTTTCCGGATGCGGCTATACCACCCGTTCGATGATTTCAAATAAATTCAAGACGATTTATATTACGCCGTTTATTAATAAAATAGATATTACTACTGAAGCCAATACTGAGAATAAATATAAGCTTTATCGGCCGCGCCTGGAAACCGATATTACCAGAGCGGTTTCCAATAAATATCTTTTTGACGGCAATCTCAAGCCGGTCAAGGCGGAAACCGCTGACTTGACCCTAAAAGGGGAGTTGATGGAATTCCGTAAAGATCCTTTGCGTTATGATGAAAATGACGAGGTAGAGGAGTATCGCATCAGTATCCGGGTGAATTTGAGCCTTTGGGATAACCGGGAGAATAAGCTGGTTTGGGAAGAGAAGAATTTCACCGGCGATACCACCTATTTTACAGCAGGCCATATCGCGGCAAAAAGCGAAGAAACCGCAATCAATGACGCAATCGTTGATTTGGCGCGCAGGGTTGTGGAACGAACTGTTGAGGAATGGTAAGCAAAGAAAGTTTGATCTATGTTTTTGCCGGCTCGGACAACGCCGCTAAAGATAGTAGGATAAAAGCCATAAAAGAAAAGGTCCTTTCTTTAGGCCTGCAGGATTTTAACCTCGATAAACTTTACGCCAAAGATTTAACCAAAAAATCAATCCAGGAGCGGATCTTGTTCCTGCCGCTGCAAGCCTCGAAAAGAATGATTGTGATCAAAGGAGCAGGGGACTTAAAAGAAGAGGTAAAGAATTTTCTTCTGGAGTACGTTTTAAAGCCGCATCCTTCCCTGATCATGATTTTGGATATGGAAAGGATTTCGCTCAAGGATCAATTTGTTAAGGGGATATCCCGTTTTGCCGAGGTAGTTCTTTTTAAAGAAGAGGCGCCTGCAGATACCTTTACTTTAAGCCGTCAAATTGAAGCGAAAATGGCGGGACGCGCTTTAGCGGTTTTGACCAGCCTTTTGGATAACGGGGAAAAGCCCGAGCGAATCCTTGGAGGATTAAGATACTCCTGGGAAAACAGCATGGCTCATCCTTTAGAGGTTAAGCAAAGGATGAAACTGCTTCTGGCTTGCGATATTGATATAAAGACCGGCAGGTTAAAACCCGAATTTGCCCTTGAAAGGCTGGTAGTCCGCTTATGCGGATTTGCGAAGTCTTAAACTCAGCCTGGCTTTTTTACGGCTGGCGGTGTTAGGGTGAAGGATTTTCTTCTTGGCTGCCTTATCTAACAGCGAGAAAACTTTTTTAAGCATGGTTTTTGATTCTTCCAGGCTTTTTGCGGATATCAGGGTTTGAAATTTCTTTAAGGTTTTCTTTAATTCCTGCTTCACTTTTAAGTTTTGCAGATGTTTTCTCTTGCTTGCGCGGTCAGTTCTTAATGATGTGGCACGTCTTGGCATTTTAACTTCTCCTTAATTTTTATAGGTCAAATAAATTGAAATATCCGCAAAATCGCGGTATTTATTTATAACATAATTAAATAAGCATGTCAATAAACAAATCTATAGCTAAATCTGCGGGAGTTATCGGCATCGCTACGCTTTGCTCGCGTATCTTGGGTTTTATCCGGGATGTGGTGATTGCCAGGCTCTTTGGAGTATATGTTTATGCCCAGGCATTTATTATCGCTTTTCGTATCCCGAATCTGTTTCGCGATCTGGTGGGAGAAGGAGCGAGCAATGCGGCTTTAGTGCCGGTTTTCAGCGAATATTCCGCTAAACGCAGTAAAGAAGAGTTTTGGGAGCTGGCCAATGTGGTTTTAAATCTGCTCCTGGTGGTTTTAATGGCAATTACCCTTTTAGGGGTAATTTTTTCTCCGCAAATCGTTCATCTGATTGCTCCCGGGTTTGCCGCAGATCCCTATAAGCTTGCCACTACCGTAAAATTAAACCGGTTGATCTTTCCTTATATCCTCTTGATTAGTCTTTCGGCTTATTCCACCGGGATACTTAATTCCTTAAAGCATTTTGCCTGGCCGGCTTTTGCCCCTTGTTTATTGAATATTTCGATCATTCTTTGCGCGATGTTTTTCGGCGAAGGGACCAGGGGGTTGGCTGCAGGTGTGTTGCTGGGAGGGGTTTTGCAGCTTTTGGTGCAACTGCCGGTGCTTTATAAAAAGGGGTTCCGTTTAAAGTTATTCCAGAGGTTTAGGCATCCTGCAGCCAAGACTATCGGTTTGCTGATGTTGCCCCGGCTTTTAAGCAGCAGTATTTATCAGTTGAATAATTTCGTGGATTCGATATTCGGATCCCTGGCAATGATCGTAGGCGAGGGAGGGGTGGCGATATTGTATTTTTCCTATCGGCTCATCCAGTTTCCTTTAGGAATATTTTCTACCGCGCTTTCCCAGGCAATCCTGCCGACAATGTCCATTCAAGCTTTGGAGGATGGACAGGTTAAATTAAAACACACTTTGATCTTCGGTTTACGCGCGACATTTTTCGTGATGTTACCAGCCACTGTAGGGTTTATGGTTTTGTCCCGGCCGATCATTGAAGGACTTTTTGGCGGGGGCAGGTTTGACGCTTATTCTGCGCGTCAGACTGCGGATGCGCTTTTGTTTTATAGTCTGGGATTGTTTGCTTACGGCGGTACTCGAATCCTGCAGCAGTGTTTTTTTGCGCTCAAGGATACGGTTAGTCCGACTAAAAATTCCGTCTGGGCTTTGGGGTTGAACATTCTTTTTAATGCCCTGTTAATGTTCCCGATGAAGATTGCCGGTCTGGCTCTGGCTACCTCTTTGTCCGGGATAATTTGTTTTTTTATGCTTTTCGCCAGGCTGCAGAAGAAGCTGGGGGTTCTTGAGCTTAAGCCTTTGCTGATCTCGTTCTTGAAGATCCTGTTGGCTTCTTTGGGTATGGGGCTGGTTTGCTATTTGATCAATCAGAGGAATTTTATTCCCGGGAGCAATACGGTGTTGCGGCTGGCTAATTTGTGCGTGGTTTTGATCGGCGGGATTATTTCCTATATTTTCTTTTGTTTTATCTTGCGGCTTAAGGAAATGGAAGAGCTCTGGAGGCTTGTAGTTAGAAAGAAATAAAGTTGTCTGCCATGGATATCAAAGATAAAGTCAGGAGTTTGCCGGAAAGTTGCGGGGTGTATATATTTCGGGACATCCAGGCAAAGATCCTTTATATCGGTAAGGCTAATTCGCTGAAGAAGCGGGTGAGTTCTTATTTTAACCGGGCGTTGGATTCCAAGACTCAGGCTTTGGTGGAAAAAATTGCGGATCTGGAATATCGGCTGACAGATTCGGAATCCGGGGCGCAGGTTTTAGAGGCGGCTTTAGTCAGAGAGCATATGCCGCAGTATAACATTGATCTTAAGGATGATAAGTCTTTTCCCTGGATCAAGGTCAGCGCAGAGGATTTTCCGGTGGTTTCCATTTGCCGGAGGAAGAAACCGCAGCCCGGGGACAAGTCTTTATACCTTGGCCCTTATACTAATCCAAGATTTCTGCGTCAGGCGCTCAAGTTGGTGCGCAGGATTTTCGGATTTCGCAGCTGTCGAGTGATGCCTAAACAGGCCTGCCTTTATTACCGGGTAAAGCTTTGCCCGGGCCCTTGCGTGAATTTGATCAGCCGGGATAAATATTCCGAAATCATTAGCCGGATTAAGTTGTTTCTGGATTCCCGCTATGAGGAATTGATCGGCATCCTGTCGCAGAAAATGCGGCTGGCCTCCAAGTCCAGGAATTTCGAAGAGGCGGCTAAATACCGGGATCAGATCGATGCTTTAAGCGCGATCTCCGACACCCCGGATTCCGGTAAAGGACTTGATGAGCTGGAAAAAATGAAGAGCGTTTTAAAGCTGGAGAAGCTCCCGCTTAGGATAGAAGGATTTGATATTTCCAATATTTCCGGAAAGCTTGCTTGCGGGTCTATGGTGAGTTTTTATAAAGGGCTTCCGGATAAGAATAATTACCGGCGGTTTCGGATTAAAACGGTTTCCGGGATCAATGATTATGAAATGCTCAGGGAAGTGGTCTCCCGCAGGTATTCCCGTATTTTAGCCGAGAAACTGGCTTTGCCTGACTTGGTTTTGATCGATGGCGGGAAAGGGCATTTGCAGGTTGCTCAGGAAGAATTGCAGAAGCTGGGGTTAGTTCTACCGTTGATCAGCATTGCCAAGGAGAAAGAGCATATTTTTGTCAGCGGTATGCCGCGGCCTTTAAAATTCAAAGAGGGTAATAAGGCGCTGAATCTTATTCGCAGGGTTCGCGATGAGTCGCATCGGTTCGCACTTTCCTATCACCATGTTTTGCGCAGGAAAAACATGATCGGGAAATGAATTTATGTTTACTGATTTTGTAAAAAAAGTCTATCGGGCGGTATTGAGCATTCCTCCGGGAGAGGTGCGTACCTATAAGTGGGTTGCCCGGAAGGCAGGCAATCCCAAGGCTGGTCGAGCTGTCGGGCAGATCCTAAAGAATAATCCGTATCCTTTGATTGTCCCTTGCCATCGGGTGATTTCTTCAAGCGGGAAGCTTGGCGGGTATGCCTGGGGTTCAAAAAACAAAAAGTTATTATTAGATTTGGAAAGACAGATAAAGCAGTTAGTGGTATAATAAATCCCCTGGATTGCTATTTTTCCGGTTTATATCCAAAAAGGAGAGCGAGCATGAATATTTTTGAGTTTATGAAGGAAATGGTTACCCGTAATGCTTCCGACCTGTTTTTTCGCGCCGGAGGGCTTCCTCATTTAAGGATTGACGGCCGATTGGTCCCGTGTGGGGATGTGCCTTTGAGCGTTGAAGACGTGATGAAGGCGACCGATGATCTTACTTCTGCCGAGCAGCGTGAAAGGTTTAAAAGAAAACTGGATGTGGATTTTGCCCTGGATGTGGATTTTACCTTGTATCTGAAGGATCTTTCTCATCGTTTCCGCGTCAGCATTTTTATGCAGCGGAACTGGCCTTCGATAGTTGTAAGGAATATCCGTAATACTTCCGCTACTTTTGAAGAACTCGGTCTTCCGGTTGAGGTGTTGACCAAGCTCTCCCAGGAAACCAGGGGGTTGGTGCTTTTAACCGGGAGCATGGGAAGCGGAAAGTCTACTACCATTGCCAGCATGCTGGAGTATATCAATCAGAATTCCTACAAACATATTTTAACGGTTGAAGAGCCGATCGAATATACTTTTAAAGACGTCCACTGTTTGATTAATCAACGAGATCTGGGGATAGACGTTTCGTCATATGCCACCGCTTTACGCGCCTTTACTTTGCAGAGTCCGGACGTGATCTTTATCGGAAATATCCGGGATCATGAAACAATGTCTGCGGCTCTTACTGCGGCGGAAACCGGAGTCTTGGTTTTAAGCACCTTGCATACTGTTAATGCCGCGCAGAGCGTGGAAAGGATTACCAACTTTTTCCCGCCGCATCAGCATTTACAGATCCGTACCCAGCTGTCATCTTTGCTTAAAGGAATCATTTCTTTGCGATTGATCCCTTTAAAGGAAGGCGCCGGTAGAGTCCCGGCTTATGAAACTATGCTTTTGACTCCCACGATCAGCCGTTTAATCAGGGAAGGTAAGACCTGGGAGATCCCGCAGTTTATTGAAGACGGCAGTGTTTTTGGCATGCAGACATTTAATCAGAGTTTGACTAAATTAGTCAATGATGGGAAGGTTACCGAGGAAATGGCAGCGATATTCGCGGATAACCGGGAAGAGTTCCTGCTTTCATTAAGAGGTTTTAAGAGAAAATAGAGGGGGTTTCATGTTAGAGGAGATTTTGAACAAACTTTCATCGATCAAGGTATTGTTGGGCCAACTCAGAGGTTATCTTTGACATTGATACTAAGGTGCAGCAGATAGATAAAATGACCCAGGCGATGTCCGAGCCTGGGTTTTGGGATAAGGGGGAGGAATCCTCTAAAACAGTCAAGCAGCTGAAATCTCTAAAATCCATTGTTGAGCCATGGCAGGCGGCTACCAATAAATATCAGGAATTAGCGGAATTAGCGGGAATTTCCAGTAAAGAAGATTCCGCGCTGGTTTCCGAAATATCTCAGGGAGTGCAGGGTCTTTTGGTGGAGTTGGAAAAACTGGAATTTAAAACCCTGCTTTCCGGTCAATTCGATAAAAATAGCGCGATCTTCAGTATTAATTCCGGGGCAGGCGGTACGGAATCTTGCGATTGGGCGAGTATGCTTTTGCGGATGTATACCCGTTTTTCCGAGAAGCACGGGTACGCTACCAAAATCATCGATATCCTTGAAGGCGAAGAAGCCGGGATAAA
>Ga0182021_10006804_pt1 | contig 13573 bp, 2 predicted proteins | sample 612E3MmetaG_FD_120493 | JGI IMG/M metagenome (GOLD analysis project Ga0182021, IMG submission 120493) | Permafrost microbial communities from Stordalen Mire, Sweden - 612E3M metaG (Illumina Assembly) | ecosystem: Environmental > Terrestrial > Soil > Wetlands > Permafrost | place: Sweden...
AAAAGATTGAAAAACTTGCGATGTCACTTGGGAGTGGCTTAAAATCAGTTTCGCTATCACACTTCAATAATGCCTCCCAGAAACCCACGAGTCCTGCTTGCGCTTGGCTGGTATGATTATCGCTTGCACAGCGGCATTGAAAAATATGCGCAGCAGCACGGCTGGCATTTGTGTTCCGACGTCACGCGGGAAAGGATCGTGCCCTGGGGCTGGGAAGGTGACGGCATTCTCGCGTGGCTGGGCGCGGGCGACGATCTGGCGGAATTCGTCTTGGACGCGAAAAAGCCGACGGTGGACTTTAGCTTCCGCCGGCCGCAATTGCATTTTCCCCGCGTGCTGGTGGATCACGCGGCGTGTGCGCGGCTGGCGGCGGAACATTTTTTGATTCGCGGTTTGAAAAACTTTGTTTTTTATAGCGACCGTGACAACTGGGCTTTCGAAGAAAACGGCCGCGCCTTTTCGCAGGCGGTGAGCGAGGCCGGCCATACTTGCACCTGGCTGCGCTGGCATCAATCCCCGGCTTATAACACCGGTTTGTTTCAATGGAAACGCAAACGCCGCTGGCTGGCGGCCGAACTTCAACACGCGCCCAAGCCGCTGGCGGTTCTTGCCACGTCGGATGACCACGCGCTCGAAGTGCTTGAAACTTGTGAGCAAATCGGGCTGTCCGTGCCGGACGAGGTCGGCATTGTGGGGATGGACAATTCCTTGCTGGCAGTGACCACGATGTCCACGCCCATTTCCAGCGTCAACGTCAATTTTGAAATGGTCGGTTATCGTGGCGCGGAAGTTCTGGATCAACTGATGCGGGGGAAAAACGTTTCCACCGAGCCGATCCGCATTCCTCCCTTGGGGTTAATCGCGCGCAAAAGCAGCGATATCTTGATGATCTCGCACCCAGGCGTCGCCAAGAGCCTGCGCTTCATTTGGGAACATTGCGATCAGCCTATTTCCGTTGATGAACTGGCCGGCGTGGCCGGCATGTCTCTGCGGAGCTTTTACCAGGCCTTTACCGACCATGTTGGGCGCCCGCCAGGGGAAGAGCTTCACCGCATCCGCATTGAGCGCGCGAAGAAGTTGCTCGCAGAATTGGATGAAAAAATTGACGTGATTGCACAACAGTGCGGATACCAGAGCGGCAATAGTTTCTGGGTGGCTTTTAAGCAGGCAACAGGCATCTCACCCAAACAATACCAAAAACAAACAGTTTTGATGGTGAGCCGGCGAGGATAATGCTGGTGCCAATCGGAGAGTCCGTCGGAGAGGAATCTCGATTATATTTGAAATCGGCGCACATTGCCTCCCGCAAGTTTTTCAAGAGTTTTCGCAAAACTGGTAGATTGTTCATGGCGAAGCGACTGTTAGATTTGACCCATCGCCCAATTTATGAACCCAATCTTACGGCACCTCAAAACGGATGTGCTCTTCCGCATTGCGATGCCGTATGCGGCCGACGGTGAAAAGTGTTGGATATTCCCATCTCGAAAATCTTGCATTGCGATTTCTAAATTTTGACTTACTGATCCAAAACCTCAATAACCATGAAAACCAAACAGCAAACCCACCAGTTAATTCCACGCTTTCTGGCAGCCACTCTGCTGCCGCTGGCCCTGTTCCTACTGGATGAATCAGCCGTGCGGGCTGACACCACCACCTCCGCTTGGTCCGGTTCAAGTTCGACTGCTTGGAGCACGCCCAGCAACTGGGGTGGCGGAGTTCCATCCTCCACGATTAGTGCGCTGTTCAATGCCAGTTTTGCCAATCAGCCCACGCTCACTGCGACGCAGACGTGCCAGGGGATTTGGCTGGCCACAGGGGCGGCGCAAGACGTGACGATCAACGCGGCATCCGCGCAAGTGCTGACCAATGCGGCCACGGCCACATTGAACGGCGTGGCCAATGCCGGCATCATGATGTCTGACACGGCCAACCACAACCTGACCATCGGGCCGAACGTCAGCCTCGTGCTTGGCAACACCAACGGCTTTTACAATAACGAGTCTTCGGGCGTGTTGACGATTTCCGGCGGCATCAGCGGTGCGAACGGCACCACGCGGGCACTGGTCATTGGCGGCACCGGCACGGTCATTATTTCCAGCAACGCAACCCTCGCGGATCTGACCGTCACCAACACCGGAACCTTAAAAATAACCGGCGGCGTTGTCAGTTCCACCGCCAAAACCGCCGGCAATACCACGGTGGATAAAAACGGCACGTTGGAAGTTGACACCAACGGTATTCTTATCATCGGATCGGGATCTTCTTTTGTTCCAATCGGCAACACTTTGAGCACCACCAACACTTTGTTCATCAACGGCGGCACAGTGACCAACAGTGCCAGCAACGGCACGCAGGTCGGTCGCCAAGGTTATGGCGTTTTGACCGTTACCAACGGCGGCACCTTCACTGATACCAGCGCAGCAACCAAGGGAATTAGCATCGGCGACACGGGCACTGCGAACACCGGCGGAACGATTAATCTCGACGGTGGAACGCTCACGGCCAGTATCATCAAAAGCCCGAAAGGCACCGGCAGTTCTGGCGCTGTTCCCTGCTTCTTTTATTTCAATGGCGGAACGCTCAAAGCGGGGGCGGCAAACGCCACTTTCTTTTCAACCGGTGTCCACGCCAGCGCCCAAGTCAGAAACGGTGGCGGCACAATTGACAATAACGGCTTCGCCATCACCATCGGGCAGGCTTTGCTGCACAGCGCGGTTGTTGACGACAATGCCACCGACGGTGGCATGATTTTCAAGGGTTCGGGCACCAACATCTTGTCTGGAGCCAGCACCTACACCGGGCCGACCGCGCTCAACGGCGGCGTTATTCAGGTCAATGTCGGTGACACCGGCAGTTCCGGGCCGTTGGGTGCTGGGGGAAACATCAACTTCGGCGGCGGCACGTTGCAATTCACCTTGAACAACGGCGTCGATTATTCCAGCCGCATCGCTGCCGGCACCAGTTCCAGCGCGATCAAAATTGATGCCAACGGCCAAATCATTAACTTCGGCAGTCCGCTGGCCGCTTCTCAATCCGGCGGTTTGATTCTCAATGACACCGCCACCACCAAGGGCAGTCTCACTTTGAATGGCGCCAACGCTTACACCGGCGGCACCACGGTGACAGCCGGCAATTTGATCCTCGCTTCCGGTGCCAGTCTGGCAGCGGGCGCGGTGAACATCAACGGCAGTTCGCTGACCTTGAATTCCGGCGCCGCCATCGGGGGGCCGGTCACGATGGCTGGCGGGCTGGCCTTCACCAATCTGGGCGGCGGCACCGTGAATGGCCTGACCTTGCAGTCGGGGGCTACAATCCTCAATCTCGCGGGCGACAATGTGGGCAGCACGCTGACTTCGGGGAATGGGTTTACTTTGAACAACAACAATATCCTGAATTATGAAGTCGAGACCGACGGCGGTTCGGATTTGATCAATGTCACTGGCGGAACTTACAGCGATTCTGCGGTGAGCACCGGCAGCAAGGTTCTGATCAACTTGACTGGCATCGGCAGCGGACTTACGGCGGCGGGAACCCTTGACTTGATTACCTTGACAGGCACGGCTTCGGGGACGATTGACGCCAGCAAGTTTAGCGTCTTCCCGGCCACGATGAACGGTTTCCTGTTAAGCCTGCAAACGGCCAATAGCGGAAAGACGTTGCGCTTGGTGGTCGCCTCCACCGGCTCGCCGGCGACGGCATTTTGGAACGGCGGCGTCAATGCCACTTGGGGCACGGTCGCTAATTGGACGACCGATGCCAGTGGTTCGACTCCCGTGTCTGCCAAGCCGGGCAGCGGCTCGACCATCGTGAATTTTTCCACCACGTCGCCCAACAATCTCTCGACGACTCTGGACGCCAATTACGACATTGCCAGCCTGATTGTGAACGACACTTCCGGCAACATTGGAATTAACCTTGGCAACAACAATTTGACCCTGGAAAGCCCGAACGCTATCACGCTCACCTCCGCTGCCGGCACGGCCACCATCAGCGTGAGCGGCTCGGGCCACTATGTTCTGCCGGTGGATCAAATCATCTCCAACACTTCCAGCAGCACGCTGACGATCAGCGCCCCGATCAGCGGCGCGCACAGCCTGACGATCAACAGCAGCGGCAGCGGCGCCACGGTGTTGTCGGGAATCAATGCGCATGGCGACACCATCGTGAGCGCCGGCGAACTGGATTTGAACGCGACCGGCGGCCAGTCCGTTCCCGGCAATCTAACGGTGAATGCCGGCGGCACGGCAAAATTGCTGAAAGCCAGCCAGATCAACAGCGCCAAAACCGTGACGGTCAGTGGCGGCACGCTTGATATTCAAGGCCACAATCAAACGGTGGCCAGCGTGCAATTGACCAGCGCCGGCAGCCTCAATGACAGCGTCGGCGGCGCGGCACTGTCCGGCACAACCTTGTTTGACATCCAAGACGGCACGATCAACGCCGTCCTCGGCGGCAGCGCCGGCCTGACCAAGAGCACCGCCACCACGGTGACACTTTCCGGCGCGAACACTTACACCGGGCCGACCGTCATCTCGAACGGCGTGTTGAGCGTGTCGAGCCTCAATCGCGTCAGCGGCGGGAGTGCCAGCAGCAGCTTGGGCGCTCCCACGACGGTTCCCAACGGCACGATTACCCTCGGTGCCGGAACCACAACCGGCCAGTTGAGCTACACCGGCAGCGGCGAGACGTCGGATCGCGTCATCAACCTTGCCGGCACCACGGGCAGCGCGGTCATTGACCAATCCGGCGGTGGCTTGTTGAAATTCACCAGCGATTTCACGGAATCGGGAGCGGTGTCAAACAAGTTGACGCTGCAAGGTTCCGGCGCGGGTGAACTCGGCGGTGTGGTCGCCACCAGCACCAACACTTCCGTCACCGTGACGGGAGGCGGCACTTGGACCTTCTCCGGCTCCGGCACCAGCACGATGGGAAATCTGTATGTCAACGGCAGCACGCTGAACATCACCAATGGCACCATCAACGCCACTCCCAACGCCGGCAGCACCGCCGTGGACAACAGCGGCACATTGGAGGTGAGCAGCAACGCAACTCTGACCATCAACGCCGGCTCCGCTTCGTATTTCCCGATCGGCAACACTGCGGCCACGACGAGCACCCTGCTGGTGAACGGCGGCACGGTCAACGCCGGGGCCATCAATGGCACGGTGGTTGGCCGTGTTGGTTTTGGCGTTCTGACCATCAACAGCGGCACCTTCAGCGACACCAGCGGCGCAGGCCGGGGCATTGACATCGCTGACCAAGCCACGGCCACCGGCGGCACCGTCAATCTTAACGGCGGCACCCTCGCGTGCGGCATCATCCGAAGCGTCCGCGGCAACAACGGCTCGATTCCCTGCTACGTCTATTTCAACGGCGGCACTCTCAAGGCGAACGTGGCGAATGCGAGCTTCTTCTCCGTTCCGACCAATATCACCGCCGAAGTCAGGGACAATGGCGGCACGGTGGACAATAGCACCAACGACATGACCATCGCGCAGCCTTTGCAGCACAGCACGACGGGCGGCGACAATGCCACGGACGGCGGCCTGACCTTCAAAGGTTCCGCCGTCACCACCCTGGCCGGCCCCAACACCTACACCGGCCCGACAGCGCTCAACGGCGGCAAAGTCAATGTCGGCGTGGCGGAATCCGCCGGCGTCTCCGGTCCTTTCGGCGTGCCGACGACGACCGTTGGATCGCTCACGTTTGGTGGCGGCACATTGCAATATTCGTCCGTGAACAACAACGATTACTCCGGCCGCTTCAGCACGGCTGGAAATCAGCCCGTCAGCATTGATGTGAATGGCCAAAGCGTCACGTTCAACACGGCGATTCAAGGCGGCGGAACTTCTTTGACGCTGGCCGATTCGACCGGTGGCGGCACATTGACGCTTCCGACAGCCAACGCCTGCACCGGCGATACCACAGTCAACGGCGGCACGTTGGCGTTGAGCGGCAGCGGTTCGCTGGCCAGCGCGAACATCACCGTGGCCACGGGAGCCGTGTTTAATGTCTCCGCTATTTCCAGCGGCAGTTATACGCTGAATAATTCCGGCATCCTCACCATGAAAATTGGCAAAAGCGGCACAACTTCCCAAGGTCGGGTGATTACGGGAACCAAAACTCTCACCTACGGCGGAACGCTGACGGTAGCAACAAATGCCAGCACCAGTGCGCTGGTCTCGGGCGACAGCTTCACGCTGTTCAGTGCCGGCAGCTACAACGGTCATTTCACAGCTACGAATCTGCCGGCTTTGGCTGCCGGGTTGGGCTGGAATTGGAATTCCGCCAGTGGCACATTGAGCATCGTTACCACCGTCAATCCCAATCCCACCAACATCACCTACAGTGTCAACGGCAATACCCTGACGCTGACTTGGCCAGCCGATCACACCGGTTGGACCCTGCAATGCCAAACCAACGCCCTTGGGGTCGGCTTGAACACGGCCTCCAACGCTTGGTTCAATGTGCCGGGTTCAACCAGCGTTAACACCACGAACATCACGGTGAATCCCAAGCAACCCGCGGTTTTCTATCGGTTGAAGCTGTAAATCACATCTTGTCCACGCGCTGCCGGATTCTGGGTTTGGTCCGGCGGCGCTTTTTTGCGACATCGGCGCTACGGGTGCATCGGCCTGGCCCGCCCGCCTGCCATTACAAATCGTTGGCAAGATCAGATATAATGGTGCCGCGCGTTTTATTCTTGCAGGATTTTCAAGTTTTTTTGCAGGACCGGCAAATTGTAGGGATGGAATTGAATGGTAGATTTTGCTTATCGCCCCAATGACGAATGTGAATTTTAAAACGGCTGTGCTCGACGATTTTGTGATGCCGATTACAAATCACGGCCGCCGCCCACGACATTCTACCAACGCTGGGATTTCTTGAACGACGACTTTCAAACCTAAATAACCATGAAAACCGAACAACAAACGCATCAATTAATTCCGCGCTTTCTGGCAGCCACGCTACTGCCGCTGGCCCTGTTCCTGTTCGGCGGCTCATCCGCGCAGGCAGACACCACAACCTCCGCATGGAATGGCTCAAGCACAACTTGGAACGCATCGGGCAGTTGGGCGAGTGGTATTCCTTCCTCGACGGTCAGCGCGTTGTTCGGCTCCGCTTTCACTGGTGCCAATCAGCCGACATTGGCTGGGGCGCAGACGAGCCAAGGCATCTGGCTGGCTTCGAGTGTCGGGCAGAATGTGACGATTAATTCCGGTTCCGCCTATGCGCTGATCATCACCGGCACCGCCACGCTGAACAGCCAGGTAAATGCGGGCATTATCATGTCGGATTCGGGCAACCACAATTTGACCATCGGGCCAAATACCAGCATCACGCTCGGTGCCAGCACCGGGTTTTACAACAACGAGGCTTCGGGGCAGTTGACGATTTCGGGCAGCATCAGCAGTAGCAGCCAGACGCTCACCTGTGGTGGCACGGGCGTCGTGAACCTCTCTGGCGGCGCGACTCTTTCGGTCTTGTTGGTCAATGGAAATGGCGGCACGGTGAAAATTACGGGCGGCACCGTCACCGGCTCGGCGAGTGGCAACGCGGTGGACAAGGGGGCTACTTTGGAAGTTGATGCCGGTGGGACTTTGACACTTGGCTCATCCTCATCCTTTTTCCCGATCGGCAACACTGCTGGCACCACCAGCACCCTGTGGGTCAATGGCGGCACCGTCACCATGAATGGCATAAACGGCGAACAAGTCAGCCGCATTGGCAATGGCATTTTGACCATCAGCAGCGGCTCCTATACTGACAACAGCGGAAATGCCAAAGGTCTCAGCATGGCTGACACGAGCGGAACAACCGGCGGCACCGTCAATCTTAACGGTGGCACTCTTACGGTTCCCATTGTCAGGAGTCCCAGAGGCACCGGTAATTCTGGTGGAGTTCCCTGTTTCTTCTATTTCAATGGCGGAACGCTCAAGGCGAATGCGACGCCAGCCACTGCTTTCTTTTCCGTCAGCAGTGCGGTTAGCGCTCAAGTCAGAAATGGCGGTGGAACGGTGGACAACAACGGCAAATCCATCACCATCGGGCAAAACTTGCTCCATAGCGCTGTTGGTGGCGATAACGCCACCGACGGTGGTATGATTTTCCAAGGTTCGGGCACCAACACCTTAACTGGCACCAGCACTTATACCGGGCCGACGGCCATCAACGGCGGCGTGGTGAATGCCGGCAGCGCGCAGGCCGGCACCACCAGCGGCCCGTTGGGTGCCAACGGCGCCATCAGCTTTGGCGGCGGCACGTTGCAATACAGCAGCACCTTTGGCGCGGTGGATCTTTCACCCCGCATCGCTGCCAGCACCAGCGCCGTCGCGATTTCGCTGGATCTCAACGGACAGAGCGTCACCTTCGGCACGGCCCTGACTTCTTCGCAGTCCGGCGGTTTGACTTTGAATGACACGGCGGTCACCAAGGGCAGTCTCACGCTCTCCGGTGCCAATGGCTATACCGGCAACACGACCGTGACGGCCGGCAGTTTGATTTTGGCGGCATCCGCGAGCCTAGCGAGCGGGGCGGTCAATGTGAATGCCAATTACCTGACCATGAATTCGGGCAGCACCATCGGCGGCGCGGTCACGATGGCTGGCGGCCTCACCTTCACCGTGAAAGGCAGCGATTCCGTGAACGGCCTGCTGACTCTGGCGTCCGGTGCCACGACCGTTGATCTCTCGGCTGACAGTGCGGCCAACACACTGACCTTGGGCAACGGATTGACTTTGAATAATAACAACGCGATCAATTTCGATGTTGCCACCGCCGGGTCGGACAAGATCAACGTCACGGCCGGCGCTTACAGTGATTCTGCCGTGAGCACCGGCAGCAAGGTGCAAGTGAATCTGACTTCCATCGGCAGCGGCATCACGGCAGCCGGAACGATTGACCTGATCACGCTCACCGGTTCTGCCAGCGGCACGATTGATTTGACCAAATTCAATCTTTCGCCGACCACGCTGAGCGGTTTTCTGTTGAGCCTGCAAACGGCCAACAGCGGAAAAACCTTGCAGTTGTTGGTGACCGCCGCCAGTTCGCCCGCCAGTGCGTTTTGGAGCGGGGCGACGAGCGCCAGTTGGGGCACTTTGAACAATTGGGCCACCGACGTTACCGGGGCAACCGCTCTGTCGGTTTTGCCCGGTGGCGGCGTGACGGCGGTGAATTTTTCCACCACTTCGCACAATAATCTTTCGACAACGTTGGACGCCAATTACGACATTTTGAGTCTCACGTTCAACAACACCTCCGGTAACGTGGGCATTGACGTTGGCAGCCACACTTTGACGTTGGAAACCCCGGCGGCCATCACGCTCAATGCCGGGGCCGGCACCGCGACAATCAGCGCCAGCGGCGCGGGCGGCTACGTTCTTGCCGCGGATCAAACCGTCGCCAATGCTTCCAGTAGCGCATTAACCATCAGCGCCCCGATCAGCGGCGCGCACAATCTGACCATCAGCAGTAGTGGCTCCGGCGTCACGACGTTGTCCGGCGCAAATTCTCACGGCGACACCGCTGTGACGGCGGGCGAACTGGATTTGAACACGACCAGCGGACAATCCATTCCCGGCAATCTGACCGTGAGCGGCGGCACGGCAAAACTTTTGCAGTCCAGCCAAATCAACAGCGCCAAGAACGTGGTGGTGAGCAGCGGCGCGTTGAACATTCAAGGCAACAATCAGACGGTGGCGGGCGTGCAGATGACCGGCGGCAGCATTGCCGGCGGTGCGGGAACGTTGACCAGCACCACGGCGTATGACCTGCAAAGCGGCACGGCCAGCGCCATCCTCGGCGGCAGCGCCGGTTTGACCAAGAGCACGGCGGGAACGGTGACGCTGTCCGGCGCGAATACCTACCCCGGACCGACCGCCATCCAGAACGGCGTTTTGAGCGTCGCCTCCATCAACAGCGTCAGCGGCGGGAACGCCAGCAGCAGTTTGGGCGCTCCGACGACGGTGGCCAACGGCACGATTGCCATCGGTTCCACCACAACGTCCGGCCAGCTTAGTTACACCGGCAGCGGCGAAACATCGGATCGAGTCATTGACTTGGCTGGCACCACAGGCGGCGCGACGATTGACCAATCCGGCAGCGGCTTGTTGAAGTTCACCAGCGGTTTCACCTCATCGGGAATCGGTTCAAAAACTTTGACACTGCAAGGTTCCGGAACCGGTGAAGTCGCGGGCGTGGTGGCCACAAACACCGGCACTTCCGTCACCAAGACTGGCTCCGGCACTTGGACGATTTCCGGCTCAGGCACCAGCACGCCGGGAAATCTGGCGCTCAACGGCGGCACGCTAAAAATCACGGCGGGCACCATCAACATCAGCGGCAGCGTGGCGGGCGGCACCTTGGTGGACAAGGGCAGCACTTTGGAAGTGGACGCCGGCGGGACACTGACGATTCCCTATGCGTCCTCTTATTTTCCAATCGGCAACACCGCCAGCACCACCAACACCCTGTTTGTTAATGGTGGCACGGTCAACGTGAACTGCTTGAACGGCGAACAAATTGGCCGCGTTGGTTCCGGCATCTTGACCATCAGCAGCGGCTCCCTCACTGATACCAGCGGAACCGGCAAAGGCCTCAGCTTCGCCGACTCGTCCGCGACCGCGAGCGGCACCGTCAATCTTAACGGTGGCACGCTGACGGCGAGCGTTATTCGGAGCCCCAATGGCACCGGCAGTTCCGGAAATGCTCCCTGTTTTTTCTATTTCAACGGCGGCACGCTCAAGGCCGGTGCGGCAAACGCGACTTTTTTTTCCACCGGTGGCAAAATATCCGCCCAAGTCAGAAACGGCGGCGGCACGCTGGACAATAACGGCAATGCCATCACCATCGGCGATAATTTGGTGCACAGCACGGTGGCCGGCGACAATTCCACCGACGGCGGCCTGACCTTCACGAATTCGGGTGCGGCGGCCACGATCACCTTGACCGGCACAGAAACCTACACCGGCAACACCACCATCAGCGGCGGCACGCTGGCGTTGACCGGCACCGCTTCGATTGCCAGCAGCGCCAACCTCCGCATCGGCACAGGCGCGAATTTTGACGTGACGGGTTTGACTTCCACGTTCCCGCTCGGCTCCGGCCAGACGCTGGTCGGCAACGGCGGCACGCTCGCCGGCAACGCCAACCTCACCGCCGGCGCGCTGGCGGTGAACTACACCAGCGGCACGCCGTCGCTGGTCGTGAGCAACGGCACGTTGAGCTTGAGCAGCAACGCCGTGACCGTCACGGTTTCCGGCAGTGCGCTGACGGCGGGCAGCTACAAGCTGATTGCTGTCGCTACCGACGGAAACGTCGGTTCGGTCACCGGAATTTTGCCGGTCAATGTGACCGTCAATGGCTCCGGCGCGACGGCACCGGCGGCATTGCAGATCCTCAACGGCGAATTGTATCTGGTGGTCGGCACCACCACGCTCGCACTGACCTCTTCGGAAAATCCCTCGCTCGTTGGTGCCAATGTGACCTTCACGGCGAGCGTGCAGACCAACGGCGTGACAGCTGGTGGCGCCACCGGCACGGTGACCTTGTTCACCAACAGCGTGAGCTTCGCGACCAACAATTTGAGCGGCGGCACGACGAGTTTCAGCCTGTCCAGCCTGCCGGTCGGGTTGAATCCGGTCGTGGCGTTTTATAGCGGTGATCCCAATTACCTGGCCAGCAGCAACGCGTTGACCCAGACGGTGACCAACAGCGGCGCCACCCTGCCCATCATTAACGGAGCGACCGCCCTGACAGTGGTGGCCACTAGCAACGCCACTTTGAGCGCGTTGGTTTACGGTTCGCCCACGCCGGACTTGCAATGGTATTTGAGCACCGATGGCGGCGCGACTTCCAGCGCCATCACCGGCGCGACCACAGATTCGCTCACGCTGACCAATGTGCAGTATTCGCAAGACGGCTATATCTATTCGCTCGTCGCCAGCAACAGCGTCGGCATGGCAACCAACAGCGTGACCTTGACGGTGTGGGTGACCGCCAGCATCTCCACCCAGCCGGCAAGCCTCGTCGTCACCAACACTCAGGGCGCGACGTTCAGTGTCACAGCCGGCGGCGTTCCGGCGCCGACTTATCAATGGTATTTCAACGGCAGCCTCATTCCCGCCGCCACGACCACGAATTATAACATCGCCAGCGCCGCGCCGACCAACACGGGCAATTACACGGTCGTCGTGTCGAACAGCGTCAATGTGGTGACGAGTTTCGTGGCCACATTGACCGTCAATTCAACGATGGGTTATACCTCGCTCGCGCCCGCCAACGGCGCTACCGGCGTCTGCTACGACACGCCGCTTTACCTGACCTTCGGCCAGACGCCCACGCTGCGCACCAGCGGCACGATCAAGATTTTCAACGTGAACAACAGCACCACGCCGGTGGACACGATTGACCTGGGCCAGTGCTTCACGATCAACACCAACTACGCCGCCAATGTTCAGCCTTACAATATCAGCGGCCAGACGTTCACCAATTTCCCGGTCATCATCACCGGCACCACGGCGGCGATCTATCCGCATCAAGGTTTGTTGACTTCCAACCAAACCTACTTTGTCACGGTGGATGACGGCACTTTTACCGATAGCACGGGCGCATTCTTTGCCGGCATCAGCGCCACCAACGCGTGGCAGTTCACGACCAAGGTCGGCGGCCCGCTGAATACGACCAACCTCGTGGTCGCCCAAGATTACAGCGGTGATTTTGCCACCGTCCAGGGTGCGGTGAATTTCGTCCCCAGCGGCAACACCACGCCGACCATCATCAACATTCACAACGGCACTTATACAGAAGTCGTGAATGTGAATGGCAAACACAATCTCGATTTTCGCGGCCAGAGCCGCTGCGGCACGATCATCGGTTATCCGAACAACGGCTGGCTCAATAATAACACGGCTCTGCGCCCCGCCTTTGCGTTGAATGGCAACAACTGCACATTGGAAACCCTGACGGTAACCAACATGACCCCCAAGGGCGGTTCCCAGGCGGAGGCCATTGACGTCGAAGGGACGCGCGCCATTCTTTACAACATCAACCTCTGTAGCTATCAGGACACGTTCCTCGTCCATTGGTCCGGCAATCTGGTCTATTTCCAGGATTCGCTGGTTCAGGGCGACACGGACTTCAACTGGGGTTATGGCACGGTGTATTACACCAATTGCGAAATCCGTTGTGTGACTGCCGGCGGTCGCGTCACGCAACCGCGTTCACCATATACGACCAATGGTTTTGGATTCATCAACTGCCGCATCACCAAGGGTTACTCCGGCTTCAGCGCCTTCTCTTTGGGCCGCACCATTGGCTCGCCCACCAGCCCGTCGGAAGTGCTCTTTGCAAACTGCCTCATGGATGATGTCGTGGCCGGATACGACAGCGATGCCGGCACGAACATGGCGGATTACGCGTGCAGTAATCTGACCGCCACCGTTGCGAAGTCGCTGGCTTATTCGTCGCACTCGACCAGTGGCGATTCCTATGTCATCGCCATCCAAAGTGCCTCCACCTGGCTCTATGGCTGGCAGCCGGCCTTGTCACCGAACATTGTCAGCCAGCCGGTGGG
>Ga0182021_10006806_pt1 | contig 13570 bp, 17 predicted proteins | sample 612E3MmetaG_FD_120493 | JGI IMG/M metagenome (GOLD analysis project Ga0182021, IMG submission 120493) | Permafrost microbial communities from Stordalen Mire, Sweden - 612E3M metaG (Illumina Assembly) | ecosystem: Environmental > Terrestrial > Soil > Wetlands > Permafrost | place: Sweden...
CTCCGTATATGGGCCGGTGCGCCGCGTGTGCAAGGGTTTTCTCGATCCGTTCGGCATCCGCTACACTTTCTTCGCCGCCGACGGCAGCGACCTGGAAGCGAAGATCGAAGCGGACACGCGGCTCATCTATGCCGAATGCCCGGGCTCGCTGGTATTCGAAATGATGGACATGCGCCGCGCCGCGGCGATCGCGCGCGCGCGCGGCATCGTCCTCGCGGCGGACAATACATGGGGCTCCGGCTGGCTCTACAATCCACTTGCGCTCGGGGCCGATGTTTCCCTGCTCGCGGCGACCAAGTACATCGTCGGCCACTCGGACGCGATGCTCGGGGCGGTAGTGACCAACGAAGCCGCCTGGACCAAGCTCGCGGCGATGGCCGATACGCTCGGCCAGGTGGTGTCGCCCGACGACGCCTATCTTGCCTTGCGCGGCCTGCGCACGCTCGCCGTGCGCCTGCCGCAGCACGAGCGCAATGCGCGGGTGTTGATCGACTGGTTCCGGCAGCAGCCCGAAGTCAGGACGGCATATTATCCGGGGCTGCCCGGGCATCCGGGCCACGAGCTGTGGAAGCGCGATTTCACCGGCGCCTGCGGCTTGTTCTCGATCGAGTTCCAGGGCGTCACTGAAGCACAGACAGAGCACTTTATCGACGCGCTCGAGTTGTTCGGGCTGGGCGCCTCCTGGGGCGGCTTCGAGAGCCTGGTGCTCCCGGAAAACGTCGCGGCATCCCGGACGGTGGCCGATTGGTCCAAGCACGGCCCGATCGTGCGCTTTCACGCCGGCCTGGAGGATACGGACGATCTGATCGCCGACCTGGAACGCGGCATGCGCGCCCTGCGCGCGGCGTAGCGCGAGGAGGAATGATGAACAATGCAATCAGACTGACGCATGCACTCATCGCGGTGCTGGCGATCGCGTGCGCGGCCGGCGCCAGCGCGCAGACACTGCCGAGGGCGGGCGGATATCCCGACAAGCCGATCCGCTTCGTCTCGCCGTTCCCGCCCGGGGGCGGCAACGACACTGCGACGCGCATCGTCACGCAGAAGCTCACCGAGCTCACCGGGCAGTCCGTGATCGTCGAGAACCGGGGCGGCGCGGGCGGCAATCTCGGCGCCGAGCTGGCGGCGAAGTCGCCCGCCGACGGTTACACCGTGTTCACCGGGCAGGTGAGCATCATGGCGGTGAACCCGGCGCTGTATGCGCGCACCGGCTTCGATCCGCTCAAGGATTTCGTGCCGCTGACGCAGATCAACGCCGCGCCGCTGGTCATCGTCGTCGCAGCCGCGTCGCCTTTCAAAACCTTCCAGGACCTTGCCGTCGAGACCAAGGCCAAGCCGGGCAGCGTGACTTTCGCCACCCCGGGCAACGGCACCCTGTCGCATCTGCTGGGCGAGGTGCTGAAGCAGGAAGCCGGCATGGACATGGTGCACGTGCCCTACAAGGGGGCGGGCACGGCGATCACCGATCTGCTCGGCGGGCAGGTGGCGGTCATGATCACCTCCACCTCCTCGGTCGCCGGCTTCGTCCAGAACGGCAAGATGCGCGCGCTCGCGGTAACCAGTCCGCGCCGCCTCGGCGTGTTCAAGGACGTGCCCATGCTCGCAGACCTGGGCTATCGCAACATGGTGTTCGATGACTGGTACGGTTTCTTCCTGCCGGCGGGCACGCCGAAGGAGCGCGTAGACTATCTCGCCCGGGCGCTGATCCGGGCGCTCAATTCGCCGGAGGTGGCGAGCCGGATCCGCGACGGCGGCAGCGAGGTCGTCGCGAACACCCCGGCGCAGTTCGCCGAGGTGCTGCGCGCGGACATCGCGCGTTGGTCGCAGGCGGTGAAGCTGACGGGGTTGCGGCTCGATTGAGATTCGTCAGTTCGACTGGACAGGGGATGATATGACAAACACGACGGGATCGACGGCAGGCAGCGGCAGGGGCGCGCGCATTGCAGGCGCGCTCGCCTGGACCGGCCTGGCCCTTGCCCTGGCCTGCGGCGTCGCCGAGTTGCTCGCCGGTCTGGGTTATCGCTGGAATTGGTGGCATTTCCGCAGCGGCATCCTGATCATGCGCTGGTCCGCGACCACCGATCTCGCGGCGGTGGCATTGACCCTGGCGGCGGCGATGCTCGCCTACAAGTACGGCGCGCGCGGCGTGCTCGCGGCAGGCGCCACCGGCCTGGTGCTCGCCCTGGTCGTGGCCGGCCCGCCGCTGTATTACTGGCGGCTGGTGGATCAGGTTCCGCGTATCCACGACATCAGCACCGATACCGACAACCCGCCGCGCTATGTTGCCGTGCTGCCCTTGCGCAAAGGCGCGGAGAATTCGACGGATTACAGTGCGGAAGTCGCTGCGCAGCAGAAGAAAGCCTACCCCGACATAGCGCCAGTATTGCTCGATCTGCCGCCGGCCGAGGTGTTTGCGCGCGCCGAGCGCGCGGCGCGCGCCATGGGCTGGGACATCGTCGCCGTCGCGCCCGAGGATCTGCGCATCGAGGCCACGGACACCACGCTGCTATTCGGTTTCAAGGATGATATCGTCGTACGCGTCGCGCCTAGCGGTAACGGCAGCCGCGTGGATGTGCGTTCGTTGTCGCGCGTCGGCAAGAGCGATTTCGGGGTCAATGCAAACCGCATACGCAAATTCTTGCGGCAGCTGGCCGGAGCTTGACCCGGTGTTCACTTTCACTTAAAAAAGGAGGATGCGATGGAAGACGGGCAACGCAGGGAATTTCTGAAGCGCGCCGGCGGGTTGATGCTTGCGGCGGGCATGGGAACAAGCGCAGCACGGGTGTTCGCGCAATCCAAGATCAAGCTCGGACCGAAAGACGCGTTGATCGTGGTCGACGTGCAAAACTGTTTCATCCCCGGCGGCAGCCTGGCGGTGGCGAAGGGCGATGAGATCGTCCCGCTGATCAACACGCTGGCGAAGAGCTTCCAGAACGTGGTGCTGACGCAGGACTGGCACACACCCGGGCATGTTTCCTTTGCCTCCTCACACCCGGGAAAGAAGCCGTTCGAATCGGTGAAGCTGGGTTACGGCAACCAGATCCTCTGGCCGGATCACTGCGTGCAGGGCACCGATGGCGCCAATCTGCACAAGGACCTCGCCATTCCGACGGCGCAACTGGTCATCCGCAAGGGCTACCACAAGGACGTGGACAGCTATTCGGCGTTCATCGAGGCGGATGGCAAGACCAAGACCGGACTGGACGGTTACCTCAAGGGCCGCGGCATCAACAGCGTCTACGTATGCGGCTTGGCGACCGACTTTTGCGTCGCGTGGACGGCGCTCGATGCGCGCAAGCTGGGATTTGCGGCGGCGGTAATCGAAGATGCCTGCCGCGGCATCGACACCCAGGGTTCGCTCGCAGCCGCCTGGGACAAGATGCAGAAGGCCGGCGTCAAGCGCATCCAGTCGGGCGTCATTGTTTAGGGTTTACCTTCGGATGAGGGGATGGCTTCCCTCATGCCCTATGGACTGACCAGCCGCAAAATGAATTTTGCAACGGGTTGTTAGGCAAGCTGCTGCCCCTAGCGCGGCATGCCGGGCGGCGGGTTTGCCGGTACCCGTTGCCAGGCGGTTGCGCAACTGGGAACGTAGGGGTAGTAGCCCGGCGGGTTGGGACAGTAGTACCAGAACTGCGCCGACGGCGGCGCCGGGAGAGCGGGCAACATCGGCGGCTGATACGGATTGGGATAGGGATAGACGGGGTCCGGATAGTAGTACCAGACGCCGCCGACGATCCACCACCACCCCGATCGGCCTGAGTGGTGCCCCTGATACCAGCGGCCGCTGCGCCAGTGTCCGAGGTCATGTTCGTTGAAGCGATGGATGTCCCCGTGCCAGCCCTCGTGCCGCCCGCGCTCGGCGCCGCGGCGATGATCATCGGCCGCGGCTGGACCGGACGCCGCCGACAGTGCAATCAGGACGCCGAGTGCCGCTGGCGCAATGCTCATCGCGCGCAGTCGCGCGCTTATGCCCGCTCGCGTCAGGCGGCCGGCCATGGTCGATCCACAGGACTCAACGCGCCATGCCCGGGGGCGGAGGCGGCGGATAGCCGGGGGGCGGGGGAGGAGGCGCGTAGGTGCCTGCGGGCGGAGGCGGCGGGTAGGCCGAACGCGCAGGCGCCGACATTATCTGGCCCGACACGGGAACGCGATTGCCCTTGAAATACATGCATTGAACATAGGCGTTGTCGTAACGCCGCTGCGTAGCATAGCCGGACGCTTGACCTGTCCCGGCCCCGATGGCGCTGCCTGTCAGGAGTCCCATCCCTGCGCCGACGGCCGCGCCCTCATGCCCGCCCATGGCGGCGCCGGCCGCCGCGCCTATCGCAGTGCCGATGGCGGCGCTCGCTACGCCGCTCGAGACGGCCGCGTCGTTCGCCGTCGCGCCGCCGACTTGGCCGAGCGCGTATTGCCTGCAATCGGCATCGTCGCCACGGAACTGATCGAAATTCTTCCCGGTCCCGGGCATCGCCATGACGCTCGGACCGGTCGGGATGGTCACGCACCCGCCTAGCATCAGCAACGCCAGAAGCGGTGAAAAACGCAATAATTTGGACATAATCGATCGCTCCGAAGCATTAACGGGAAGGAGGTTGCGCCGGCACGCGCTGCCAACCTGCAGGGCATTCATTGACGTAGGGATAATAGCCCTTTGCGGCAGCGCAGTAGAACCAGTCCCCCTGGGCCTGCGACGGCGCGGGTGCGGACGGTGCCACGCCCTGCTCGGCATACACCGGCGGTAAGGCAGGCACGACTGCCGCGGGATAGCCATATGCGGGTGCGGGATAGGCATACGCCGGCGCAGGATACCCGTAAGCGGGCGCAGGATAAGCATAGGCGGGCGCAGGATAAGCATAGGCGGGCGCCGGATAGCCGTAGTAGGGCGGGTAATAGCCGGGGCCGTAAATCGGAAATCCGAGAGAAATGCCGAAGCGCACGTTCCCGCCGTAACCGTAGCCGTGGCCATAGCCGTGGCCGCCGTGCTGCGCCATCGCCGAGCCGCTAGCCAGCGCGCCGAACAACACCAGGGCGACGGCCGTTATAGTCTTGGGCAGTGTTTTCATGATGGACCACTCCAATCTAATCTCTATTCAGGAGCCCAGACTAACAAGTTCGCGCGTCCAATGTGGTAACGAATTGTTTCAATATGTAACGCCAGCCTGCCCGCGCGGGTTTACCCGTGTTTGCCTGAATTCGCGGCCGGGTGCCCTTGCTTCGCGCCTCAGCGGCCTTCCAGCTCCTTGCGCACGATGGCCGCGCCCGCAGCGAGGGCCCTGAGCTTGCCCTGCGCCACCGCGCGGGGCAGCGGCACCATGCCGCAGTTGGTGCAGGGATAGAGTCTTTCCGGCGCGACGAATTTCATCGCCGCGCGCAGCGTCTGCGCCACTTTTTCCGGCGTCTCGACTTCCTCGCTGGCGACGTCGATCGCGCCGACCATGAGATCCTTGCCCTTGAGCAGGCCGATCAGCTCCAGCGGCACCCTGGAGTTGGCGCATTCGAGCGATACCTGGTCGATCTTCGATTTCGCCAGCAGCGGAAAAGTGGATTCGTACTGGCGCCATTCCGAACCCAGGGTCTTCTTCCAGTCGTTGTTGGCCTTGATGCCGTAGCCGTAGCAGATGTGCACCGCGGTCTTGCATTTGAGTCCGGCCGCGGCGGCCTCCAGTGTTTCCACGCCCCAGTCGCGCACCTCGTCCATGAACACGTTGAACGCCGGCTCGTCGAACTGAATGACGTTTACGCCCAGGGCCTCGAGCTCGCGCGCCTCGGCGTTGAGAATCTTGGCAAACTCCCGTGCCAGCTTTTCCCGGCTCTTGTAGTAGCCGTCGTAGAGCGTGTCCACCATGGTCATCGGGCCGGGGAGCGTGAATTTCACCGGCCTGTCGGTCTCCGCGCGCAGAAATTTGGCGTGCTCGGCGAATATCGATCTGGGACGCGCCACCGGACCGACCACCATCGGCACGTCGGCGTCGTAGCGGTTGCGGATGCGCACCGTCTTCTTGTTCTGGAAATCGACCCCGTCGAGGTTCTCGATCAAGGTGGTGACGAAATGCCGTCGCGTCTGCTCACCGTCGGTGACGATGTCTATGCCGGCCGATTCCTGGTCGCGCAGCACCAGGCGCACCGCGTCGCGCAGGCCCTCGGCGAGGGCCTCGCCCTGGAGCAGCCAGGGCGCCCAGAGTTTCTTCGGTTCGGCCAGCCATGCCGGCTTGGGCAGGCTGCCGACGATGGTCGTTTTCAATATCGCGTGGTTCATGCAAATTCTCCCGGGCTGGCTGAGGCGCCAGTATGCACCAGCCGCCGCAGGTTAGTCACGGCGGGCACGATGTTCGCCGGCCTGCGATCCGGCTGCGTCCGCAGGACCACGCGCATTGCTGCATGGCTCTCGCGGGAATAAATCCCCGCCGGCAGCGGTATTGAGGGCATGCAGCGTTTTTGCTGCGTGCAATCCGAACCGAGGAGGAAGCCATGCACGATATCGATCGCAGGGATTTTCTGAAACTGACGGGACTGGGCGGCGCGGTGTTCGTCTCCGGCCTGGCGGGGTGTTCCACGATGGGGGCCAATGCGGCGCAGCAGGACTTCCACTTCGTCCAGCTCTCCGACGTACACTGGGGCTTCAACGGCCCTGCGGTAAACCCGGACGCCAAGGGTACCTTGCCCAAGGCCGTGGCCGCGGTGAACGCGCTAGAAGTGCAGCCCGATTTCATCATGTTCACCGGCGATCTGACGCATACGACCGACGATCCGCAGGAGCGCAGGCGGCGCCTGGCGGAGTTCAAGAGCATCGCCGGCGGATTGAAGAATCCCAACGTACGCTTCATGCCGGGCGAGCACGATGCGGCGCTCGACCAGGGCCAGGCCTGGATGGAGCATTTCGGGCAGACCCACTACAGCTTCGACCACAAGGGCGTGCATTTCGTCGTCGTGGACAACGTTTCGGATCCGGCCGCGCGCATCGGCGACGCGCAGCTCGACTGGCTCAAGACCGATCTGGAAAGGCAGGGCAAAAACGCGCGCATCGTCGTGTTCACCCACCGCCCGCTGTTCGATCTGTACCCGCAGTGGGACTGGGCCACGCGCGATGGCGCCAAGGCGATGGACTTGCTCATGCCCTATCGCAACGTCACGGTGTTCTACGGACACATCCATCAGGAGCACCACCACACGACCGGCCACATCGCGCATCACTCGGCGAAATCGCTGATATTTCCCCTGCCCGCGCCAGGCGCGGCGCCGAAGCGCGAGCCGATACGCTGGAACCCGGCCGAGCCCTACCGTGGACTGGGATTCCGCGAAATCGACGCGAAGCTGCAGCAGGCGCAGTACGCGATCACCGAATTTCCGTTGAACAAGGCCTAGCGATGGATCTCCAGCGCCGCCGCCTGCTCGCCGCAGGCGCGGGGGCCGCCCTTGCTGCAGCCACTTGCGCCAGCTACGTCCTCGCCCAGCCTGCGGAACAGGTCATACGCATCAGCGCCAGGAAATTTGCCTTTCTTCCGGGGGAATTGACGCTGAAAAAAGGCGTTCCCGTGGTGCTGGAGTTCATGGCGACGGACGTCGTCATGGGATTCAATGCGCCGGATTTCAAGCTGCGCGCCGACCTGATTCCGGGACAGGCGGCGCGCGTGCGCCTGGTGCCGCAGCAGATCGGCAGCTTCGATTTCGTCTGCGACATCTTTTGCGGTGACGGCCACGAGGGCGTGTCCGGCAAAATCCACGTCGTAGCCTGAGCCGCTTGCCCGGCGGCGGCACGGCGAGACTGTTGCGCGTAAGATTAATCCATGGGCAACCGGCGACTCATCAGCATGTGCAGCGACTGCGGCGGGGCGCGCCTTGGCCGCTGAGTCCGGGAATCAGCGCTTCGCGCAGGTATGCATGCCGCATTTGGATGCGGCCTACAACCTCGCACGCTGGCTCACGCGCAACGAGCACGACGCCGAGGACGTGGTGCAGGAGGCGTATCTGCGCGCGTTCCGTTTCTTCGACGGCTTTCGCGGCGGCGAAGCCCGCGCCTGGCTGCTCGCCATCGTGCGCAACACCTGTTACTCCTGGCTGGAGAAGAACCGTCCCGCCGAGGTCAGCGCCGGCTTCGACGAGGAAACGCCGCCAGGGGATGGCGCCGGCTTCGATCCGGACATGATGGCTGCCCAGGGAGCCAACCCCGAGGCGATCGCATTGCAGAACGCGCACCGGCGCATCCTCAATCAGGCGATCGCGGCGCTGCCGCTGGGTTTCAGGGAAGTGCTGATCCTGCGCGAACTGGAGGACCTGTCGTACAAGGAGATCGCGCGCGTGGTGGACGTGCCCGTGGGCACAGTGATGTCGCGCCTGGCGCGCGCGCGCAAGCTGTTGCGGCAATCGGCGCCGCTGCGCGCCATGAGCGGCCTGCCGGCCGCGGAGGTGAAGCAATGAATTGCAGGGACGCGCTGGACCTGGTCCACGGCTATATCGACGGCGAGCTCGACCTGGTGAAAAGCCTGGAGATCGAGCAGCACCTCGGCGCCTGCGCGGCGTGCAAGGTCCAGTACGACCAGGTGCGCGAGCTCGGCTCGGGCATCCGCGCGCATGCGCTCTATCATGCAGCACCGTCGGCCCTGCGCGCGCGCGTCGCTGCGGCCTTGCCACGCGAAGCCGGTAACGGCGCGCGCAAGCCGGCCTGGGCCTGGTGGCGCATGGCCGCAGCCATGGCCTTGTTCACCCTGCTGGGACTGGGCTTCGGCCTGGCCTTGCTGCGGCCCGGCGCCGAAGCGCGCCTAGCCGATGAAGTCCTTGCCGGCCACGTGCGCTCGCTCATGGCCGATCACCTCATGGACGTCGCCTCGTCCGACCAGCACACGGTGAAGCCGTGGATCGCTGGCAAGCTGGATTTTTCGCCGCCGGTGATGGACTTCTCGGCGCAGGGCTACGCACTCGCCGGCGGGCGGCTGGATTACCTGGGCGAGCGCGGCGTGATGGCGCTCGTCTACCGGCGGCACGGACACGTGATCAATCTGTTTGTCTGGCCGCAGGCGCCCGAGGCAGATTCGAGCGTGCGCTCCGATACGCGCCAAGGCTACAACATGGCGCATTTCACCCGGGCCGGCATGGCATTCTGGGCCGTGTCGGACCTCAATCCGGAAGAATTCAACAGCTTCGTCGGACTGGTGCGCGAGCAGCTTGCCTCTGCGCGCTGAGCCGGCAATCGGGCGCGGCGCGTCGCGATTTGACAGCGGCCCCGCAAGTTTCTATCGTTGCGGCGCGGATAATCCAAAGGGAGCGGCGATGACCATCCAGGCGATGAATCATTTTACGGTGCTGGCGCGAGACCTGGCCGCGACCAAGGCGTTCTACATTGGCCTCCTCGGCTTGACCGATGGACCGCGCCCGCCGTTCGACTTTCCCGGAGCCTGGCTCTACGTCGGCAACCAAGCCGTGCTGCACATCGTCGCCGGGCGACCAGTGCCCGATCCGCCTGCGGGTGTGCTCGACCATATGGCGTTCAGCGCCAGCAACCTCGCCGGCACGGCGGCGCGGCTGAAGAAGCACAAGATCGACTATGTTCTGCGCCGCCAGGCCGGCAATGGCCCTTGGCAATTGTTTTGCCACGATCCGAACGGCGCCAAGGTCGAGCTCGATTTCTCTCCGGACGAGGCGGCGCCTGCGGCGAGTTGATCTCCATGCTGGAAATGTTCGACCTCGCTCAATGCGGTGTACCGTCGCCGCGGTCGCGGCATCGCCCGGTTTTCGACTAACATAGCGGGTCGTTCAACCAGGAGGTGTGATGAGCAAGACCGTGGATTATTATTTTTCGCCGATGTCGCCCTGGACCTATCTCGGGCACGCGCGCTTTGCCGACATGGCGAAGCGCCACGGTGCCGTGATCAACGTCAAGCCGGTGGATTTCGGCAAGGTCTTTCCGGTCTCGGGCGGTTTGCCGCTGGCCAAGCGCGCGCCGCAGCGCCAGGCTTATCGCATGGTGGAACTCAAGCGCTTTCGCGACTACCTCAAAGTGCCGCTCAACCTGCAGCCCAAGTTCTTCCCGGTGCCGGTCGACCTGGCGGCGCAATTCATCGTCGCCGCGGGCCGGTCCGGCGGCAGCGACGCGGCGATGCGCCTCGCGGGCGCGGTGCTGCGCGCCTGCTGGGCCGAGGAGCGCAACATCGGCGACGCAGAAACCTTGGGCGCGATCTGCAAGGAGCAAGGCATGGACGCCGCTGCGCTTGCGGCCGCGGCGCAATCCGACGCGGTCAAAGCCGAGTACGAGGGCTATACGCAGGAGGCCGTGGCGCGCAATGTGTTCGGCGCGCCCAGCTATGTCATCGACGACGAGATCTTCTGGGGCCAGGACCGGCTCGAGTTCGTCGAGCGCGCGCTCGCCGGTTAGGACCGACGGCTAGAAGCGGCCGCCTAGCCGGTAGAAGGTGATTTTCGCAAGCTCCAGCAGCACATTGCGCGCCGCGTTCTGGTCTTTCCACCACGCCAGCGGAAAGGGGTCGTAGCTGCTTGCGACCACGCGTATGTCGGCTGCGGGCAGCGCGTCGGAAAACGTCATCCTGGCGCGGCGCAGATGATAGGGCGAGGTCACCACGAGCAGTCTGGGCGTGCCATTGGCGAACAGGGCGCGCGCCGCCCGCGCCTCTGCCGCGGTGCTGATCGAATCCTTGCCGAGGTACTCGATCGCGCTTGCCGGAACGCCTTTCTTCAGCAGCACCTGGCGCACGACTTCTTCCTCGCGCGGAAACGGGATGCCCGCCTCGTCCAGCAGGCGGTATTCATCACTGCGCGCCGGCACGCTGACATAGACCTTGCGCGCAAGGCCCTGGCGATAGAGGTCGGCCGCCTGGAATGGCCGTGAATAGCCGCCGCCGAGGACGAGGATGGCGTCGGCTTGCTGCGGCCGGTCGCCTGCACTGAGCCACTCGCCGGCGTAGCTCAGGCCGACCGCAGCGCCTATGGCGGCCGTGACGAACACGATAAGCAGAAACAGGCCGCATTTTTTGGCACAATGCATGGTGATGAGCAGCTATGAATTGATGAGGCTGACAGTTTGCTGACGAGCCCCAAAAATGACAAGAACTAAAAGCTGGCTCGCCCTGCGCAAATCGAGCGTCGAGGTGAGCGAAGAAGACGGCGTGCGCTCGCTGCACCTCGGCGGCGACGCCATCCAGAGCTCGATCCGGCTCGACCGCCCGGACGAGCTCGCGCTCGATTACACGCGCGCGATGATGGCTTTCCTGCTGTTCCAGCCGTTGCCGCGCGAGGTGCTGATGATAGGCCTGGGCGGCGGCTCGATGGCGCGCTACATCCACCAGCGCATGCCGGGGACGCGCACTACGGTGGTCGAGATCAACGCCAAGGTGCTGGCGGCGGCGCGCAGCATGTTCCATTTTCCCGCGGACGACGCGCGCCTTCAGGTGGAAATCGCCTGCGGCGCCGATTACCTCGCCGGCCACGCCGAATCGGCCGACGTGCTGCTGGTGGACGGTTTCGACGACGGCAAGCAGCCTGCGGTGTTGTGCACCCAGGCGTTCTACGACGCGGCCTGGGCCGCGCTGCGCCCGGGCGGCGTGATGGCCGTCAATTTCATGGCGGAAGAAAAGAAACTCGATACGTATCTGCAGCGCATCGAGAAAAGCTTCGACAGCCACGTGGCCTGCCTCAACGCGGCCGACCGGGTGAATATCATCGCTTTCGCCTTCAAGCGCCAGCCGCGGCAGATTGCCTGGGCGGAGTTGCAGAAACGCGCGCGCCAGTTGAAGAAAATCCATGACCTGCCGTTCGAGGATTTCATCGCCGGGCTGAAAAAACTCAACTCGCACACGGCGGCGGTCCTCAGGCTGCGCTCAATCGCGGTCGATTGAGATACGCGAGGCGCTGGTCCGCCGAACTCCGCGTCAAATCGCTAGCTTCTCGCCGATGCGCTGCGCCAGCACGGCCGGGCTGTCGGCGATGTCCAGGCGCAACGCGTCCTGCGGCGGCTCCAGGATGGCGAATTGCGAATCGAGCAGCTTGGGATTCATGTAGTGGTCGTGGCGCGCGAGCAGGCGCGCGCGGATCAGCTCCCTGTCGCCGTCGAGAAATACCCAGCGCACTGTGGCGCAGCCCCTGGCGAGGCGGTCGCGATAGGCCTGTTTCAGCGCGGAACACGCGAGCACCAGGCTCTTCCCCTGCAGTTCGCCGTCGAGAAGGAAGGTGTTGAGGCGCTCCAGCCAGGGCCAGCGGTCCTCGTCGGTCAGTGGTGCGCCGCTTTTCATCTTGGCGACATTTTGCGCTGGGTGGAAGTCGTCGGCGTCGTGAAACTCCCAGCCGCGGTCTTGCGCCAGCAGCGCCCCGACCGTGGTCTTGCCGCAGCCGGTGACGCCCATCACGATGACGATCACGATTTCTTTTGTCTGCTCACGGCGTGGCCGCCCCGCACGCCGGCGGCCTTGACGGCGTGGCCACCGAAACTGTTGCGCAGCTGCGCCAGCTGCTTCGCGGCGTACTCGCCCTTGCCCTGGCTGGTAAAGCGCATCGCCAGCGCGAGGCTGATCACCGGCGCCGGCACGCCGAGTTCGACCGCTTCGATCGCAGTCCAGCGGCCCTCCCCAGAGTCGGCGACCACGGGCGCGATGCCTACGAGCGCAGCGTCGCGCTTGAAATTATCCGCCATCAGGTCGAGCAGCCAGGAGCGCACCACACTGCCGTGGCGCCACAGCTCGGCCACCGCGGCCAGGTCGAGGCCGAATTCGCGCTTGCCCGCGAGCAGGGCGAAGCCTTCGGCATAGGCCTGCATCAGGCCGTACTCGATGCCGTTGTGGATCATCTTGACGTAGTGGCCTGCGCCGCTGGGACCGCAATGCAGCCAGCCCTTGGCTGGGGCGAGCAGCTTGACGAAAGGTGTAACCCGCCTTACCGCTTTGGCATCTCCGCCCAGCATGATGGAGTAGCCGTTGGCCAGCCCCCAGATGCCGCCGGAGACGCCGGCATCGACAAGATACAAGCCATGCCCGGTCAGTTCGGCAGCCTGGCGCATGCTGTCCTTGTAATAGGCATTGGCGCCATTGACCACCACGTCGCCCCTGGCGAGCAGCGGTGTCAGCTTCGCGAGCGTGTCCTCGGTCACCTTCCCCGCCGGCAGCATCAGCCAGAGCACGCGCGGGGACTTGAGTTCTTGCACCAGGGACGCGAGGTCGGGCGCGGCGGCGATGCGCCGCTCGCGCGCGAGCGCGCGGCGCACCGCCGCGGTCCTGTCCCAGGCAATGACGTTCGCGCCGCCGCGCGCCATGCGCCGCGCCATATTGGCGCCCATGCGCCCCAAGCCGATCATGCCGATTTCCATGGTGTGTTTCATACCGAACGCTGCGCCTTGTCTTTTTCATTCTGCGCCTTGATCAGCGCGCGCGCCTGCTCCCACTCCGCGTCGCCCCAGCTGAGCATCTGGGTGAACGAGGCGCCGTTTGCCTGCCAGCCGGCGCCGTCCAGGGCGATGGTCTGGCCGGTGAGCCATTCGCAGCCGTCGGCCATGAGAAAGCAGGCGAGGTTTTGCAGTTCTGGCATGCGGCCGTGGCGGTGCATGGGGTTGGCTGCCGCGGCATCGCGGTCC
>Ga0182021_10006807_pt1 | contig 13567 bp, 7 predicted proteins | sample 612E3MmetaG_FD_120493 | JGI IMG/M metagenome (GOLD analysis project Ga0182021, IMG submission 120493) | Permafrost microbial communities from Stordalen Mire, Sweden - 612E3M metaG (Illumina Assembly) | ecosystem: Environmental > Terrestrial > Soil > Wetlands > Permafrost | place: Sweden...
GATTTGAAAATCTGCGATTGAATGTCACAGGAGGCATGACCGGTGACGACAAACCCTTCTTTCAGCAGCAGATGAAGAAACTGCAGAAAGCAGGCTTCAGTAAAGATATCAGTGTATATGAGGATTTCAGGCCTGAAAACCTTGGAAATTTCTTTAAGGCTGTTTCGGCGCTATCTGTTCCGGTCTTAAAAGGCGAGGCTTTCGGGCTTTACCAGCTGGAGGCCCTGGCCTCGGGTGTTCCCCTGGTCCAGCCCGCTCTCGGAGCGTTTCCGGAGATCATCGAAGCGACGGGAGCCGGGCTGCTGTATCGGCCTAATACCCCGGAAGCGCTCGCAGAATGCCTTGCTCCCCTTTTGAATGACAAAGACAGGCTTATCCAACTTGGCGCGAATGGCCGTAAAGCGGTTGAAGAAAAATTTGAGTGCAGCTCACTAACGGCGAAAATGCTGGAAGTATATAAAAAAATAAGTAAATTATAAAACCATTTGCAGGACCATCCCCCCTGCTCATCAACGGGACAGGTTTTAGGCTGATTTTAAATCTGAACATCAATGCTTGCAGAACTTCAGGATATAAGAAAACACTACAACCAGGCTTCATCGGCGAGGCAAAAACCTGTCCTTGACGGGATCTCATTACAGGTTGGGGAAAATGAATCCATTGCGGTAACAGGTCCGTCAGGTTCTGGCAAAACCACCCTTTTAAATATCCTGGGAACCCTCGACAGGCCTGATTCAGGTAAAGTAATGCTGAACGGACTGAACGTTCGCGGCATGAATGAATCTGAACTTGCTCAAATGCGCAATGGTTTTATCGGTTTTGTATTCCAGCTTCATTTTCTTTTGCCACAGCTCAGCCTGATTGAAAATGTATTGCTTCCCCTGCTGCCGGTGCAGGATAAGGCTGCACGTAAAGCCGGGCATGAAAGGGCGATGCACCTGATTGAGAGAATGGGTTTGCAGGATATGATTCACCAGAAACCTTCCGGGCTTTCGGTAGGTGAGTGTCAGAGGGCGGCAGTTGTAAGGGCACTTGTGAACAAACCGAGCCTGCTTCTGGCCGACGAGCCTACCGGTTCGCTCGATACGGAAACTGCCGCCCGGCTGGGCCTGCTGCTCGCTGAACTGAAGAAGGAAGAACGGATTTCACTGGTAGTTGTTACACATTCGCCTGAACTGGCAGCCCAGATGGACAAAATATACAAGCTGGGGTCAGGAAAACTCCTGCCAATCATAAAAACATGAACTTCATCCGACTCATAATCCGCGATTTCCAACACTACAGGAAAGCTTTCCTCGCTATTCTTGCAGGTACGCTTGTAAGCACGGCAGTTCTCACAGGAGCGCTGATGCTGGGCGATTCGGTGAAGTTCAGCCTTGAGCGCCTCACCGATGTGCGTCTCGGGAAAATTCGCTATGCTCTCCGGGCAGATGGCCGATATTTTCGCAAGGGACTGGCGGATGACCTGTGCAGGAAAACAGGAGGCATTATAGCGCCGGTTATGATATCCGAAGGCATAGCAATCAATACTGAAAATAAGAAAAGGGTCAATAGGATACAGCTGCTGGGAATTGACGGGCGTTTTACAAGGTTGTGGGACAAACCGGATGCCTGTCCGGATGCAAATACGGCTGTCATCAGCAGGAATACTGCAGAAAAACTACAATTAAAACCCGGGGACGATATTCTGCTAAGGGTATCCAAACAAGGCATGGCTCCTGCAAATGCTCCTTTTGTTGCGGAAAAATCACCCATGGCAGCCTTGCGGTTCAGGGTAAAAGCCATTGCTGACGATGAGCAGATGGGCCGCTTCAGCCTGAATAATAACGAGGCTGCCCCATATACTGTTTTCATATTACTGGATAAAATGGATGAACTGCTTGATCTGAAAGGCCGGGCGAACCTTTTGCTGATGGCCGGAAACGCGATGGCAGATCATAATCACCTTGACACCCTGCTTCGGCTTGTATGGCGAACCGAAGACGCATCACTGGATATTCTCCCCTTAAATCAGGAAGGCTGGTATGAAATAAAATCGGGGCGGATTTTCATCGATGATAAAACAGCTGCTGCAGTAAAAGCCACTCTGCCTGCAAGCCAGCCTTTTCTGACCTACCTGGTAAACTCCTTTTCCTGTAAAGGCAGGACTACCCCTTATTCATTTGTCACCGCGGCTCCGTATGATTTCCTGGGATCGGACCCCGGTCCTGACGGCATTATTATCAATTCATGGCTGGCCGCGGATCTTGGGGTTAAGCAGGGGGATTCCCTGAGGCTGAAATATTTCGTCATGGGATCCGGCCGTCAGCTGAGGGAAGACAGTTCGGTATTCGTAGTCCACCGGGTCAGGACCATGCAGGATGATATCTGGGATCCTTCACTGATGCCTGATTTTCCCGGTATGTCGAGCGCCGGGAATTGCCGGGAATGGGAAACCGGGAGTGCTGTAGACCTTAAAAAGATAAGGCAAAAAGATGAGGATTACTGGAATAAATACCGGGGCACACCAAAAGCCTTTATTTCCCTTGCGACAGGCAGGAAACTCTGGGCAAATCCCTTTGGAAGCCTTACTTCTATCCGCTTTAATGCCGGTGCAGGTAAGTCAGGTGCCATCGGTCCAAACATCCTGAAAAAGCTCAGCCCCCGTGAACAGGGGCTGGCATTCATCCCGGTATATGAAGAAGGCAAAAACTCAGCTTCCAATTCAACAGATTTTGGCAACCTGTTTCTCAGCCTTGGTTTCTTTATAATACTTGCCGCTATGCTTCTGGTTGCCCTGTTGTTTTCGCTTCATATCCAGACCCGGATAAAGGAATCGGGGGTATTGTCGGCAATCGGATTCAATAAACAGCAGATCTTCCGTATCCTGTTTACCGAAGGCCTTATTCTCGCAGCCGCAGGCGGGATCACCGGAGCGCTGGCCGGTATTTTGTACAACCGGCTTATGCTTCTTGGCCTGAATACAATCTGGCAGGATGCTGTCGGCGCCTCAACGCTGGTAATGAAAATCAGGGTGTCAACACTTTTCCTCGGAGCCTTATCAGGGACCTTAACGGCCCTTCCTGTAATGCTCATTGTGCTTTACACAAACCTCAGGAAACCTGCCTGGTGGCGGGCTCAGTCAGGGCATGTCATCCGCACAGCAAAAGAAAAGCGGAAAATGCTGATCAGTTTGTTTTCAGCCATCCTGCTTTGCCTGTCTTCCATTGGCCTCATTGTATTTCTTCTGTCTGGTTCCGGAATAAACAACATATCCCTCTTCCTGGTGGCCGGGGCCTTGATGCTCGCCGGTGGATCTTTTGCATATTATTTTCTTCTGATCAGAAGATCAATAACAACAAAATCTGACGGCAACATGATTTCTCTTGCCTTTAAGAATGCCGCCCTCAAAAGGAGCCGCACAATGACGATAATGATTTTGCTTGCGCTCGGCATTTTCAGCATTGTTATCACGGCAGCAAACCGCAGGACTTTTTACGGATCGGAGAATGACCCCCATTCCGGAACAGGCGGATTTCTTTACTGGGCTGAGACCAGCATACCCCTTCGTTACGATCCGGCATCTCCCATGGGAAATAAGGAATATGCCCTTAGTGACCAGCCCTGCCTGCAAAACCTCAGAATTACATCAATGCAGCGACTTGATGGAGATGATGCCAGTTGCCTCAACCTGAACCAGGCCCCACATCCTGCCATACTAGGTATTCCATTGAATACGTTTCAACAGCGGGAGGCCTTCAGTTTTCTTGAGCTTCTGCCCGGCATTGACCGTGATAATCCCTGGATTTCTCTTCAAAAACCTCTGGGCCCGGGCATTATCCCGGCTTTTGCCGACCAGACCGTAATTACCTGGGGGCTTCAGAAAAAAATCGGTGACACTTTATTTTATACCGGAGGAAACGGAGAAAAAACAGGCCTGAAACTCATGGGAGGGCTCGATAATTCAATATTCCAAGGCTATTTACTGATATCCGACAGCCTTTTCCGCATCTATTTTCCTTCGGTAGTGGGTTTTAAAAACTTTCTTATAGACGGGTCTGCTGCTTCCGGAGCCAGCATACCTGAGACCATGGAATCGGACTTAAGGGATTATGGCATGAACGTTACTCCGACTTCTGAAAAGCTTGCTTCTTTTAACGCGGTCGAGAATACATACCTCTCGGTTTTCATGCTGCTTGGAGGGCTTGGCGTGATTATGGGAATTTTCGGGCTTGGCCTGGCGCTTTTCCGGAATATGCTCGAACGAAAAAATGAACTCGCGTTATACACTGTTCTTGGATATAAACAAAACTATATTCTGAAACTGATTATAGCCGAATATATGGGGATACTTTTTGCCGGGACTTGTTTGGGAATACTGTCCGCCTCTGCCGGTATTCTTCCTTCACTCCTCTCCCCTGCCTATCATTTCCCGGGTTTGGTTTTACTGCTGTTGCCGGTTTTTCTGCTGAATGGTGTTCTCTGGGTGTGGCTGTCTGCCAGAGCAGTCCTCAGGAGGTTTCGCTATGATGATTTGTCAAAAGGATTGGCAATGTAACGCGATGAGTCATGAATGACGAGCAATGAGCAACGAACTGAAAAAGCACTAATCGCTATTCGCTATTTTTTCGTACCTTTGCACCCCCAAACTTAAAACCATAGTCCTGATCCCGCAAGTGATGGTTTGTCATTCTTAGCCGGGATTCTTTTTTTTATCATCTGCGGATGATCAGATTTATTGAATATGCCGGATATCAGAAATATTGCAATCATTGCCCATGTTGACCATGGCAAGACAACCCTGGTCGACCGTATCCTATATCAGGTTCACCTTTTCAGGGCCAACCAGCAGATGGGTGACCTTATCCTCGATTCCAACGACCTGGAAAGGGAAAGAGGGATCACCATCCTGTCAAAGAATGTTTCGGTAAGGTATAAGGGAGTAAAGATCAATATCATCGATACACCCGGCCACTCCGATTTCGGAGGGGAGGTGGAAAGGGTACTCAATATGGCCGACGGTGTTTTGCTGCTCGTGGATGCATTTGAAGGCCCAATGCCTCAGACCCGGTTTGTCCTTGACAAAGCCCTGGAACTTGGAAAGATCCCTATCGTCGTGATCAACAAGGTCGACAAACCCAACTGCTCTCCCGATGAGGTTCATGAAGCGGTATTTGAACTGATGTTCAGCCTCGATGCCAGCGAAGCTCAACTGAATTTCCCAACTGTTTATGGCTCCTCGAAACAGGGGTGGATGAGTGCCGACTGGAGAAAGCCATCCACCGACATTTCCTATTTACTGGATACCATTATAAGCCATATCCCTCCCCCTGCCAAAACTCCCGGGTCACTGCAGCTTCAGATCAGTTCACTGGATTACTCATCCTATGTAGGGCGAATTGCCGTCGGAAGGATCTCCCGGGGGTCAATTAAAGCCGGCGACCCGGTGTCGCTGGTGAAGAACGACGGCACAATTTTGAAGTCTGTTATTAAAGAACTTTATCTGTTTGAAGGACTGAGCAAGGAAAAGGTTAAATATGAAGTCGCGGCCGGCGAGATCTGTGCCGTACTCGGCCCTGAGAATTTCGACATTGGCGACACCATTGCCGATGCCGAAAACCCCGAGGGGCTTAAGCGTATAAGCGTGGACGAACCCACCATGAGCATGGTGTTCACCATCAATAATTCTCCCTTTGCAGGAAGGGAAGGCACCTATGTAACTTCCCGTCATTTAAGGGACCGGCTCTTCCTCGAAACCGAGAAAAACCTCGCGTTGAGGGTTGAAGAAACAGGTTCTCCCGATACGTTTAATGTCTATGGTAGAGGAATATTGCACCTTGCCATACTGGTTGAGACCATGCGGCGCGAAGGTTATGAATTCCAGCTTGGCCAGCCCAAAGTGATCACAAGGCAGATCAACGGTATGCTTCATGAGCCCATTGAAAACCTGAAAATTCAGGTTCCCCAGGCTTTCTCCGGAAAAGTCATCGAAATCGTTACAAAGCGTAAAGGCGAGATCGTCAATATTGAACCAAAACGTGACCGTATCACTGTGGAGTTCAATATCCCTGCAAGAGGCCTTATAGGCATCAGGAATCCTATTCTTACCGTTACCGAAGGGGAAGCGATCATAGGGCACCGTTTAAAAGGTTTTGAACCCTGGAAAGGTGAAATGCAGGGCAGGATAAACGGGTCGCTGATTGCTATGGAAACAGGCCAGGCCATTACTTATTCCATCGACAAGTTGCAGGACAGGGGAAAGTTTTTTATTGAACCCGGAGATGAGATCTACGCCGGGCAGGTGATAGGCGAGCATACCCGGGGAAATGACATCCTCATTAATGTGATCAAAACCAAGAAACTATCGAACATGAGGGCTACAGGTTCCGACGATAAAGCCGTGATCGTTCCGGCAGTGAAGTTCTCGCTGGAAGAGGCCATGGAATTTATCCAGGGAGATGAATACACCGAAGTCACTCCCAAATCGATCAGGATCCGCAAGATCATCCTCGATGAAACTGAAAGGAAGCGGAGCCAGAAGAAGTACTGATTCGCGGCACACATCAACATCTTTATAACTCCCTGAAATGATTTGTATCTTTGATACCTGATCAAATTTCACCGCTATGTTGATTTCAATGAAAAAATCAGGGATGGGCATCTGCATGTTCATCCTTTTTTTATATGCAGGAAATGCAAGGCCCCAGGGAGTTCCCGGGCCGGTTAAATATACGGATGCAAGTCTTTCGGTTGAAGAACGGGTCAACGACCTGGTGTCGCGTCTCAGCCTGAAGGAAAAGGTTCTCCAGATGCAAAACAACGCCCCGGCCATAGGCAGGCTGGGCATACCGGCCTATAACTGGTGGAGCGAATGCCTTCATGGTGTGGCCAGGAATGGCATTGCAACGGTTTTCCCGCAGGCTATCGGCATGGCCGCAAGCTGGGACCCGGAACTTATTTACCGGGAAGCCGATGTGATCTCAACTGAAGCCCGGGCCAAATACTATGAATGTTCAACGCAGGGGAAACGCGGGATTTACCAGGGGCTGACGTTCTGGTCGCCAAACATCAACATTTTCAGGGCTCCCCGCTGGGGACGCGGGCAGGAAACCTATGGGGAAGATCCTTTCCTCACCAGCCGTATCGGAATTGCTTTTGTGAAAGGACTGCAGGGAAATGATCCCCGCTATTTCAAAGTCATTGCAACAGCCAAGCATTATGCCGTCCACAGCGGCCCCGAGCCCGACAGGCATAGCTTCGACGCCTGGTGCAGCGAAAGTGACCTGTATAATACTTACCTCCCGGCCTTCGAAGCCCTGATACGTTACGGAAAGGCATATTCGGTGATGGGAGCCTACAACCGCTTCTGGAATGAACCATGTACGGCAAGCGATCTGTTGCTGGATAAGATCCTCAGGAAAAAATGGGGTTTCGGTGGCTATGTGACCTCCGACTGCGGAGCGATCTGGGATATCTATAACGGCCATAAACTTCAGCCGGATTCCATACGGGCATCTGTACTCGGAGTAAAAGCAGGCTGCGACCTCACCTGCGGCGATGAATACACCAGCCTGGTTGCTGCTGTTGCCAAAGGCTATATCAGCGAATCGGAAATCGACGTTTCGGTGAAACGTTTATTTACCGCCAGGTTCCGCCTGGGCCTGTTCGATCCTGATTCTATCGTGCCCTGGTCAAAGATCCGGCCATCCGAAAACAACACAGCCGAACATAACCGTCTTGCTTTGAAAGTGGCTGAAGAGAGCATGGTGCTTCTGAAGAATGACAAACACACCCTGCCGTTCGGAAAATCTGTCAAAACCATAGCGGTTATCGGGCCTTATGCCGACCGGCTTTCGGTGCTTCTTGGGAATTATAACGGTAAACCTTCAGCTCCCATTACCATTCTTAGCGGCATCAGGGAAGTTGCAGGGAGCAAAACAGAAGTGCTTTATTCCAAAGGCGTTGACGGCCTCGAAGATGCTTTAATCAAACCCCAGGAAAAATCCGGAGAATCCGTCACCGGACCTTCAGCGGCAGACCTTGAGGGCGAAGCCCTGCAAATCGCCGGAAAATCCGACGTCATCGTGTTTGTCGGGGGCATCTCCCCTTACCTTGAAGGCGAAGAGATGGATGTTAACATTCCCGGGTTCAAGGGAGGCGACAGGACCACCCTCGACCTGCCGGCAAACCAAACAAACATGTTAAAGAAACTGGCCTGGCTGGGCAAGCCTGTTGTTCTTATCCTTACCAACGGCAGCGCTTTGGCGATAAACCGGGAAGCACAGGACATTCCGGCAATCCTTGAAACCTGGTATCCGGGGCAGCAGGGCGGCAAAGCAGTTGCTGAAGTACTGTTCGGCCTCTACAACCCTGCCGGGCGCCTGCCAATAACTTTTTATAATTCCGTGGATGAGCTTCCTCTCTTTACCAATTATTCCATGAAAGGGCGAACCTACAAATATTTTACCGGGAAACCGCTTTATCCCTTTGGCTATGGCCTGAGCTACTCAAAATTCTCATACCTGGAAGCCATTGCTGATAAAGGTGAATACTCATCCACCGACACAATTAAACTTACAGTTAAGGTGAAAAACGAAGGGCCTTTCGACGGGGACGAGGTGGTGCAGGTGTATCTTCAGAAGAAAGATTCGAAGTTTGAACGTCCATTGAAGGCTCTCTGTGGATTTCAGAGAAAGAACATCAGGAATGGGGCCACTGAGAATCTGGTTGTTAAAGTTGCGATGAATGATTTAAGGATCTTTGATCCGGCAAGGCAGGATTATACTATTGAGCCCGGAGAATATGATCTGCTGACAGGGCCTGACTCGGCTGCTCCTCTGCTCACTGCACATATTGAGGTTAAGTAATATGATTCCCCTGCAGGGCCTTTACCCATATTCTTATAATGATCATGGAAATAAATTAGCAATCGTAACATCCTGATAAATAAAGCAATGGGCTGATAATTAAAGACGGTTCCCGGCAAGAAACCGCATCCCCTAAAAATAAATTCTTCATAAAACAGTGATAAACCGGAATAATGTCGTATCTTTGCATAAATTATTAAAAATTATAGTATTATGAACAAAGGTGTTGTCAAATTCTTTAACAATAGTAAAGGATTTGGTTTTATTAAGGACGAAGAGTCAAGCAAAGAGTATTTTGTACACGCATCTGGTCTCATTGATGAGGTCAGGGAAAATGACGAAGTAACTTTTACTCTTCAAGAAGGAAAAAAAGGATTAAATGCGGTAAACGTTAAGATAGCTTAGCTTCTAACGTTACGATATTTTTAGATCTTGAGGCTGTTTCTGAAATGAGACAGCCTCTTTCTTTTTTACCCATCCGGGCATAAACAAAAGATAAAGATTTGAAAAACATTGCAATCGAAGCAAATAATCCGTATCTTGTAGCGAATATCAAAAAATTATATTACTTGATAAACAACAGAAACAGAAAAAATGATTCATTGGCAAACAGAATGAGCCTGGGAAACCACCGTATCAATGTACCTCATGCAAAACTTGCCACCGGGTCAGTCCTTGATAAATTCCCGATAGTGCTTGACGGTGGAAGAACTGTAATATTCATTTCCGACAAAAGCAAAGAAGCAGAGATCAGGCTCAGGTATGGACTGCATGGGCACTGAATCAATGGCATGAACCCCAGGCAAACCCCGGACCCTGGTTCCGCCCCTGAAGGGCGGGGAATTAACCGGAGAGATTAAAAAGAAGAGTTCCGTTAACGGGCTCTTTTTTTAATTTTACAACAGCAATCACCACTTTCTTAGGGGCTCTGATTTTTTAAAAAAGATTTGCTAATTTTACGCTTTAAAAAAAGGGTTATGGAAATCGGGAATGCAAAGAAAATATTCATTGTAGATGATGATGCAATGCTCACAGAAGCATTAAGCGATTGGCTTACAAGGAAAATTCCGCACCAGGTTACTACATTTAATACAGGTGAAGAATGTTTAAAACATTTTTCTGATAAACCGGATGTCGTCGTGCTCGATTATTATCTGAACACCGTTTCCAAAGATGCTGCAAACGGGATCGAAATCCTCAAGGCAATAAAAAAACATGATCCTTCTATTCATGTCATTATCCTTTCCAGCCAGGAGCATTACGGCATTGCCACCCAGACGATTCAACAGGGCGCTGAACAATATGTCATTAAAGACGAAAATGCTTTTGAAAAGATTGCATCATATATCAATGATTTGAAGTAAGCAATCCATTACGGACCATTTGTTTAACTATTATGGAATTCCCTGCAACCGCTAACTGGTAATTAATTCTTGTGGACAGGTTGAAATTACCAGGGTAATTTTGGGATAATAAGGTTATGAAGGGAATATTGTTTCCATGATTTGTAATTTTTCCGAAAAGCGTTACATGTATTGCTTGTTTCTTGCCGTTTGATCCTGCTATTATGTTTATTCCTGATTCCTTTCTATCGATTTCCGCTTATTCTTTCGTATATTTACCTGACCATCATTCACTCCGGATTGGTAAAAGGTGAATCTGCGTATTCCTTACGCTGAATTTTCAGGAATTGAATAAATGAATCTAACCTTTATAAAGTAATATCCAATGAAAAAAGCGCTCTTACTCTTCATCTTCGTTGTTTGTATAGCGGGCCACTCCCATGCTCAAAAGAAGGGGTCGGGAACAGTAGACTCCCTTTTCGCTGTATTGAAGACCGCTAAAGCTGACACCTGCAAAGTCAATACGCTGAATGCCATTGCCTCTGAATTCTTTCGCAATAACCCTGATACAGCAATTTATTTTGCAAATGAAGCGATGGGGCTTGCAACAAGATTGAATTATAAAATGGGAATTGCCGATGCGCTTTTATATACCGCGAGGGCATTCTGCACTCTTAGTGAATTTGAAAAGGCTATGAAAAAAATTGACAGCTCACTTTTGTTCTATGACCGGCTGCTCATCACGGGTAAAACGACAGGAAAATCGAAAATCCTGAAGCAAAAAGCAAGGGCTAATTCCAACCTGGCTTATATTTATGGATCCCAGGGAGACTTTACCAAAGAATTAAAATATGATTCCGTTTCACTGAAACTCTATGAAGAAATCGGGGATAAACAAGGCATTGCCGGCGCATACAACAACTTCGGAAATGCTTATTTTGACCTGGGCAATTATCCCGAAGGATTGAAGAATCACCTGGCTGCATTAAAAATCTACACAGAAACCGGTAACAGGCCGGGCCTTGCTAATTCGTATAATAATATCGGAAATGCTTTCTTTGTTCTGGGTAATTATTCCGAAGCATTGAAAAATCACCTGGCTGGATTAAAAATCGAAGAAGAAATCGGGAATAAACAAGGCGTTGCGCAATCTTACAATAATATCGGAAATATTTATTCTGATCAGGGTGAATATATAATAGCGATGAAGTATTACCTGGCTGGATTAAAAATCGAAGAAGAAATCGGGAATAAAAGAGGTATTAGTACTGCTCTCAGTTTAATCGGGGTTAATTTTTATAATCAAGGCAATATTCCTGAAGCAATGAAGTATTATTCAGCTTCATTGAAAATCTCCGAAGAAATCGGGGATAAGCATAGCCTTGCTATTTCTTATATCAATATAGGAAATATTTATACTGATCTGGGTGAATATACAAAAGCATTAAGCAATTTTTCCGCTGCATTAAAAATATGTGACGAAGCCGGGGATAGTTATGGCTGTTCTGAGTCTTACAACAGCCTCGGAAATGTTTATACAAAATTGAAAAATAACAGTGAGGCATCTCGTTACCTGAATAAAGGTTTATTACTTTCAAAAAATGTAGGTAGTCTTGCCCAGATTCAGAGCAGTTATAAATTATTGGCAGTATTGGACAGCGCACAGGGTCATTTTAAACAAGCATTCGAACATTACAAAATGTATGTCGCTTACCGCGATAGTTTGATCAACAAAGAGAACACAAAGAAGATAGTGCAGGCGCAGATGCAATATGAGTTTGATAAAAAAGAGGCAGCCGCAAAAGCTGAGCAGGATATAAAGGATGCCCTGGCACTGAAAGAACTGCAGAAGCAAAAGCTGCTCAACAGGGAATTTGCGGGTGGATTTGCAGTGCTGCTGATCTTTGCTGTAATTTTATCCATACTCAGGTCACAGTACCAGAAAATCAGGCTGATTGAAAAAGAAAGGAACCGGATCTCCAGGGAACTGCATGATGACATAGGGTCTGAACTTAACCGGATCACAATGATCAGCCAGCTATTGCATAAAAAAATGGACCGGGATGATGAGATGCAGGAAAAACTAATGACTATTTCTGATACAGGTAAGAAAGTCCTGGGTAGTATCGGTGAGATCATCTGGACCATGAACCCGCAAAAAGATAACCTCGAAAGTCTTGTTGCTTACATCCGCAGATTTGCCACAGAATACCTTGACTTGAATAATATTGAAGTTGCCATTGAATTTCCTGATGAGATCCCTGCAAAATCTGTCAGTGATAAATATCGCCGGAATGTTTTCCTGGTCGTCAAGGAGGCCCTGTATAATATTACAAAATACTCAAAAGCAAGCAGGGTGCAGCTCTCGATGAAGCTGGGGAAAAGATCGGCAGATCTTGAAATATCCGATAACGGAACAGGGTTCTCAGTAAAGGAAAAACAAAATTGGGGTAATGGTCTCAGGAATATGGATCAGCGGATGAAAGATATCCGTGGTACTTTCCGTATCAGCTCTGAGATAAACCAGGGTACCCAGATCAGGCTTACTTTCCCTGTGCGTTAAAAAAAATACGACTTTAGTCTTATTGACCTTTTCTCCTTTTTAACAGAATTTTGTATCATATTGAAAGCAGGGGCAACAGGATACCTGTTGAAAAATGATGATCCCGGTAAAATTATTGACGCGATCAGCGAACTTCATGCCGGGGGATCGCCCATGACCCCGCAAATTGCAAGGCGTGTCCTCGAATCTTTTAAACGACCTTCAGTAAATGACGATATCCACTTGCTTACAAACAGGGAAAACGAGATGCTGGGTTTTCTTGCAAAAGGACTCCGGTACAAGGAGATCGCTGATAAACTTTGTATCAGTAGCGCAACTGTAAGAACCCATATTTATAACATCTACCAGAAACTCCATGTGCAATCCCGCACCGATGCAATAAACAAAGTTTTCGGAGTGAAGAGTTAATCCAACCCGCCTTTATAAATTATGGTTCCGCTCTAATGGGGTTTCTCCTGTTTCAAGGTCTTTTTCCTGGTATTTCCCTGTCCTGCCAAAATAAAAATCATGCTAAAGTCGTATTGCGGAATCCTTTACCGGGTAATACATTTGCCTGACATAAAATCATGAAGCCATGAAAAAGTTTTACCTGTTATCCGTTTTAATTTGGGGCTTATACAATTGTTACAGTCAGACCCAGATCACCCTGACCTTCCATGCAATAGATTCATTAACCCAAAGAACGAAATCATATGAAAAAGCTCTATCTGCTTTCAATTCTTATTTTTGGTTTATTCAATGTTTATAGCCAAACCCCGACCACCCTGACCTTCCATGCCAAAGATTCCCTCACCCAGAATGCACTGGCATTGGAC